>JACCDZ010271146.1_pt1 | contig 23393 bp, 14 predicted proteins | sample 7449551 | NCBI WGS metagenome assembly JACCDZ01 (sample SAMN15323452, study PRJNA562643) | freshwater metagenome | isolation source: river surface water | place: USA:Blue River Watershed | collected 2017-08-18 | reverse complement strand
GCGCTTTTAATAATTCCGTTGGCCGGATTTTCGCCGCTTTTCACCACTACTTCTTCAATCGAGTATTCTTCATCTGCTAAAGTAGCATTAATTACTGCTGGAAAAGAATTAATTTCTTGAGTAATTGTTTTGGTTTTATAACCTAAAATTTTGAAAACCAAGGTATAAGTACCTGTTTTTTTTACGTTTAATTCGTATTCTCCATTTTCATTGGAGGAAGTACCATTGTACGTTTTTTCAACGGTTACACTGGCATAAGGCAAGGCATTCCCTTTTGAATCTGTAACTTTCCCTCTAATTTGTGCAAATGTAAAACTTGACAATAATGTTAAGGCGAATAATAATTTAATTTTCATAAGTGGCTTTTAATGTTTAAAGTTTATAATAGGCATTAGTATTCAAAAAAGGATTTTTGTTACAGAAATTTCTTAATAATTAAAAATTATTTCACTTGTTCTACAGAACCAGAAGTGCTTTCGGTAACTTTTATTTTTTCAGATTTTCCATAATATTTTATTGAAGCACTTGTAGAAGCAGTTGCATCAAGGCTTTTTAATGCCACCACATCAACTTCAGAAGAGGTAGAAGCTAACACTTGAGCAGCACTTGAAACTAATTCTTTCGCATCACAATTTGAAGAACTTGAGGCATCAATAGCCAAATTGTTCGTTTTTCCTTTTAAATCTACCGTAGAACTACTACTCAAATTAACCGCAACATCTTGTGTTGCCATATCTAAGGCTACATTAGAACTAGAAGAAGCATCAATAAAAATAGAATTACATGTTACAGTTCCAGAAAAATCTGCACTAGAAGAAGTATTAATTTTTAACAAACTAACATTTAAATTATTTTTGATAGAAAAAGTAGCTGATGAACTTACTGTCACACTACCAATCCCTTTATTTGTAACCGAAACAAGCAATTTACTAGTGTCAATATTTTTAAAATATTTGTCGTTATCAATGTAAATTCGAAGAATATTATTTTTGGCTTCAACTTTTAAATATTTCATCAAATCTTTTTCCCAACTTACCACAACACTTTGGGTTGGACCTTGAGTATAAACCACATTCACGTTGGTTGAAGCTTTGATCGCGGTAAAATTACCAACTACTCTAGTTTCTTTAATTTGGGCAAAAGAAACACTAATCATCGCAAAAAAAGCAACAATAAAAAGGTAGATTATTTTCATTTTTTTATAGATTTTAAATTGTAATTGTATAGACGTTTTTTTAAATCAAAAAGTTGCATCACTTATAAAAAACTTTGTATCGCCAGGGTATAACTCTGTAAACCAAACCCAACAATTACACCTTTTGCATTAGGCGAAATATAAGATTGATGACGAAATGTTTCTCTAGAAAATGTATTGGAAATATGTACTTCAATTACTGGTGAAGTTATTGCTTTTATGCAATCGCCAATAGCTACAGAAGTGTGCGTGTAAGCGCCAGCATTTAAAATAATTCCATCGTAAGAAAAACCTACTTCTTGTAGTTTATTAATAATTTCTCCTTCTACGTTGGATTGAAAATATGTTAATTGTAAAGTTGGAAATTGAGATTTCAATTCATTAAAAAATGAATCGAAATCTTGATTTCCATATATTGAAGTTTCTCGTTTACCTAATAAATTTAAATTAGGTCCATTCAGAATTAATAATTGCATTATTTTCCGTCTTTGTCCACCACAATTTTATTTTCTCTATTTGCTAATTCCCATGCCAATGAGAAAGCTAATTTCACACGCATGGTTAACAAATCGTATTCAATTTTATCGGCAGTATCATTTGGTCCGTGATAATCTTCGTGCACACCATTAAAAAAGAAAATAGAAGGAATTCCTTTTTTAGCAAAGTTATAATGGTCAGAACGGAAATAAAATTGATTTGGATCATTTCTAGCGTTGAAGGTATAATCTAGGTTTAATCCAACATATTTAGTATTCATTTCTTCGTTGATAGAATGCAATTCCGAACTTAATCTATCCGAACCAATTACATATACATATTTTCCGTTAGTTTTATGACTACCAATTGTATCTCTACGACCCACCATATCAATATTAATATCGGCAACTGTATTTTTTAAAGGAAATAAAGGGTTTTCAGAATAATATCTTGAACCATGTAAACCATGTTCTTCACCTGTTACGTGTAAAAATAAAATAGAACGTTTTGGCGCATGACCTTCTTTCTTAGCTTCTGCAAAAGCTTTGGCAATTTCTATTAAAGAAACAGTTCCTGAACCATCATCATCAGCACCATTAAAAACTTCTCCATTTTTCATACCAATATGGTCATAATGTGCAGAAATAATAACTACTTCTTCTGGTTTTTCAGCACCTGGAATAAAAGCCCAAATATTTTCAGAATCATTTAATTTTGGAGCAAATCCTCTTTTCATAAATTCTGAAGGCACTTTTTGATAATAATCTGTAGAACCTGGAGGATTTTTAATTCCTAAAGCCTTGTATTGCTCAATTATATACAATCCTGCTTTTTTCTGGCCTTCAGAACCTGTATTTCTCCCTTCCATTTCGTCAGAAGCAATAACGTGAAGATTCTTAGACAAACTCGTTTCATTAATCGTATTCAAATATTTAGTCAAATCAATAGATTTGCTTTCACGAGTAGAAACAATACCTTTTTTTGGGGAACAACTAAGTAAAAATACAGTAGCTGAAAGTAGTAGCAATAATTTTTTCATTTGTAATGGTTTAAGACACCACAAATCTAATTAAAAAAGTTTTATCGCAATAAAATTTATAAGAATTTTAAGAAGGAAAGTAAAATAAAAATGGCAAGCGACCTACATCGCACCGCTACAACCACATACCTTTGCTGCGTTCCCACCCTGGAGGATTTTGAGGGAGCTGGTCGTGTAGGACTTGCCGGTGCAAATATACAATCTTTTATTATTTTTGCAAATCAAAAATTAGTTTAAAATAAATTGTAATATTGTAGCATAAATATTTACGGAAATGAAAAAAATTAACTTACTTATAATCACCTTGTTAAGTGCTTTATTATACAATTGTGGCAACACAGAAAATTTGTTTTCTATCGCTTCAAAAGACCTAAAACAAGTATATAAACCGAATGAAAGTGTAAATTTAAGTATAGAAAATACAGAAAACACACCAATTGATTCTGTAGTTTATTATGCAAACGATGTTAAATTAGGAACAACAGAAAACAACAAAACTTTAAACTTTAAATTAGCTAACTTACAACTTGGTATTCAAGATATTAAAGCGGTTGTTTATTACGAAGGTCAAAATGTAGAATGTTTAACGTCTTTTGAATTGGTTTCTAACATCACTCCAAAACTATACGAAACTAAAGACTACACTATTTTAAATACCTATAATCACGATTTAAACGCTTACACACAAGGTTTAGAATTTCACAAAGGTATTTTATTAGAAGGAACTGGTCAAAACGGCGAATCTACACTTAGAAAAACCGATTATAAAACAGGAAAAGTAACAAAATCAATACCTTTATCGCCAGATTATTTCGGAGAAGGAATTACTGTTTTTAATGATAAAATCTACCAATTGACTTGGAAAAATAAAGTCGGATTTATTTATGATGCCGAAACTTTCGTGCAAGAAAAGACATTTAATTATTTTGCAGAAATTGAAGGATGGGGATTAACGCACAACGACAAACATCTGATTATGAGTGATGGAACAAGTAAAATTTACTTTTTAGATCCCGCAACTCAAAAGATGGTTCGTTCTATTAATGTTTATTCTGATACAAACGCCATTCCTGAATTGAACGAATTAGAATGGATTGATGGGAAAATTTGGGCCAACATTTATCAAAAAGACGCCGTTGCCATTATCAATCCAGAAAATGGTGCCGTGGAAGCTGTTATTGATTTTTCAAACCTGAAATCAAAAATCACAAATCCAGAAAAAGATGTTTTAAACGGAATTGCATACAATCCTGCCACAAAAACGGTATTTATTACAGGAAAAAACTGGGAAAAAATGTTTGAAATTAAACTGAAAAATTAAAATAGCAATTTCAAAATTCAATTACAAGATCAACTAAAGACTAGAGAAACGATATAATTAAATTATTTTGTACTTCTCAAAATCAAAAACTACTATGAAAAAATTTATTATTGTATCAGTTTTACTGATGTTTAGCATACAAATACATTCACAAAACAAAAAGAAAAAAATGAATACTATTCAACCGCCAGTTGCGAAAATAATTCCAAAGAAGTTAGAAAAACACGGAGATGTGAGAACCGATAATTACTATTGGTTAAATGAAAGAGAAAACCCAGAAGTAATTGATTATTTGAATAAAGAAAATGAATATTATCAAAAATCTACCGCGCACACCAAAGCTTTTCAAGACGATTTATTCTTAGAAATGAAAGCTAGAATTAAAGAAGATGACAGCTCCGTTCCCTACTTTTACAATGAGTATTGGTATATCACACGTTTTGAAACTGGTAAAGATTACCCAATTTACGCTAGAAAAAAAGGAAGCCTAGAGGCCAAAGAAGAAATTTTATTCGACTGTAATGAAATGGCTAAAGGACACGCTTACTTCAATTTAAGCGGAATGAGCGTAAGTGGCGATAACAAACTTGTCGCTTTTGGTTTGGATTTAGTTTCGAGAAGACAATATACTATCCAAATTAAAAATTTAGAAACAGGAGAAATCCTATCTGACAAAATTGAAAACACAACTGGTGGTTCAAGCTGGTCAACAGATAACAAAACACTTTTTTACACTGGTAAAGATGCACAAACCTTACGTTCTGATAAAGTTTTCAAACATAAATTAGGCACAAACGCTTCAGAAGATGTTTTAGTTTTTCATGAAAAAGACGACACGTATAATACGTTTGTGTACAAAGAAAAATCTAAAAAATACATTATCATCGGTTCTGGAAGTACACTTACAACCGAATATCAAATTTTAGAAGCCGATAATCCAGATGGAAAATTCAGAGTATTTCAACCAAGAACTCGTGGTTTAGAATATTCTATTTCTTTCTATAAAGATAAATTTTACATCTTAACGAATGCCGATAAAGCAACCAATTTCAAATTAATGACAACGCCTGAAAATGCTACGTCAAAAGAAAATTGGACCGATTTAATTCCGCACAGAAAAGACGTTTTATTAGAAGGCATCGAAATTTTCAAAAACTATTTAGTAGTGGAAGAACGTTCTAACGGTTTAAACAAAATTCAAATAAAACCTTGGGATGGTTCTGGCGATTATTATTTGCCTTTTAACAGTGAAACGTACACTTGCTACACCACTTCAAATGTAGATTTCGACACAGATATTTTACGTTATGGATACCAATCTATGGCCACACCATCTTCTGTAATTGATTTCAATATGAAAACCAAAGAAAAAACCATCTTAAAAGAGCAAGAAGTTTTAGGTGGCAAATTCGATAAAAACAATTACACCGAAGAAAGAATTTGGGCCACAGCTGCTGATGGCACAAAAATTCCAATGAGTATCGTTTATCGAAAAGGCATCAAAAAAGACGGAAAAAACCCAGTATTACAATACGCTTATGGCTCTTATGGCTCTTCCATGGATCCTTATTTTTCAAGCACACGTTTGAGTTTATTAGACCGAGGATTTATCTACGTTATCGCACATATTCGTGGTGGAGAAGATTTGGGAAGAGAATGGTACGAAAACGGAAAACTATTAAAAAAGAAAAATACGTTTACTGATTTTATCGATTGTAGTAAATATCTAATCGCTGAAAAATATACTTCTGCCGAGCATTTATATGCCGAAGGTGGTTCTGCTGGTGGTTTATTAATGGGTGCAATTGTAAATATGAATCCAGAGTTATACAATGGTGTCATTGCACAAGTACCTTTCGTAGATGTAATTACTACCATGTTAGATGATTCAATTCCGTTAACAACTGGAGAATATGACGAATGGGGAAATCCAAACGAAAAAAAATATTATGACTACATGTTATCTTACTCTCCATACGATCAAGTAAAAGCTCAAGATTACCCAAACATGTACGTTTCAACAGGATTACACGACTCGCAAGTACAATATTTTGAACCTGCAAAATGGGTAGCGAAATTAAGAGTCATGAAAACCGATAACAAACAATTATTTTTAGATACGAATATGGAAGCTGGTCACGGTGGCGCATCAGGAAGATTTGAAGCATTAAAAGAATTAGCAAAAGAATTTGCGTTCTTATTCGATTTAGAGAAAATAAAAAAATAAATGAGTTTCTCTATCTGTCAACCTGAACTTGTTTCAGGTTCTCTAGTATTTTTTAGATTCTGAAATCGAAGATTCAACGAAGTTAAACAAGTTCAGAATGACAGAGATGGAGTATATTTGCCACAAATACGATTCGTGGCAAACAAATTTACACAACATATGGAAATAGCGAACATGAAGAAGGAAATTACAGCATATAACTCTGTTTTAGAATTAGTTGGAAACACACCAATTATAAAACTAAATAAAATTGCAAATGGATTAACTGGAAACTTTTACGCCAAAGTAGAAGCTTTCAACCCTGGACATTCTGCAAAAGACCGAATTGCTTTACACATTATCAATGCAGCAGAAGAAAAAGGTATTTTAAAACCTGGTGCAACCATCGTAGAAACCACTTCTGGAAATACAGGTTTTAGTTTGGCTATGATTAGCATCATCAAAGGCTACAAATGTATTTTAGCGGTAAGCGATAAAAGTTCACCTGATAAAATTGACATGCTAAAAAGTATGGGAGCTAAAGTTTATGTTTGCCCAGCTAGTGTTGCAGCAGACGATCCAAGAAGTTATTACGAAGTAGCAAAAAGAATTCACGAAGAAACACCAAATTCTATTTACATCAATCAGTATTTTAATGAGTTAAATATTGATGCGCATTATTGCAGCACAGGGAAAGAAATTTGGGAACAAACAGACGGATTAGTAAGTCATGTTGTGGTTTGTAGCGGAACAGGCGGAACCATTTCTGGAATTGGAAAATACTTAAAAGAGAAAAATCCATTGATTAAAATTTTGGCTGTGGATGCTTACGGTTCGGTGTTGAAAAAATACCACGAAACTAAAGAATTTGACGAAAAAGAAATCTATTCGTATAAAATTGAAGGTTTGGGTAAAAACCTAATCCCAACTTCTACCGACTTTGAAATTATTGACCAATTTGTAAAAGTGACAGATAAAGAAAGTGCCTTAATGGCAAGAGAAATTTCAAGAACTGAAGGTTTATTTGTAGGCTATACCTCTGGCGCGGCTTTTCAAGCGGTAAAACAATATGCAGAAATGGGCGAATTTGACAAAAACAGCAATGTAATCGTACTTTTCCCAGATCATGGTTCTCGTTATATGAGTAAAATTTATAGTGATGAATGGATGCAGGAACAAGGATTTTTAGATAAAGAAAACATGGACGATTCTTTAAAAATAGAAATCATTAGATAAATTTCCCTAAACCTATCAACACACAAAATCCTCCTTTTACAACACAAAGGAGGATTTTTTTTTGTATTTTATTACAACAGTATATCTGTTTTTGACAACTTCATATAAAAATATTACGACTTCAAAAATCTTTTCTGTAACTGAAATTAAACCATTTCCAAACTAAAGTGTCCAATATTAAACTTTAAAATTTTATAGATATGAAAAATGTAGTAAAAAAGTTAGTCGTGACCACCGCATTAGTATTTTCAGTAGGAGTATCTGCTCAAGATAGAAAAGAGAAACTAAAAAATGCTACCCCAGAAGAAAAAGTAGAAATGCGAACCAATAAAATGTCTGAAAAATTAGGACTAGACGAAAATCAGAAAAAGAAAGTCAAAGAAGTGTTTGCCGCACAACAAAAAGAAAACGAAGCGGTTAGAGAAGAAATGAAATCCGAAAGAGAAAAAGCACGAGCCGAAAGAGAAAAAGCCCTAGCAGAAAAGAAAGCCATCCTAAAAAAACAACACGAAGCGTTAAAAGCAAAGCTAAAACCAATTCTTACAGAAGAACAATTTAAAAAATGGGAAGCGATGCAAAATGAAAATATGGAGAAAGTGAAAGAGCGTAGAAATCATAAAAAACAATAAATTTTTATTAAAATAGCTTTCATATTGAAAATATTTTCTATTTTTGATAAAACTATTAAACAAATTACAATGAAAAATTTATTAGGCGCTCTTGTTTTATTCTTAGCTTTCACAGTAAATGCTAGCGCTCAAGAGACATTTAAAAAAGTAGATGAAAAAGTTGAAGCTAAAACTGACTTAGCAGCACTTTCTGAAGTTGTCCCTGTTCAAGGTACTTTAAGCGAAGACTTATTCCGTTTATTTGAATACAAATACAGAAATTTAAATGAAAACCTTTCTGCAGAAAGAAAAGTTGAATTAGCTAAAATTATTGAATTAAAATTAAGAGCTACACTTTCAGCTGATCAGATGCAAAACATTGAAAAAAAACCAGGTTTGTTGAAAAAATTAACAAACTAAAAAAGTAAATATCAAAAAAATCCCGTTCCAATTAAGTTAGGAACGGGATTTTTTTTGTACTGTATTTGCTCTATAAAACTTTAGCCACTTCGTTGATACTATCAATCGTATAATCTAAATCTTCATACGTTAACGCATCCGTAATAAACCAAGTTTCATAAGCAGAAGGCGCAATATAAATACCACGCTTTAACAATTCATGAAAGAATTTTTTAAAGGTATCATTGTCTCCGTTTTTAGCTGTTTCAAAATCATACACTTCGTTTTTATCAAAATGCACAGAAATCATTGACCCTACTCTATTTATAGTAAAATCGATATTATTTTCAGATAAAACTTTGTCAATTCCTTTTTCTAAGTAAGCTGTTTTTTGTTCTAAACGCTCAAAAATTGCCGCATCCGAATTCAATTCCAACAACATTTGATATCCAGCTGCCATCGCCAAAGGATTTCCAGACAATGTTCCCGCCTGATATACTGGCCCAAGAGGCGATAACATATTCATGATTTCATTTCTAGCTGCGAAAGCTCCTACAGGCAAACCTCCACCAATCACTTTTCCGAAACAAACGATATCAGCATCTACCCCAAATAATTCTTGCACACCTCCTTTTGCTAAACGGAATCCGGTCATTACTTCATCAAAAACTAAGACTGCTCCATTTTCTACACAAAGTTGCTTTAAACCAGATAGAAACCCGCTTTTTGGAGGAATACAACCCATATTTCCTGCAACTGGCTCTACGATAATAGCGGCAATCTCATTTTTATTCGCTTCGAAAAGTGCTTTTACATTTTCAAGATCATTATATTTGGCTAACAAAGTGTCTTTCGCTGTTCCTTCAGTCACACCTGGACTATTAGGCACCCCAAACGTACTTAAACCACTTCCTGCTGCAATTAAAAACGAATCAGAATGTCCGTGATAACAACCAGAAAACTTAATAATTTTATCGCGTTTCGTATAACCACGAGCTAAACGAATCGCACTCATACAAGCTTCAGTACCCGAATTTACAAAACGAATTTTATCAATATTTGGTACCATAGAAACCGCTAATTCTGCAATTTTAGTTTCTAATTCTGTTGGCGTTCCGAATGAAGTTCCTTTTTTAGCTTTTTCAATAATCGCATTAATAACAGGTTCATGAGCGTGACCTAAAATCATAGGTCCCCATGAATTAATATAATCAATATATTTATTTCCATCTTCGTCAAATAAATAAGCCCCTTTAGCTTCTTTTATAAAAATTGGAAAACCACCCACTCCTTTAAAGGCTCTTACTGGCGAATTCACACCACCAGGAATAACTTCATTTGCTTCAATGAATAACTGACTGCTTCTTTGATATAACATTATTTTTTTACTTTTAATTTTTGACCAATTGAAATTCCCGTATCTATAATATTGTTTAAACTTTTTAATTCATCTACAGATAGATTATATTTTTTTGATAACGAATATAATGTATCACCTTGTTGCACAATATGTTCTCCGTTCACTTGAGTAACAACTCTTGGTTGCGGAACAAAATTTCTTCCTAAAACTTCGTTATCAATTTTATACAATTCATAACGTTCAATAATTCCAATTAACTTGGAAGGATATAAAGTATCTGTTGCATAACCTGCTTGTTTTAAGCCATTCGCCCATGCTTCATAATCACCTTTATCTAATTTGAACAAACTTTCGTATCTTTTTCTTGAGGTTAAAAAAGTAGAATGATCTCTGTAGGATTCAGCAGGATCTTTGTATTTTCTAAAACATTCTTGTTCGGCATCGTCATCATATTTAACAGATTCACCCATCCAACCTGTATGACATTTTATTCCGAAATGATTGTTAGCTTCTCTGGCTAATTGTCCGAAACCAGCACCAGATTCTAAAATTCCTTGTGCCATGGTAATACTTGCTGGCACACCATGAACTTTCATGTTATTTTTAGCAGTTTCTTTAAAATCTGAAATATATTTTTTAACATCTTCTGTTGTTGCTTTAACTTTTGAAGTTGCCACTAAAACTTCACTTCCAGAGGATTTAGTTTCCTTGGGTGGAATTTCTTTAACTACCGGAACTGTTTTAGCAGGAAACCTTTTAGTTACTGGATAACTTTTGGTGTTTGATGTTTTTTTAGTGGTTCTAATTTTAGAACTTCCACAACTTATAAAAAGTAGAGAAATAAAAACTATTAAAATTTTCTTTATCATAATATTATTTTCGTTTTACCTTTTTTTTCTAAAGCTTTATTCATGCCAGCAATACCTTGTAAACCTCCAGTATGAATGGCTATTATTTTTGAATTTGGTGGGAAATAATTATTCTCAATTAAATTCATAATTCCGAACATCATTTTACCAGTATAAATTGGATCTAAAGGAATCTGATATTTTAGATAGAATTCATTAATAAAAGCTATCAATTCATCTGTTACTTTCCCATAACCCCCAAAATGGTAATCGCTATTTAAAGACCAATTCTGTTTGTTTGCAAATTTAGCAATATCATTTTGTAAAAAGTCTCCTTTTAAGGAAGAAAATCCAATAATCTTCTGATTGGTTGCTGAACCATTAATTATTCCAGTTATTGTACCGCCAGTTCCAACAGAAGTGCAGATGTGAGTGAACTCAAAATCTAAATCAGTTATTATTTCTTCACAGCCTTTTATAGCTAATGCGTTGGTACCGCCTTCTGGTAATAAATAAAATTCCCCATAATCTTTTCGTAATTTTTCAATAAAATCAGGCGTATCTTTAATTCGATATTGTTCCCTAGAAATAAAAACGAATTTCATCCCCAATTGTTGTGCTAGCATCAAACTTGGGTTTTCGGAAATTTTTTCTTGTAATTCTTCTCCTCTGATAATTCCGATGGTTTCAAAACCAAAAGTCTCACCTGCTCCAGCAACAGCAACAATATGATTAGAAAAAGCTCCACCAAAAGTTAGTAAAACTTCCTGATTTTGTTTTTTAGCTGCTTCGAGATTGTATTTTAATTTTCGAAATTTATTCCCTGAAATAATAGGATGCAGTAAATCTTCTCTCTTCATATAAAGAGATATATTATTTGGAAAAGTGGCAGATATAAGTTGATTTTCAGACATAAAAAAATCCCGAATAAGTTTTACTAATTCGGGATTAAATATAATTATTTATTTACTTAGTTTCCTACAATAATTTTCTTTTCAACCGAAACATTATCAGCAGTGTTTAATTTCACAATGTAAACACCATCGCTTAAGGCATTCGTAGGTAATTCGATTAAATTATTTTTACCTAGGTTTTTCTTAGTGATAACTAATTTACCTGTCACATCATAAACCGTACAATTTACAACATCTTTGTTCAATGTATTTACAATTGTTAACATAGCGTTTTTATTGTTTTGATACACTTCAAAAGAATCAGCTACTAAATTGTTATTATCATTTGACAACATATCAAAATTTCTAAAAGTCACTTCAAAACGATTGGCATTTTCACCAGCTGGTAAGTTGATGTTAAATTCTCCGTTTTTAATATCGAAATAAATACCTGATACTTTATCAAAAATATAAACATTTTCAGAATCTGTAAAATTAATAATATCAGAAACTGTAACTTTTACATTTGATGCAGCTGCACATTTAAAAGCAATTGGAATTCTTTTATCCATTTCAAATGGTAATGTAGTAATTACACATTTTTTCTCATTATTATTTTGACCGAAATACACCATGTTTGGAGCATTTGAATATGAGTCTGGAGAAATACCATCATAACCTAAATCATAATCATCTGTAGTATTAGGATTGAATGCCATAGCTACTTCAACCGATCTTGCATTATCTACAACTGCTAATAATTTAATTTGAGGAACAGGTAATTTTGAAATTTGAGTATAATCTATACCTGCAACATTTGGAATTTCATCCCAATTGTTTCCACCTATTGAAGCTGTAGCACTTGCACTTCTTTCAAATGTTGAATTACTTGCAACGCCTTCTTTAACAAAAGTTCTGTATTTATTCTTCATAACAGAAGAACCTGCAGCAATACCTTTTACCATAAAACCTTGTCCGATTGGTGAAAACTGTCTTTTAAAAGTAGAACCTGAAGAAGCTCCTGTAGTATTTAAAGTACCATCACCATTATAAGTATCCCATGTAGCAGCAACCCATGTTCCAGGAGTACCTACATTTGCACCATTAGCCACATAAGTACCATATCCACCAACATAACCCGCCAAAACATGCGTGTTAGCAGATTTACTATGCTCCCAAAAATAAGCAGTACCGTCAATTACGTTGGTAGCACCTCCTCCAGAAATTACTCCTCCTGCGTCATACTGTCTTCCAGAATGCTCAACTAAATATTGATTTAAATTAATAGCACTTGAGTATGGATTCCCAACAAGTGTTAAATTCCCACTTGAAATTGGCACTGATATATCTCCATCATTTGGTCTTCCTCTGAAATCATAACGTTGTGCGGCACCAGTTTTATTTGCAACTCCATCAGCATCTGCAACTAAAGCATCTGATCCTGAAGTTCCTTTCATTGTAAAACCTTCACCAGGATTTATAGTTTGAGCATTTCCAACATATTGCCAATTAGCATAAACTGGAGAAAGAGACACAAATTTCCAAATCCAATATGATGCAACTTGCATGGTACTTCCAGCTCCACCAGTAGCAGTTCCGTTATAGTTACCTGGTAATACAATTTCAGCAGCAGTAGATGAAATTAAACCTGTTGGTCTGTTCAACAAAGAAACACCAAAAGGATTTCCTGCTGCACCTGTACCAACTGGTGAACACCAATAATTGTACTGAAAATTATTTACTGTTCCTTCTTGAAAAACAGATAATTTCCCGGTACCTGAATTAACAGATGCTCCTGAACCTTTTTGCAATAACTGCGAAGTATTTCTTAAATAAAAATTACCCGTGTTATTCAGATTGACGTCTTGCATAACAGTCATATACTGATTTGTCATAAAGACATAAGACCCATCTTTAACGAATAACTGAGCATTCGCAACACCAGTTAAAGCGATCATTAAGCTAGTTAGTAAAATTTTTTTCATGTAATTTAAATTTTGATTCCAAAATATTTGTCAAAAGTAATGCTATTTTTTAGAAAAAGCAAATAAACCTGAAGCATTAAACTATCAAATCACCTACAAACCAAATACTTAAAACGCAACAGATGAAACATTTAAGGATTTCGCAAGAAAAACAATTGATTACTTTTATTCATTATATTTTCATATACGATTAAAAAAGCACTTTGGTTTAAAAGCACTACTCAATATCTACAAATTTGCAAAAAAATTATGTAATAAAATAGTAAAATGTTTTAAAAATGTGTTTTTTGAAGAAAAATGTGAAAAAGTATTTATTTCATCTAAAATATTTGCATTTTATCGATAATAATATATATTTGCTTTTCAATAAATTAACTAATTTTAGTAAATATAATTACTATTATCAAGTTTTAACAATAAATAATGTAAAAATTTACACGAAATACAATAAATGCTTATGATAAAAAAATACACTTCAAACTATATTTATGGCTCTAAAATCATCTATAAAAACAAACTTTAAAAAAATAACCTTTAAGGAAATTTCTGCAAAGCTAGTAAATACAGTATTTATAGTTTTAATTTACATTTAGTAACATTTTTCTAATTAAAATGTAAAAAAAAATAATTATCTTTGACTATTACATCAAATTATTAATAATTATTAATTCATAGAATTATAAGAATTGATTTGTAATACATTTTGTAGGTTTAGAAAACAACATTAAATTTCAAATGATAATGATTTACTAAAAATATCGAAAAAAAAATCGGTTAACATATTAAGATTACAATAATAAATAAATCCCCCCGTTTATGAAATACAATTACCATTTAGTAATTCGTTCACTTGCGATTACTATTGAAAAGAACCTTTCTTTTCATGAAAGCAAAACTAATTTCTTATTAGTACTCCTTTTCACTTTGTTAGGATTTACTAACATCTATGGACAATCTCCATTTACAGACAACACACCAGGTGGATCAGAATCATTTATTGTACCTGCTGGAGTAACATCTATAACTGTTTCAGTTTGGGGTGCCGGTGGTGGTGGTGGTGGTTCCAATTCTAACGGTGACGGTGGATCTGGAGGTGGTGGTGGAGGTGCCACTACAAGAACTATTGCTGTGACACCAGGAGACACATTCACATACATTGTTGGAGCTGGTGGTACTGGAGGTCTTTCCAATGCAACATTAGCAGGAAGTGGAGGAAATTCCTCATTCATTAACGTAGGCTTAGGAATAAACCTTTTAGGAAACGGAGGAACTGGTGGAGCTCGAAACAGAGGTGCTGCTGGTACTGGAGGAACTGCGTCAGGAGGTTCAATAAATTCAACGGGACAAAACGGAACTATTGGAGATGCTTCTGGTCAAGTCGGAGGTAATTCTGGTGTTGTTATTGGTATTTTTGGAGCTGGAGGAGCCGCAACTACTAATACAAACGGAAACAACGGATTGATTCCAGGAGGAGCTGGAGGTGGTGGTGAAAGAGGTGGGTCTAACAGAAACGGAGGTGCTGGTGCTAACGGACAAGTTTACATCACATATACTTGTCCAGTAATAACAGTCAACGCTGGTGTTGATCAAAACTTAGCCCTTTGTGCTACAACTACAACATTAACAGGTAGTGCAATTCCAGCAGGTATGACAGGGACATGGTCAATTGTTTCTGGCCCAGGAAGTATAACTTCCCCAAACAACCCAACGACTGGAATTACAAATTTAGTTCCAGGAACAAATACAACTTTTAGATGGACCATTTCTAATGGAAATTGTGGTTCTGTTTCAGATACTGTATTAATTACAACATTAGCAGGTGCAGGTTGTAGCCCTTATTGCCTAAACACTTATACAACAGCTGTACACCCAATTACAAATGTTACTTTTTCAAACATAATTAACAACACCTCAAACGTTGTTAACGGAACACCTCAACATGAAATATTTTTTACACCTGTTGGTCAAGTTGAGAGAGGTGAAATTTACCAATTATCAATGTCAGGAAATACAAACGGAGTCTCTTCTCCACTTTATGGCGTTAGAGCGTTTTTTGACTGGAACAAAGATGGTGATTTTTTAGATGCAGGAGAAAGTGTTAATATGGGAGGAATTGACAACGTTAATTTTCAAACTAGCGTTTATGTAACAATTCCTTTAACTGCAACTTTAGGACAAACAAGAATGAGAGTTGCTATGCAATCAGGAGGAACTTACCCAACTTCTTGTAGAACTGGCGCTGGAAGCGGCCAATCAGAAGACTATATAATAAATATTATTACTGAAACTTGTACTAGTCCAACATTAGGATTTTCTTTTACTGCAGTGACTGGAACAACAGCAACCATCAATTGGACTGCAGCTACTCCTGCCCCATCAAATGGTTACGACCTTTTTATCTCACCATTTAACTCTACACCAAATCCAATACCACCAAACGAAACAGTTGCAACTGTTACTGATCCTGCTTCACCTTACACTGCAACTGGATTGACACCTGGTACTACTTACTATGTTTGGATAAGAGGAAACTGTGGAGGCGGAGACCATGGTGTTTGGAACACTATGGGAAATTTCACTACTACATTAACAAATGAAAATTGCGCACAAGCAATTACAATACCAGTAAACGCTGGAACAGATTGTGTAGTTGCGTTAGAAGGAGACTTAACATACTCTACAGGTACATCAAACATTTGTGGTGTGAATACTAGTTATGATGTTTGGTATAGATTTACTGCAACTTCTGTATCACACAGAATAACAGTAGTACCGCAACCTTTCTTAGACTACACCACAAGCCCAGTAACTGTAAATTTAGCACCTAACCTAAGTTTCGAAGTATTAACAGGAGCATGTCCAGGAACAAATTTAACTTGTGTAAACAATAACACAAATAATACAGAAACTCAGAATTTAACCGGTTTAACTATCGGAGCAACTTATTTAGTAAGAGTTCATTGTACTAGTGCTCACAGAACAAAATTTACAATTTGTGTTACAACCGGAAATGCTACTCATAGTTCGAATTCAGCATTAATAACATCTTACACTATTCATCCAACTGCTGGATTTAGTAATAGATATATTAATGACTACAATACTACTGGAACATTAACCAACACTGTTAACATGAATTCTAGCAGAAGTATTACAGGCTATAAAAACAACACTGGAATGACAGCTGCTGTTGGAGTTGCTGGAGGTGGAATTAATGTTGACATTGCTCTAAAAGACTCAAGACAATTATTAAAAGCTTGGGTAGATTGGAATAACGATGGAACATTTAATGACCCTGGTGAGATTGTATACAATTGTAATGGAAATTTATCAATTGCTACCTCTTTTGGTTTTGTAATACCTGGTGCCACACCAGTAGGAAATTATAAATTAAGAGTTCGATCAACAAACGTAAACAGAACTTATGCGTATGCTGGTGGTGGAATAACAGCAAATTTACTTCCTTACGGATATACACTTGATGGAGAAACAGAAGATTACACGATAAATGTAGTTCAAGATTGTGTACATCAAATTGCAACAGTTACCGATAACAGTAGATGTGCAGCAGGAACAGTGAACTTAACAGTAACAACAAATGGAGTGCCCCCAGCAACACACGTTAGATGGTACGATGCTGAAGTAGGCGGGACTCTAATGGGAACTACTGCCGTTGTCGCAAATTCTTCAACATGGACTACTCCAAGTATTTCTGCAACCACAGAATATTGGGTAACAGCATTCAACACTGTTGGTGGTTGTGAATCACTATACAGAAAAAAGATTATTGCCACAATTAATCCTGTTGCAAATATGTTCATCACCCCATCTACACCAGAAGTTTGTGGTGAAAACAACGTGGTATCTATTACTGCAGCTGGAGATTATGTTATAGATAATTTAATAAATGAGAACTTCAATACCAACCTAGGAGCATTGACTTCAGTTATTATTGGTGGAGCTGGAGATGGCTTAACACAATGGCAGCGTGAGGTTAGTCCATATGTACCTGTTGGAAGCGTATGGAAACCAGCTATTATTTCAAGAAGTGCTGGTGATGGATTTGCAATGGCTACTTCTGATTACAACTTAGATGTAAATACAGCATTAGAATCTGTAGTTTTAGATTCTTCTCCATATTCTGATTTAACTTTAACATTCAGACATTATTATTCTTACTATGGAGTACCATATGATATCGGTTATGTTGAAGTATCTACAGATGGCGGTACAAATTACAATTCTGTACAAACTATTGTTGCAGATCAAGGACAAGCTAGTAACTTCTCTTTAGTAACTATAAACATGAACGCTTACATTAACGAACCAACTTTAAAAGTTAGATTTAGATATAATGCTAAGTTTTGTGATGGTTGGGCAATTGACGATGTAAGATTATTCGGAACTAGACCTCTAAGTACTTCATTTACATGGAGTGGAGCCCCTGTTGCGGTATTTATTGACCCAGCATGTACGATTCCGTATGTTGCTCAATTAGTTCCAACTGTTTATGTAAAACCAACTCCTATGCAAATGGCTTCTGGAAGCTGGTCATTCGTTGCCACCGCAACCTTAAACAATGGATGTTTTGTTTCAATTCCAATTACTATTAACAATAAAACTAAACTTTGGAAAGGTACTGTTAGTACCGATTGGAATAACGGAAATAACTGGGAACCAGTAGGCGTTCCTGACTCAAATACTTGTGTTATTATTTACGATGGACCAAATGATTCAAGAATTATCGGATCTTTCTATGATGCATTTGCTAAATATGTGATTGTACGACCTAACGGAGATTTATTAGTAAACTCAGACAATACACTAACAATAACCGACAACTTAACTGTTGAACCAGGCGGAGTTACGACGTTCGAAAATAGCAGTAGTTTAATTCAAATAAACAATGTTCCTAATTCAGGTAACATCACTTACAAAAGAACTGCTAACATAAGAAGACAAGATTATGTATATTGGTCATCACCAGTTGCTAATTTTACAAGTAGTGCCATTTCACCAGGAACAAGTTTAGGCTACCAATACAAATGGCTACCTACAACCGGAGGAATCAATCAATTTGGAAATTGGAGCTTTGCCAACGAAACAATGGTTTTAGGAAAAGGATATATCGTAAGAGGCCCAGATGCTTATTCAACTTCAGTATTAACAAACTATACCACACCTTTTATTGGTGTACCAAATAATGGAGATATTACTATTCCAATTACTAGAGGTATATATGATGGAGCGAATTATTCAACTGGAGTTTCTTCAACTCCTGGAACTAAAGATGATGATAACTGGAATTTAGTTGGTAATCCATACCCATCTGCTATAGATGCTAAAAAATTCTTAACCTTAAACAAAAACATTGCAGGTTTTGTAAACATCTGGACGCATGGTACTTTACCATCAACAGCCATATCAGATCCTTTTTACAGCGATTACGCTTATAACTATACGCCAACAGATTATATTACTTACAATTTAACAGGTCCTTCTGTACAATTTGGATTTAATGGATATATTGGTGCCGGACAAGGATTCTTTGTTTCGATGTTACATACTTCTGCAGCTACAACTGAAGACTTAATTTTCAATAATGATTTAAGAAGAGATATTGCAACTGGAACTACTTATAATAACGGTCAATTTTTCAGAACTACTGATGCAGGCAGTACTTCAGATTCAAAAGAATTAGAAAAACACAGAATTTGGTTCGATTTAGTTACACCAACCGGTACAAGTGCAAGATCTTTATTAGGTTATGTGGAAACGGCAACAAACCAAAATGACAGATTGTTCGACGCCTTCTCAAATGATAAATTATCATTCAACATCTTCTCTTATGTAAATGAAGATAAAATGTTAATTCAAGGTAGAAAATTACCGTTTGACAACAACGATAAAGTTAACATTGGAGTAAGCATTCCTCAAGATGGATTATACAAAATTGCTTTGAGTTCTGTAGATGGATTATTCTTAAACCCAAATCAAGAAATTTATTTAGAAGATAAACTATTAAATGTGATTTTTAATTTAAAATCTGCTCCTTACTCATTTATTGCCAACAAAGGAACAATAAAAGACAGATTCATTTTAAGATACACAAAAGATGCTAAAACAGTAGAACTAACTAACCAATTAACGGTTTATGACAATAAAGTGCTTACTGTGGAATCTGGAAAATTGAAAATTAAAAACATTGAGATTTTTGATCTTTTAGGAAAACAAATTTTAAACAAAAAAGAAGTAAACGATAAAGTTTATCAGATAAATAATTTAAACAGAACAAAAAGTTTAATTATTGTAAAAACAACTTTAGAAGATAATTCTGAAGAAGTTAGAAAAGTGATTTACTAATCTCTATTTTCTTAAATTATAAAAGGTCTTTACATTCCAGTAAAGACCTTTTTTGTAATAAAAAAACAACAACATTAAAAATTCGTAAAAAAATGAAAACATAATAAAGTCGAAAGACCACAGTAAAGATTGAATATTAGTGAGTTATAATTGTTATATTAATTCGAAAAAGAATCAATATTTGTATTTATATAACATTTTGACATATATTTGCAAAAAATCAAACAATTATGAATGCAAAATTAAAAACTACACTATTATTATTTTTTACATCAATTAGCATTTATGCTCAAGTTGGTATAGGTAATACTAATCCTCAAGGAGCATTAGACGTAACTTCTACAAATGACGGTATACTTGTGCCTAGAGTAGCACTAACCAACACTACAACAGCAACAATTTTAACACCAACAAAATCAGAGTTAGTTTACAACACAGCAACTGCTGGAGATGTAACACCTGGATATTATTATTGGGAAACCACACCTACAGTAGCTTCAGACAGATGGGTGCGTTTAGTTAGCGGAACACTTAGCAACGACTGGTCAATTACAGGTAACACAGGAACCACAGCTGGAACAAACTTTATTGGAACTACAGACGCACAGGATTTGAGATTCAAAACTCAAGGCACAGACAGATTAAACATTTCAAATACTAACGGACAATTGCAATCTTACTATGCAGGAGCAGCAGGAACACCTGCTTTTTCTTGGAATACAGATTCAAATACCGGAATATTTAGATCAGCAGCAGACAATTTAGGATTTACAACAAATGGTGTAGAAAGCATCCGATTAAGAGAAAACAGTAACGTAACAATTGGAGCTACTTATGCATCAGCAAATGCAGCACCAACGAGTGGATTAAGAGTGGAAGGACAAACCGTAATTGGTAAATCTACTGGTGAAGATTCAAGAGATAAGTTTTCAGCACATACTACAAATACATCATTTAATAATGTTACTGGCTATCCAAATTCAACTGCAGCAAGAGCAATTTCAGGTTATGCCGATACTAATGGAATGGGAGTTTTTGGATTTTCGAACAGAACAGGATATGGAGTTGTTGGATTAACTCAAGCAAATGTACTATCTAATTATATCCAAACAGGAGAAGGAGTTTTAGGACAATCAGATGGTGCAACAGGCGGACCATCTATTCCAATTGGTGTTCACGGAATTATTGACGAATCAACAGCAGGAAACTGGAAAGCAAACGGAGTTACCGGAGAAAACAACAATCTTTCTGCAGGAAGTGGCTTCACTGGTGGTTCTTATTCTACAACTGGAGTTACATCAGGAGTTTATGGTAATTATGCCTCAAAATTTCTAACATCAGGAACAGACGCCTACGCTTTTGGAGTAAGTGGAGACATTCTTAAAATTGGCGCTGCAATTATCCCAGATGGTTCGGGTGGAGTTTTCGGAGCTGGAGGTTCGGGACAATTTGGTATGCTTGGCTATAACAGTTTAAACGGAACACGATTTAGTGTTTACGGTGGTGGTGAAGATGGAGATATTAGTCAAACTAATACAGGAAATAACAGAAATGCAAGCGAAACAAAAGCCAACAACAGAATTGGATTAGGAATTAATGGCGGTTTCATGGGAGGTTATGTAAAAGGTGAACAATATGGATTAGTATCAAAAGGAGAAGAATTCGGAATGTATGTACAAGGAAACACAATCACTAACGAACCAATTGTTCAATTAACAAAAACAGATAAATCTCAAAAAACAATTTCTTACGCAGCAACTTCAACAGAAGTAGATGTAACTACAAGAGGTGTTGGACAATTAACTAATGGTGAAAGCTATGTTACATTTAAAGAAGCATTCAAAAATTTGGTTTCAATAAACGAAACGATTAATATAACAATCACACCAACTGGAGAAACGAACGGTGTATATGTAAGTAGAATAACAAATGATGGTTTCTTCGTAAAAGAAAATTTAAAAGGAATAAGCAATGCCTCTTTCAATTGGACAGCTATCGGAACTCGTGCTGGTTATGAAAATGGAGTGATAATTTCAGAAACTATCCTTGCCAATGACTTTGATAAAAACATCAACGGGGTTATGAATAACGATGGCGGAAAAGAAAAAGGCACCCCTATTCACTTCGATGGAAACAAAGTTAAGTTTGAAAGAATTCCAGAAGGAAAAATTCAATACAACAAAAAAGAAACTTCAAAAAAGAAAAATTAAAACATAAAGTAAGTTTTGAACCTTAAAAAACAGATAACCAAAAAAGCGACAAATTTGTCGCTTTTTTAATTTACTAATAGTAAGAATTTATTAGATAAAAAATAAACAAAACATAAAATTTTAAATTATTACACAAAAAAGTCTGAAAATTAATTATTTAATTACTAATTTCGCGCAAATTTTTTACAAAATATCATGAAAAAACTAACCCCCCTATTGTTTTTTTTAACAATATACGCGTCTGCTCAGGTAGGTATTGGTACTACAACACCAGCTGGAGCATTAGACTTAAACCCAACAGTTGCAACTAATTACGGATTTGTTGCTCCAAGAGTAGCATTAACAGCATTGAATGCACAAGCACCAGTTGTAAATCCACAAGGTGGAGCAATTCCAGCAGGAACTGTTGTGTACAATACTGCTACTACTGGTGTTGCACCTAACAATGTAGGCCCAGGTTTATATTACTGGAATGGAACTAAATGGGTAGCCTTCGCAGGTTCTCCAGGAGGACTTGATTGGTCATTATTAGGTAATAGTAGTACAACAATTGCTACTGATTTTATAGGTACAACTGATGCTGTTGATTTTGCTACAAGAACGAATAATGTAGAAAGAATGAGAGTTCAATCTAACGGAAGAATTGCAGTAAATGCAACTGCGGTTTCGCAAGCTGACAATCAGTTTGAAGTTAACTCTACAATAGCTGGAGATGATGCAATTACTGGTAATTCAGTAGGAACTGGCGGAAGAGGTGTACAAGGAAACAGTACACTTGATGGTATTGGAGTATTTGGATATAACGACGGAACTGGAGATGGAGCTATTGGTACAAATGTAAACACAACAGCCACTGCCGGAATCGGTGTATTAGGTAACTTAAGTTCTACTACAACATCTGCACCTACTGGAAACTTAGTAGCAGTGCAAGGTCAAGCATCTTCAATTAGAGCAACTGCTGTAAACGCATTAAACTTTGGAGGTGGTATGGGAATGTATGCACAAACAACTGGCCCAACAGACACTGGTTCAAATGCCGCAATTTATGGTTCTCTAGATCAACCTACAGCTGGTAATCAGGATGTTGCTGCTATTATTGGTTCGCAAAGTAATATCAATCAAGGAACTGGAGGATATGCAGGGCCATTGGCTGCTACAACAAACTCTTCGCTTGCAGGAGTTGCTGGAACATTAGCTTCTAAAGTTACAAATGCAAATACAGATTCTTATTTATTTGGTGTTATTGGAGATGT
>JACCDZ010585816.1_pt1 | contig 23455 bp, 24 predicted proteins | sample 7449551 | NCBI WGS metagenome assembly JACCDZ01 (sample SAMN15323452, study PRJNA562643) | freshwater metagenome | isolation source: river surface water | place: USA:Blue River Watershed | collected 2017-08-18 | reverse complement strand
TTTGAAAAGGGGGCGACTGAAAGGAGCCCCATTATAAAATTACTATCGGGGTCATTTTCAAAAACAGTTATGATAGTAAATATTCAAACATTAATATTATTATTGTATGAATTAAACAACTTTTAGAAGCCATCTTTTAAAAATTACTATCGGGGTCATTTTTAAAAACAGGTCTGATAGTAAATATTCAAACAGTAATATTATTATTATTGTTTGAAAAGGGGGCGACTGAAAGGAGCCCCATTATAAAATTACTATCGGGGTCATTTTCAAAAACAGTTATGATAGTAAATATTCAAACATTAATATTATTATTGTATGAAAAGTAAAAATAAGTTATTTATAAACCCGTATACTCCGAGCGAATACTTTAGTATTCGCTAGGTATAAGTTCGCACCTTTGGTGCGAACAACGTTTTCGCTTTCAGCGAAAACTAAAAGGAGGGATCATAAGGGAACTACGTTCCCTTAAAACCCTGGATTATCTGTAAAAACTTGGGCTTGACCCGTCAGCACTTGCTTTTCCATAATAGTATCCATAAATTCAGATACTGGTTTATCCATCGTTGCAACAGCAATAGATGCTATACCCACTGCAAGTCCAACCATAACAGATTCACGAACAACTTCTTTAATGGGTTTCATTTCTTTTTGTATAAATTTCATATCAATCATTTTCATTATAATAAATAAAATAATGCTAAATACCATCACTGTTACTATTGTTTTCATTGTAATTCTATATGAGTATTAAAAATTTTGATAATTCAAATATAACGCAGATATCTTTATTTACAGAAAATTGATTAGCTCATGTTTTTATAAAAAACAAAAACAAAACAAATTCAATACAAATAAAAATACAATGTTTGATTATATTTATCGATTATTTTGCAGGTTATGCGACAGTTGCAATGACAATCACAATAGCAATAGCAACAATAAATATAGCGTCCCTTCAAACATAAATAATATTCAATCTGATTATTCCTTATCTGATTGCGAAAATGCCAAACACTTTGTACCGCCAATATACGAAGGTATTGTAGTAAAGGTGTATGATGGCGATACGATTACTATTGTGTCACGCTTACCTTATCCTGAATCCCCATATTTCCGTTTTTCGGTGAGATTCGCCGGAATTGACACCCCTGAAATAAAGGGCAAATCCGAACATGAAAAAATCAAAGCAATTCAAGCCCGTGATGCATTAACTGCACTTATTTTAAACAAGTGCATTCAACTTAAAAACATAACTACTGAAAAATACGGCCGCTTATTGGCCGACGTTTATTTAGATAATTTGCATCTAAATAAATGGTTAATCGATCAAGGTTTTGCCGTGCCTTATAATGGAGGAACAAAAATGAATTGGAATTAAATATTAACGATGACCATAAAAAAATCCAACACTTCCCCTACGTTCAATTTGTTTTTTACACATTTTAAATACAGGGTCTTGATGCCCATTTTCAAGCGCTTTATTTACTGTATCTAATTGCGATTTTTCATCTTTTGTCCATTTAATATCATATACTCTATTTAAATATTCATCAGTTAACCGAAACTCTGGTTTATTTGGCAAATTACCGACTTCATCGCGATAACATGATGCCCAATGATTATTCATTATTTCGGTTGAATGTAAGTTATTTATAGATTTAATATTATCTTCATTTGCTGTTTTATTATATGCTCTAATTTTTCTATGACTATTCGCTTTTTTTTCTTTGGCAAATCCACGATTTTGTGGAGATTGATAATCAACGCTGTTTGAACCAGCATAAACATTTCTATGTGTTTTTCCCATTTAAATATGTAATATAAAAAACAAATTTTTATATTATAAAAAAATTATAATAATTTATTTTTATAGTGTTTCAAAATCCAATGTAATGGGGTCTTCGATTAGTTCGTCGTCTATACTCATTGCTCCCAAATCAATATTAATATCATCGGAAATAATTAGGCGGTCATCGTCATCACTATCGGACTCTTCTTCTAATTTTCTTTGCAAATTACGCGAAACACTGATTTCCTCTAATCTATCAATGTCTTTCGGTGCCACAATTTTTTCTTCTTTTCCGGCATCGTCAACTGCATGATCGATGTCATTAAATGACAAACGCGTAATTACAGGTTCATCATTCATGTTTGAAATTGTCGCCACAGTAGGCACTTCTTTCGGCACCTGATTTAGAAGTTCATTCTCTTTTTCTTTTAATTCTTCCATTTGTTTTTGAGCTTGAGATGCCGTATCTGATTCCTCACCATTAATTAATACCGGCTCTTCGGGCGCATTTTCCACAATAATTTCTTCTTCATGTTCAACAGATTCATCCAAATAAGCCCGGACTATGGCTTCTGTTGGAATACTATCGCGAATGGTTTTCAAAATACATTCTTCAACAATTACTTCGAATTCGCGATTATATTTTTGTTGTTGCAACGGTGATGCATGTTTATCAAACAAATAAGCATTACGATAGACTTTACTGGCTACATTAATATAGGCTTTATGAATAAAATCATCCAACTTAGGAATATTAATATCGATTTTTTTTTGGCGAGTTCCTACACGAACGCAAGTAAGCACTTTTAATTGTATGACATGAACACATGTAATGAGGTCTTCCAAATAGATACATCCGGATCGGTCGATGATGCGTTTGCGTTCTTCTTCCAACAAAACGGCATTCCATTTAGGTACACGACATAGTAAATTCTGAAACGTCATCAAATATTTGTCGACTTCATTACTATCGACGCTCATTTTCCAAGCCTCGGCGAAAATCGATTTGATGCCCTCCATAATTGTAGGGCACAAAATTGCGACTAAACGACTACACCATTCGTTGCGGGATTCATTCAAATTAGATAGTACAAAATCGTCCATAATTGTAAAATATATTTATATAAACGAAATGTTTTCTAAACTCTTATTTGAACGAAGAAATAAATAGTCAAACAAATAAAATAATGCCATTTTTTCATTTCGATATTCGCTCTTGATTTTATTATAGCAAAACTTGAGTGAAATACACGTTTTAATATGTTGGGATGATTTACTATAATATTCCAAAAACAAAATTAGATCGGCACAAGAAATTCCGTTTTCATATAGTGAATTTGCATAATTCATAAAGTATTTATGATTATAATTGGGGGGTATTTTATCAAATTCTAATATGGGAATTAAATCTGTAAATGCGGATGCAATACGTTCTCTATTGTAGTCAGACAGATGATATGTGTCTTCTAAGCTGGATTTATAGAGACTAGTATAAGTGATTTGATTTGTATTTGTTGGTTTGTTATCAGGTGTAAGCATCAGCTTATCAGGTGTAAGACTAATCTTATCGGGAATATAAATTTCACAAAACCGCGACAAAATCGGATTTAATAATTTATATTTGTTTTCTACAATAATGAAGAAGCGAGTGTTATGACTAAAAAGTTCAATACAGCGGCGCAAAGCAGATTGAGCATCGATAGTGAGTTCATCTGCATTCATCAAAACAATACTTTTAAACATACTATTTTCATTACATTGCATATTGGCTTTTGCAAAATATTTCAGTTCATCGCGAATAAATCGGATGCCTTTGCCATGAGCGCAGTTTACAAACATAATATTCGATTTAATTCGCGCTTTATTATTTTCATAAATTTGGTTTATGAAATTACAAACAATGGTACGCTTGCCACATCCGGGTGACCCATGAAAAATAATATTAGGAATCTTGCGAGAACGAATAAAAAAACTCAGTTGTTTAAGTACATTATCATCTTCTCTATTAGATTGCATAATAATAATAAATTTTACTATAGTATTTATTATAAAGTATAAAGCATTTATATAGATTGTTTACAAGGAAAGAAATATGTTAAATACGCCATCAATATTAGATAAACGAAAAGCTAGAGAAGAAAGCGAAGAAAACGAAGAAAACGAAGAAAACGAAGAAAACGATCAAATACCAGACGAAGCCATTGAATATATGAATAATGAAATCGTAAAACAAATTCCAACAGAAGCAAATGTGGATGTTCAAACAGAATTAGATACAATTTATGATAGTAATTTCGATTTTTTTGATAATAATCCCGAATTAATTGTATTAAATGAACGTGTAAAACGCAGTAATGTATATGCCACGAGATTTTGTGAAGATTTTAATTATAAATTAATCGAATTTATTTATGGAAATAGTAACAATCCAATCATCACAAATTATGCAAATCCAGTAATTAAGTTAAACAACATAACTTATATGTTAAATCCGCGCTATTTTGGTGATCCTAATTATATTCTTAAACGACCACGTGCATTAGCGGAAACAATTAATCCCACAAATCAGTGTAGAAAAACTACCGGAATTTGGTTTGGATCCGAAGAAAAAGAGCAAATTATTAAAAATAAGATACAATTTACTGGAATAGAAAGACAGGTTACTATACCCGTTAATTTTAAATTAAATAATGGTAGACAAATAACACACGATGTAACTTTTACAAAAAGCGAATATAGTAAATGGTTATACAATAATAACAATAACAGTTTTGAATCTATTGCATATTTACCAAATACTATAAAAAACAATACTATGCCAATAATGTCTATGAAAAAATACAAATGGGTAGCATCATTAAAATCATTAAATGATTGTTGTAATACGCATTTTAATCATACATGTTATTTATGTGGATTGCCTATTTTTATATTTGCAGGGTTTAATAGAGGCACATTTGAAGTATCCGGATTTGGTGAATGTGAACATGTCATAAATATTGCAATGTCATCATCCAGCAATTTACTATTAACTAAATTTGCCGATGGCGCTGCCGAAATATATAGTCCCGCTCATTTGCATTGCAATAGACTTAAAACAAATTATGATTTATTTTTTACAGTCTATAGTAAATCACTATGTACTAATCCAGGCGATGAAACAACATTAACTGTAGGAACACGAAATATTATAAAATTAATACAATCGCTATATTTATCAAAACAACATAGGTCTGAACCACAAACTAATTTGGTATCAAACATAAATGCTATACTATCGCCGGCCAAACATGGTAATATTGTTCCGGCCGAATATAATGATCGTATACGATTTATTTCGCATCGCATTCAATCTATTTGCGACTTAAACCCATTAAAAAGTATATCTATCGAATATCTGAATATATTCTTATTTATGAATTATTTAATAACTTCTGGTATCTACATAAATGTAGGCACTACTACTGAAAAAAAACACTATCCTATTGGATCTATATTTAATAACAAACATGAAATACAATATACAACACCTATAAAAAAACCACCAAAAGATGGTGTAGAAACGCGCAGTATGAGATTATTGATAAAAAATAAAATAATAGTGCCAGGTGCGCCTGTTAAAAAACTTAAAACAACCAATGATGAAAATAATGAAAATGTGTTTGGTATAAATACTATAGTAAATAGTGAAAATCAAACACCATATATTAAAAATAGAATTAATACAATCAATAGAAGCAATAGAAGCAATATTAATAATAATATCGATAATAATAATGCCGATTCTATTAGCCGTAGATTAGTTTTTAAATTTCCAACAAAAGGGGGTAAAAAATACACAAAACGTCCCCGTATAAAATGTAGGTCTAAAACTCGTCATCGACGCAGTCGTCACAATCATTCAACTTAACTAAATTAAGTTGTTTTGTAAACACATACCGTTCGTGATACATAGTACGTCGTCGTAAATTACATATTAAACATGCAATCTCGACATTACCTCTATTATGTCCTACAGAATTATCGATGCGATCTAGCGTCCACTGTTTGGCTTCGCGTACGGCATTATAGAGAAGCCGCGTTTTATCTTTACAATAAAAACATTGCAGCGATTTTTGATGCAAAAGTGATACTACATAATCGTAGTTGATAAATAGTGCTGGATCATATAGTGATTTTTTGATATCTTGGCCTTTATAGCCATTAATTTTGTATTGTATTTGACGGCGTATTTGAATAATCATTTCTTTATCTTCGTTAACATCTGTATTTTCGTTAACATCTGTATTTTCGTTAACATCTGTATTTTCGTTAACATCTGTATCAGTATCAGCATCGACATCAGCATTTGAACCAGCATTTAATAAACATAATATGCGCCATTGATTTGCATTTGTCATGGCTTCTTCGCTAAACTCCCATAGTGATGCAACTTTACGCATATTTATTGGTTTTGTTTCTTCTTTTTTCTCTTCTCTATTTTTTTTTGACGGATGTAAATTTACATATATGGTTTTTGTATTTGTATTCGAGTCTTCTTGCATTTACTATAGGCAATGTTTCTTATAGTAAATAAATAACCGAAATTAGAATAGATATAATACAGACATTCACAAACAATATAAATATATTTATACTAACTAATATAAAAAAGACACTATAATAATATGTTTCAACAAGACCCCGAACCTGTGGCGCCTTCGGCGCCAAAGCAAACCGACGCTAAAATCATGAGCAAATACAAAAACTTTATTACTGCCTCCGGCTCCGGATCAAGCACTATGGCCGCGAACGCGGCCGCTGAATCTGACCAAATTGACATGCTGCTTGAACAAGAAAAACAAAGTATGAACACTGAACCTTGGAATAAACTCGACAAACGACTTAAAATCCAAAAACTGCATGCATATGCCGAAAAATACGGCGTTCAACATGCCCTGTCTCAAAAAGACATCAAAGCTCTTAAAGCGTTTTTTAGCGACTGTTTGACAAAAGATAAATTGTCTAAAGTCAAAGAAATCGATTATGATCGCAATACTGGTATCATAAATAATGTATTTGGGCTTTTATTGAATGTCAGTACTCGCGCTTTCACTATTCGTAATGTAGACAAAAAAGTCTCGACATTGAAATCGCTGACTCCGAAAAAATCATTGGCTCAACAAGATGAACCTTAACTGTATATATAAGCAAATATAACCACTAAAATTGATACTACATATGTAGTATTATTTTTAGAGTAAATATAAAAAATATTTATAATTATTATTTTCTAAGTAATATAAACCCGAATTTAGAATATAGTACATACGCAAAAAAATGAATGCTGATTATGAAGAATATGATGAATTTAATGTAGAAGTCGCCGGATTATGCAACCAGTTCCTAAATACAAACATAATTGAATTGTGTTATCCCGATTTCAATGATCGTATTGTCGATTATGTCACAAAGGAAATGTTTGATGACTGCCTATGTGCCGGTATGCTCGACGCCGATTTGGATCGTATCGCCGTCGACGAGGATTACAGCTCCGACGTATATAGTGAATTTCGCGATCGCGTCGAAGACGTCGTTAAAGCGCATTTAAAAATGGCCCAATTTCGCAAACGGTCATACAGAAATCCTAAGCCGCATCATAATACCTGTTTACCAGTTGACGTCATGGATACGCGCATTCAAACAGTGCAATCTGCATTTCAGCCGGCTCAACGCACCGCCGAATGGTATATTTTTCGACACAATTTAATCACCGCCAGCAATATTTGGAAAGCGCTTGGTTCGGAAGCCAATGTAAATAGCTTGATTTGTGAAAAATGCAAACCACTGGCCATACGCGAGCGTGCAGCGAGCGTTGATGACGGACTTGAAGAAGAACCAATCACACAAGAACCGCAACACGTAAATACGCAATCTACCCTACATTGGGGCGTCAAATATGAGCCTGTGACTGCCATGATTTATTCCTACAGGAATCAAGTGACCGTGGGAGAATTTGGCTGTATTCAGCACCCGCAATACAGCTTTATTGGTGCCTCGCCAGATGGCATTGTATTAACACGCGAATCGCCACTATATGGTCGCATGTTAGAAATTAAAAACATAGTAAATCGCGTGGTTGATGGCATACCATCGATGCCGTATTGGGTGCAAATGCAAGTTCAAATGGAGGTATGTGATTTAGAAGAATGTGATTTTGTGGAAACGGTTTTCAAAGAATACGACGATACCGACGAAGAACAGTTCTATGCGAATGTAGAGAAATATTTATACAACGGTGTGATATTGTATTTTATTAAGCGGGATCATAGTGATAGTTCGCCGAAATACGTTTATATGCCGATGTCAGTGCCATTAGACCGGGCATCGGTGAATGCATGGATAGAGGAACAGAAACAGGAAAATCGTCAAACATATGTGTTGTATAGGCGCATATATTGGTATTGTGACCGATTTTCGTGTGTGTTGGTGCATAGATCGCGGGAATGGTTTGCGGCGGCATTGCCGAAAATACGTGATGTGTGGACTTTAATAGAGCAAGACCGCGTTGATGGTTGTGAACATCGGCGGCCGAAGCCGAAAGTGGCCAAGGCTCCTGTTGTTGGCGGATGTTTAATGAATTTAGATGGATTAGAATAGGTGGCATGCAATTCTGTTTTTTTATATTATCCATAATTATTGTATAGATGGGATTTTTTGAATGGTTAAGTAGTTTATTTGGGTCCGATGAAAATGATTATAAACAAGAACAAACTAAACCGAAAAAAGAAGAACCAACTGAAGAAAAATATGTTACAGAACAAAAAGAATATAAACAAACATTAAATAAAGCCGTAGAACAATCAAAAAAAGCAAATATACCAGAACCTAAAATTATACAAAATATTAATTATAAAATTAAAGAATATGATAATAATAATGATAAATTATGTATTGGATTTACTGATTCTAACAAAGAATGTAATAATGACTATAAAAAAGATGTCGATACACAAACAAATTGTGATTTTCGTGAAGGTGAACAAGAATGGATAAAAAACCAAATAGGAAACCCATATAAATCAGTATGTGAATTAGCTGCAAATGAAACCGATTTTAATAAAATTCAAAAACTAGTTAATTATATACCAAAACAAATTCAAAAAGGAGGTAAATCCAAAAAACACAAAAACAAACAAAAACGCAACACACAACGTCATAGAAAAAATTGATTTACTATTTAATGCATATATTTCAAAAATAATATATACATTACCTACATTTACTGATATAAAACATGTCCAGATTTATTCGCATCGGCGCCGATATTATTAATACTCATTATATTAAAAACATAACCATGGAACCAGGCAAAATAACCATGTATTTGTTTAATCCCGATACTGCAGGAAATTTCTTATGGTTTAGTGGTACTAATGAAAGATTTATTTATGAAAAAGATAGAAATTTACATACATATAATGAGATAGATGCATGGATTAAACGCAACACCGAAGTTGCATTTAAAATTAAAGATGATTCTGAACCTACGTTAGAATTGCCTGTTTCTAACACTAATCCTACACAAAATTAACATGTGTGACTTATATCAAATACTCTGTTTTTTCATGCCTTCGGAAATAAAACCTATATTTATTATGTCAACTATATAAAAATACCCCCATAGTAATTACTATCAGCAATTTCTAAAATGAGTATTTCACAAACCGCAAATGACGAAATGCGCGTTATTAAGCGCAACGGCGATATTGAGACTGTATCTTTCGATAAGATTCTTAGACGCATCAAAACCATTGGCCTAGAAGCCGGTCTGAAAATCAATTGGACTCAGCTCGCCATGAAAGTCATAGATCAATTGTATGACAAAATCAGCACAACCAAAATCGACGAATTGACCGCCGATCAATGCGCGGCCATGTCTTCGCAACACTATGATTATGGCACTTTGGCCGCCCATATTGTGATATCAAATCATCACAAAAACACGAGTCATGATTTCCGCGAAGTCGTCCGACAGTTATACAACTTCGAAGACATTCACGGCAAGCATTCGCCGTTAGTATCACAGCAATTGTATGAAACCGTGGAAGCCAATTCAGACATTATTAATTCTAACATGGATTATAGTCGCGATTATGTGTTTGACTATTTTGGATTTAAAACTTTGGAAAAATCGTATTTGATGCGTATTCGCGGTAAAGTGGTTGAGCGACCCCAGCACATGTGGATGCGTGTTGCTCTCGGTATTCATGGAGAAGATATTCAAGCGGCATTTCAAACATATAGCTTAATGTCTCGGAAATATTTCACACATGCTACTCCGACTTTGTTTAATTCGGGCACGCCGCGCCCACAATTGAGTTCGTGTTTTTTAATTGCCATGGAAGAAGATAGTATTGGCGGCATTTATAATACATTGAAGGATTGCGCGCTTATTAGCAAATGGGCAGGTGGAATCGGAATGCATATACACAATATTCGTGCAAGTGGCAGTCATATTCGTGGAACAAATGGTTCGAGCAACGGAATTGTGCCGATGTTGCGTGTGTTTAATAATACAGCCAAATATGTTGATCAGTGTGTTGTTCCGGAAACTATAATATATACAACTAATGGTCCAATTGAAATTCAAAATTGTGTTTTTGGAGAAACTCAAATATATAATTTAACTGGAAATGTTGAAACCATTGAAAATGTTTTAGAACATCCATACGAAGGAAAAATATATAATATTGAAACTATGCATTCTATTGACAATTTAAAAATAACACCGGAACATCCAGTTTATGTATTAAAAAATCAAACAAAAGGTCTTAATTATACTGTTATTACAAACCGTCTAGAAAAGAAAATTGCAGAATTTGAATGGATTGAAGCAAAAGAATTAGGAACTGATGATATGCTTATTTATAAAATTCCAACATATAGTGTAGACAATAATAGTATTACATCTGATGATTGTTATATGTATGGAGCTATATTAGGGGATGGATCATTAAATAATGAAGACCAAAATGGATATTTATCATTACATTCTATTAATAAAAAACATATTTTAGATTTTGCAATTAAATATTTTGAAAATAAATGTATTCAATATAAAATAGACATTTGTGAAAATATAACTCGAATTCGATGGAATAAAAATATAGCAATGCCTTTTAGATATAGTGATTGTTATGATGAACATAAAACAAAAAGAGTGCATTATAAATGGTTAAATTTACCTGTTGAAAAATCAAAATTTATTTTAAAAGGATTATTAGATACAGATGGATGCAATAATAAAGAATTAGTATTTGATAGTACATCCAGAAATTTAATTGAAAGTGTTAGATTTATTTGTTTAAAAATGGGAATTCTTACTAGTGGATACGTTAGAGATAGAGTTGGACAAAGTCATATATCTAGTGCTGGAAATGTAATAACTAACAAAAAAATTAGTTACTGTTTAAAAATTCCCAAAACAGAACAAATTTGTAATTTAATGAATATTTCATATGATAGTAACCAGTTTTTCAAATTTTTTAAATATAATAATTTTCTATTAACTCGAATTAAAAATATTACAATTGAAGAATATTCTGGAACATTATATGATTTACAAATGAAAACACAACATGACTATTTACTACATAATTGCATAGTTCATAATGGTGGTGGAAAACGCAATGGATCCTTCGCAATTTATTTGGAACCATGGCACGCCGACATCGAATTATTTTTGGAAATGCGGAAAAACCACGGCGACGAAGAATTAAAAGCCCGCGATCTCTTTTATGCACTATGGGTGCCCGATCTTTTTATGGAGCGAGTCAAACAAAATGGCAAATGGACACTAATGTGCCCCAATGAGTGCCCTGGCTTGGCCGACGTACACAGTGACGCATTCAAATCATTGTATGAAAGTTACGAGGCTGCAGGCAAAGGTCGCAAAACAGTTCAGGCACGCGATTTGTGGTTTAAGGTGCTTGACGCCCAAATGGAAACCGGCACCCCCTATCTTTGTTATAAAGATGCCGCTAATCGCAAATCGAATCAGCAAAATGTTGGCACCATTAAATCGAGCAATTTATGCGCCGAAATAGTCGAATACTCAGACGAGAATGAGACTGCCGTATGCAATTTGGCCAGTATTGGACTCCCCACATTTGTCGATCCAGTGTCAAAAACATTTGATTATGCCAAGTTGCATGAAGTCACCCAGGTCGTGGCCAAAAATCTGAATAAAGTAATCGATGTTAATTTTTATCCTACAGAGAAAACCAGGATTTCTAATATGCGTCATCGACCCATTGGAATTGGCGTTCAAGGATTGGCCGACGTGTTTATGTTGATGGACGTGGCTTTTCATAGTGATGCCGCTCACCAAATTAATCAGACTATTTTTGAGACTATTTATCACGGTGCGTTGACGGCGTCATGTGACGTTGCGAAAACACAGGGTGCATATGAGACGTTTGCTGGGTCGCCGGCCTCGCAAGGCCGTCTCCAATATGACTTGTGGGGCACCGAACCCAAATATACAATTGATATGTTTGACTGGGCCATGCTAAAATCCGCAATTATGGAACATGGTTTGCGCAATTCACTATTGGTGGCGCCGATGCCCACCGCCTCAACCAGCCAAATCCTCGGTTTTAATGAATGTTTTGAGCCATTTACGAGCAATATTTATAGTCGCCGCACATTGGCAGGAGAGTTTGTTCTCACAAATAAATATTTGATGCGGGATTTAATTAACGCGGGAATGTGGAATACACAGCTGAAAAACAGTATTATTGCTAATCAGGGATCGGTGCAGCATATTGAAGGATTGTCACAACATTTGAAGGATAAATACAAGACTGTGTGGGAAATTCCTATGCGACATCTAATTGATATGGCAGCAAATAGAGGGGCATTTATTTGTCAAAGTCAATCGCTGAATTTGTGGATGGAAGACCCGAATTATGGAGCATTGACGTCGATGCATTTCCATGCTTGGCAAAAAGGTCTTAAAACTGGCATTTACTATTTACGCAGAAGAGCGAAGCATAGGGCGCAACAATTTACTATCGAACCGGAGAAAAAAACTCAGAACAAAACAGAAAATAAACAAATAGAGGAAAAAAAACAAACAGAAGATGAGGGATGCACGATGTGTAGCGCTTAAGGGGGCGAAGCCCCCTTATGATCCCCAATTTTAGGTAATCTTATGATCCCTCCTTTCTTTTTTTCCTTTGTTACCGATATTTCAAATACAACATCAATAAACAAGTATTAATAACAATACTAATTCCACCCGCGACCAATAGTGAAACATCAAAAATAAAATATCCATGTAAAAACCACAGCAAATTAGTAAATAATATTAAACATAATGATTCAAGCGATAAGTCTTCAGCAGATTGTGTTTTCCATGTTTTCCATAGTTGTGGAACCAATTGTATACAATTTACTATCGGAGCTAATAAAGCAACAGATGTGCTAATATTCATATTTTATATGTGTGATATAAAATATGCATAAAAAAACTTGTAAACATTTTGTAGTTTAAGGGAGGGTGCCCTCGTTAAACACCGCAATTCCAACCCTAATTTGTAGCAACCAAACTTGCACATTTCGATGTATTTTAGCACCTTCTTCGCGCAAAGCCTCTGTGACAAGATTATTTTCAATACGCTGTTTTGTATCAACATAGTCTTTCCCATAGCCTTTCAAATACCATTGACCAGCACCCTTTCTTACAATAACAATACAACCGCGTCTAGCGGCTTCTAAAACAACATTATTAAATTCAGTTTCTCTTGGCAACACATGATTTTCCATACCTCCATATACATCAGTATTTGAATATGTTATATAAGACCCGTGAAATAATTCATTATCTGCATTAATAACTGTAAATGGCTCCGGATAATCACTATTATTTGTAATTATATTTTGTCGGTTTATGGCATTCACATCTATATTTCTATCTTCCCCTGTTTCTCTATCTTCCTGCTCAACAATATTATTAATATGATCAAACACAGTTTCCATGGTTTTAAATAAATCTTTTGCAAATTATATTGTCTTAAAATAATTTGCAATAACGTGAAATCAATTTTATTTATTACACCCTACAAAAAGAAAAATGAGATGATTTTTCGTCTCATTTTCTTTTCGGTTGGTGTAATTTGTTGTGGTTTTTACATAAATATTTTGTTAAGGTTCAAATACAAACTACGTTATTATATATAATACATGGCTGGTAAAAAAAGGTCAGGTTTAGCAAACGATAGGCGTGCATATAAGTATCCTGTATGTCGTAAACCGACTTACACGGTAACTTATAATGGAAACGGCAATACAACAGGAAATGTTCCAGTCGATGGTATCTCTCCGTACATAACAGGTTCAACAGTTACTGTTTTGGACAATATTGGTTCGCCTGTATTAGAAAAAACAGGATACGTATTTTCGGGATGGAATACTGTCGACAATGGTTCAGGAATATCGTATGTACAAGGAGACACATTTACTATCAATGCCAATACAATACTATATGCTCAATGGACACCAACTTACACAGTCACTTATAATGGCAACGGCAACACAACAGGAAATGTTCCAGTTGATAGTAGCTCTCCGTACATAACAGGCTCAACAGTTATAGTTTTAGGAAACTCAGGTTCTCCTGTATTAGGAAAAACCGGTTATACATTTGCAGGATGGAATACCACCGAAAATGGTTCAGGAACATCCTATGCGCAAGGAAATACATTTACTATTAATGCAAATACAATACTATATGCTCAATGGACGCCGACTTACACGGTAACTTATAATGGAAACGGCAACACAAGTGGAAATGTTCCTGTTGACGGAAGCTCTCCATACATAACCGGCGCAACAATTACAGTTTTAGGAAACTCAGGGTCACCTGTATTAGGAAAAACCGGTTATACATTTGCAGGATGGAATACCACCGACAATGGTTCAGGAACATCCTATGCGCAAGGAAATACATTTACTATTAATGCCAATACAATACTGTATGCTCAATGGACACTTGCACCTACATTAGCTGCTCCAACTCCACTATCTAGTGTCGGAGGAAACACAGAAGCATATATTTTGTTTACTCAAACCGGTACTATAACAAATTATGAATATTCTACTGACGATGGTGCTACTTTCTTAGCGTTTAGCCCACCCCAAATTTATAGTCCAGTAAACATAAAAACACTATCATCAGATGGCACAACACCTTTAACAAATGGAATCACATATACTGTTAAGTTAAAAGCAGTAAATTCTGGAACATATAGTAGCGAATCAGTCTCAGTTGATGTAACTCCTACAACTACTAGTTTATTAAATACAAATCGAATAGTATACTTAGATGCAAATAACTCGAGTTCTTATTCGGGATCTGGATCTACATGGACAAATTTAGATTCGGGCGGGTCTTATAGTGCAACACTCACAGGAACACCGACATTTAATACTGTTTCAGAAGCCGGTAATAAGTATTTTGAATTTAATCCGGGAGCAGTTACAGGGCAATATGCTCAAATAAATCAAGCAGCCGCAATTAATCCTGTTGCAAATCAACCATTCACTATTCAAGTCTGGGCCAGAATTAATAATGTAGGATTAGAACAAGGTGCTTTAGTAAGTAAAGTATTTTATTCTGCATCTTATGATGGATATGCTTTTGGTTATAAAACAAATAACACATTACAGTTACATGCAAATGGTAGTCAAGTGAATTATTATAATTCATATACAGGTGTTTTAAGCAGTGGTTGGGCACTATATACAATAAATGTTCAGTTCGGATCCGGAGGAGGAAGACAAAACAAAATATTTGTAAATGGTCGTCAAGTTATGAATGCAACAAGTACTGATACAGGTATTGCGACATCTACTCAAAATCTCACAATAGCAACTGGATTTGGAGGTGAGGCGAAATGCGACCTTGGACAATTTTATTACTATAACACGGAATTAACACATACACAAATCATACAGAATTTTGATGCGACAAAATCTAGATATATGTAGAATTTTATATTAATGTAAGACAATAATTCCAAATATTACATTTTCATTTTACATCAATAAAATGAAAATCTGTGGCACAAAAACAATGTAAATATAATGCAACATTTTTAATATCTTATTTGAATAATGTCAAACAAAACACTATATGTAACCGCATATATTGATGTTGGAATTGGTGAACAACACAAAACGCCTACATGGCGCATCGACCATTTTCAAACACTATATAATTCCATTTCCACACATTCAGATATAGTAATCTTCGCATGTTCAAATACAATGCCTTTACTATCGGCGATTTACAATTCAAATCCCCGAGTCAAATTAATATTGTTTGACTATAGTGTCGATTCGTGGATATATAGAGAATGCCTTCCATATTCCAACAAATTACCATCAAACAGAAATACAATCAAAGACACATTTTTATTTTTGTGTTTGAATCAGATGAAAATCGAATTTGTATATAAAGCGCTTGAACAAACCAATAACCAATATACACATTATGCATGGTTTGACTTTAATTTGCCGCACGTATTTAAAACACCACTATTGACATCCGGTTTATTGAAGTCCATGGCATCATTTACGTCGTCTTCGTTTTTAGCTATTCCTGGATGTATTAAAGAAAAAATACTGCCATCACCTCACTATGTATATTGGCGATTTTGTGGGGGCGTCTTTATCGGCGATGCTGCCTCTATAGTGAATTTTCATACATTATATGTGAAGCATTTTGCAAACATATTAAAATCTGTGGACAATCTTACATGGGAAGTGAATATATGGGCTGAACTTGAATATGTGCACGGTTTACACGTCGACTGGTATAGTGCCGATCATAATGACTCTATAATACGGTTTCCTACACGCTTATATGCACGCAAATTCGGAGGCGTAAAACAGACATATAATTACCCATATATGAAGGACTATAATCCATCATCGGCGGCGTTTATTTGTGTTCAAACATCGAATTCAACGGCGCTGCCTTTGCTAGTAACTCGATATGTAAATTATACTATAGTGGCAGGCGGGCGATTTGTCATAAATGATGCGCAAAATGTAATACGTACCAAAAATGTAATATCAGTTTTGTCTGCGGATTTGTCACACACTATATCTAATGTTATTTTGGGCGAAGACGCGTTGGGATTAACCGCGAATCCAGACGCACGTTATGTGGGACTAGAAGACATGCGCATATTTGTTAATCCGAATACGGGTGGGCTCGAATTTGCGGCGGCGTCGGCGTCATACACGGTTGATGGCACTATCCGAATAGTGCATGGAGTCGTCAATTTGCGGACCTGCCAGGTGGAATGTGGGTGTCTATTGCAGCCACCTGCACATACCAATTGCGAGAAGAATTGGATACCCATTTATGTAGGAAGAGATTTGCCAAATAAAGATGGGCAAAAGTGGATTTACCGCTGGCACCCGTATGAAATCGGCCATTTAGAAGGCGACCTCCTGGTTATAGAGCGCAGTACAGTCGTCCCAAATTTACTGTTTGAAAAGGTGCGCGGATCATCGGTGCCGGTTTGGTCGCCATATTATGGCTGTTATTTGTGTGTGGTGCACTATGCGGAGCGGGGTAAAACAGGATTAGAATACTATCATATGTTGGTGAAATTGGCAGCCGACACATATGATATAGTGGGGTGGTCTACTCCGTTTTATTTTACGCGAATCGGAATACAATATTGTTATGGATTTGCAGTGTTAGATAAAATGGCGGACGACGATGGGGAAATATATGGATTTTGGTTTTCAGAAAATGATGGCAATCCTGGATTTATTAAAAATTATAGTAACCAGTTTTTCTTTGTCGAGGTGGGCGATAGAGACGCGTAGACTGATTGCCGCCTTTTGTGGGTGTTTGTATCGATTTTATATAATTAAAATTTAGTGATTGATCGTTAGGTTTATTTTTATCTTTAATATTTGTAATAACATTATTATAATCACTTTTTGAAAAAAATGGATAAGTTGCTTTTATAACTTCATAGCAAATGGGAATAAATTCTGTTGGTTTTTCTTTTACTTCTACGGGAATATATCTATTTTTTCCAATAGTAATAATACCCGGATTTTTGTTATCTTTATCTTCTTCTAACAATCTTTTATAAAAAAACACTATTGGTATTGTTGTTGATGGGTTACTATAAATATTTTTTAATTCTATTAAAGATTGCAATTTAACACAATAAGGTAACTTAGATGCACTATCAGTATAATATTGTTCAGTTTCATTTTTTTTATTGGTTTTTATTATATCTTGTAATTTTTCAATACGGTATGTAATGGAGTCTCCTTTAAGTTTTTCGTCTGTAAAAATATTAATTCGCAATGCAGGTTCAGCAAAAGTAATTTCTTTGTTTAATATTTTAGTCAATATATCTTTTTTATTATCATCATTTTTATTAGTATTAAACATAGTATATTTGTTTTCTTTGTTATAGTAAAACCCAAATACTATATTAATAGCATCTTCATCTAATCCAATATAATCTTTCCATTCTGCCTTAGAAAATAATGATGATGTTTTTGGTGTATATGATCGAACTAATGCATATATATGGGTTAGATCTTCAAATGTATCATTACTATACTCCATCGCACTAATCTCTTCTTCAACTTTTGTTTTAATTGCATCTTTTAAAATTTTTTCTTTTAATTTTTCTTCTTCATCAACTTCAAAATCATCTGGATAATTTTCTTCACTATCAGCCATACTAATCTTAAATAACTAATATATCACAACATATTTTATTTATTTTTCAGCATTAATAACATATTATTAATGCCATCACTATCATTCTCTATTATCTTGTTTTTTAAACTCTTATAAAAATCGGCATGTACGCTAGACCGCCTTATTATTTCATCACAATACATCATCGCCGTATTTGGTTTATTTAAATGCATCAAACAAATATATACGAGTTTTTCATATAATTTAATGAATTGCCCACTATTAGATAGTTCTGATATGCAAGTTGTTTCTTTAATGGCATCTATCAAATGCGTAGTTGCTTCTATAAACATTCCATTATCATATTTATCTAATGCGTCTAAATAATAGCATTCTGCCCGTAAAGCATGTTTTTTTAATCCATGACAGCGCGCAGACATAGTAAATGCATGCATTTTAGTTGCATTCATTTGTGTTTTGTATCCACCATAATAGTAATAAGCCGCCGCCTTAATATAATTTTGACCCGCCTTTTCGAGTTTGCCAATACCTTCTTGTAATACAGCAATTTCATGCGTCCATTGCGCGGCAAATAATAGTACTTCATCAGATGAGTTATGTTGGGCATCAAGTAATGTTAGCGCTTTTTCATACATATCAATTACTTTTGCTATTTTTTGTTTTTTGAATGATATGCCTATGTAATATAAAAACGGATCACAACGTTCTACAGCATAATTAGTAGAACGAAGACGGGTAGCTTGGTCAACTAATGTCTGTATTACAGAATCAATCATTATATATTGTAGGTGCGTGTTTATTTACAGATAATAGTTGTGTATTTTTATATATGTAATATCGATGTCAAGATATGTGATGGCGCATATTCAAATACCAATATTGGTGTCTGAAACTGGGAAAATAGAGGTGTTAAATGAGTATACGCGGACCGAAATTAGTGGGTTAGATAAGTTGCCGGCGAAGCCGGCCGATGACAATATGTATGCAAAAATAATGGATTTTTTACGCTACAAAAATGTAGAGGAAAAAGACGATGCAAATGTCAATGTAAATGTCGATGCAAATGTCAATGCAAATGTCAATGCAAATGTCGATGCAAATGTCGAGGAAAGCTCCTTCACCAATGTAGAAGAAAAAGTTGAGACAAGTGTAGATGAAAAATACGAGGCACCAGTTGAATTCCTGTATTTAACAGAAGGTCAACTAAAAAAGCGTTCACATACGCAATTTCAATCATTCAAAAACATTAAAAAACAACCAAAGCACTATACACGTAAAAATTTACTATAGTCTTATTTCCATTGAGGACGTTGATCTTTTTGTACCATCAACGGATCTGGCATATAAACCGGCGCATTATCGAAAATATTAACTGTTTTCAAATATTTCAAATCGGGCACTATCGGGGCTTGTTTAGAAACCATATTTTGACTACCAGTTCCACGTAACATCGACTCAATATCCACTGTATTATTGGCTAAATCCATATGATTAATTTTAGTACCAATGAGTCCATTACCGGGCAAATATACTTCGGCGGGTTTACCATAACAATAAAAAGAGTTTGTAAAGTAATCAACATAAAAAGCACTTACTTCTTGATCTTTTTCATAATCACCTCCATCGGTCTTTCGGCGAGTATCTGTCATACAAAACTATATACTTATTGTCGGCATTATTTGCGCGTGATTTTGTCGAGTAAATTCTGTGCTGCTTGTGATGTGGCTGGTGAAAATGTAGCAGGTCGCCCTTCATTGATGTAGGACACATATGCCGCGTAAAATGCCGCCAAATAATCGTATGCGCACAAAATGCAAATGCCGGTCAGCACATCTTCGGATATCATGAATCCAGCGGCGGTGCGATACGAATCCAAGAAAAATGAATTATCCTTGGTTTGTGCATAAATATATTCGAAACGCGCGTCAAAAAAAAAATCGTCGGCTTCTGGGGATTCGAAATCGGGGACGTCAAAAACTTCACACAGGACTGCTCGATACTCTTCGTCATCGTCATATTTAAGCGCACCTAAGTTAAGATTTATCATTATAGTGTAGTAGTTATAAATACATAATTAATTATTATGCATTTATATGAATTTTTTGGGGGTTTCTTTTATTCCTGTCTCTTTTTTATTCCTGTCTCTTTTTATTCCTGTCTCTTTTTATTCCTGTCTCTTTTTATTCCTGTCTCTTTTTATTCCTGTCTCTTTTTATTCCTGATCAGGAAGAATACGAGTAGCAGAACCACCACGAATCCAACCATCTAGGGCAGCTTCTTGCACTAAATATTTGGGATTAGTAATACTACTGCGAACCGAATCAATCAAAGGATACATCTGATTATTGATGTGTGACACCTCGGAAATAGTAGAAACGCTCTTTTTGTCGGCGATTTTCATACCTTGTTTAAGTTGAGACTCGAGTCCAACATCGCAACTACCGCGACCCAAGTAAGGGACAGTCATAAAAGGACGCTGTTGAAGAGACAGCTTCTCTAAAGCACGCGCATTTTCGTTTTGAATAGTAAGTTTAGAATCAACATCAACTGTATCAACACCAGTTCCCTTACTGGCACCCATAGAGCCGGCAAACATGATACCAGGCTGAGATGTGGCAAATCTGATATAATCTTCAGTCTTATTGTCGCTAAAATAAGAAGTCAACACATGATTACTGTATTGAGTGCTCATTAAATTTTTTTGAGTGCGATCAGTATTGTCGGCACCAATGCGGGCAGTGCCATTAAAAACATAAGGATACATAGTCGCCATTTCTAATATAATATATAGTTTGGAGAGAATTATTTGAGAAAAAATCATAGATTGGTCACACATTAATCGATTACTATTGATTAATGATTTGCACCCGGCCACATTAATCGATTACCATCGATTAATGATTTGTCCATTTTCCAGCATTATTTTTCACACAAGCAAATGGATTGCCTTCTTTACACGATATCATACTACCATAACAAAACTGCGAAAATGCCTCCTGATCATTTGGAATAGTAGTACTAGCAGTTGAATAAAAAGGTCGCAAAGATTGTTCAAAAATATATGCGTCGCCTAAATCTTTAAATAACTTGTCAGCCAGGTCTTCATTGCCAGGGTTGGCATTAATAACCATTTGTTTTGCCTGTTCAACAATATCGGCGGACACTTTTTCATTATAGGCCGGCGGAGCCGGCTTGCGTTTCGGGTCATACAAATAATCTGTGACCAGCACATTACTCAGCGGATTCGCCGGCGATGGTTTTTGAAACACCGATTTCATTTTCATATTTTCGTCTACATCAATCAAGTCTTTTACCGGTGGCGATAAATCAAATCCCTCTTTTTCATCTCCCTTACGATACTTATACAACACATAAATAAAAAACATCGATACTATTCCTACATACAAAATGGTCGTGGTTTTGGTGTATGTAAATGTAATAACCGTCATTAAAATTACAAGACGCGTAATTGCGTTTAATTTTTGGTTAAATACCATTTCTTCGGTGGGGAAGAATTCCAATATATGATCTTTATGAAATAGTACATTCGGGTTTTCTAACCAAAATGGATGAGATTTACTATTAGCATCAGCATTGGCATTCACATTCGCATCAGCATCAGCATCAGCATTGGCATTCACATTCGCATCAGCCATAGTAGTTAAACCAAGTTTATTTTTACTATTTGACTTATTGGCATTAGCACTATCTTGTTCTTTACCATCATTTATTTTAACTTCATTTTCGCTATTTGTTAAATAACTATTTGTGTCTAACAAATCCATAGTAGAATTAATAGCAGTCATCCTATATTAGACATTTCGAAAAGAAAAGTATATAATATACATTATTAAACCGTCGAAGAATTAAAATGGCACAACGTGCCATTTTTTCTTCTAGGTTCGTGACCGATAACCATTTAACAATGCACGCAAAGCGTGCCATTTTAAATGTTCATCGGTTTAAATGCCAGGTGCTTTATTATACATAATTGGCTTCGTGCAAATGATTACTATGTGATGCTTTATGAAACATAGCCTGACCATAGTGTTCATAATTACTCAATCCATCTTCGATTGCCAACATCGGATAAACAAACCGTTTATTTCCATGTTGGGTTATCGTCCAATCTGCAGAAAATGGCAACCCAGGTTCAGTACACTCCGGACCATTTCCATAATTATTTATTATTTGTCTCGCATATGCACGTGATATCATATACATTTGTGTTCCCCATACTATTTCTCGCGGATAGTCAAAATACTTAAATGCCCCCGAAATATGTGCCAAATATCCATTATGTGTATGCCCCTCTATTACCGTCGGTATTAAACATCCCAACAATAATACATCCAATTTTAGTGCGTCAAAGTCCTTCATAACAAGGCTGCATTTTTCTACAAAATCGTCGGCAATTAATATATCATCTTCGCAAAAAATCGCATATGGGTCGGCGGTATTATAGAGAAAATCGCGAATCATATCTAAATGGCCAAACATGCATGAATGGCATTTTTGTGTATGCGGATCATCAACCTGCGAAATACGCGAGTCGGAAATAGACACCCCGGCACTAAAAGTAAAATCAGTAATATTAACCTGTTTGAATCGGGCTTCCATAGAGGCGCGTCTTACAGGATTATTGAAATTCAAACAGTAAATGTGTGGTATAAGCATATCTGAGTGTATAATATGATGTAATAATCATATTATAATGGTAATTATATATATATATTAAAAAATTGATTTTTTTTTATTGTGTTTAATACAATAAAATAAAAACCCGAAAATGAGAAAATTTACAACAAAACGTGCATTAAAAAGAGCCATTAAAAAATATATAAGACATGAAAATATTGGATTCTGGGATACAAGTCAAATAACGGATATGTCTGAGTTATTTAAAAATA
>JACCDZ011904467.1_pt1 | contig 23461 bp, 24 predicted proteins | sample 7449551 | NCBI WGS metagenome assembly JACCDZ01 (sample SAMN15323452, study PRJNA562643) | freshwater metagenome | isolation source: river surface water | place: USA:Blue River Watershed | collected 2017-08-18 | reverse complement strand
TACGATACCTACCTGAAGCTGGCCCAGGACAAGGCTGACCTGTTCAATGACCTGTTCGGCGACATGGAATACGTGATTGCCGGTGAAAACCGCGTCAACAATGTTGTTGGTTATGAAAGCCCCAAGCTTCTGGATGCCCTGCAGGTCAACGTCATGATGCAGACCCAGGATAACAACAACACTACTGCTGCTCCGCACCAGAATGGCGTGTCGTCTTCCATTGCCTACAACAACGAAGACATGGGTCTGTATGTTGCCCTGGCAATGGACAACAACATTTACGGCAAGACGGCCCTGAGTGGCACCCGTGAAAGCGACAGCCTCCGCCTGGTGGCCACCTACAAGATTGGTGACCTGTTCCTGTCCGGTGTTTATGGCGTGAGCGAAGCCTCTACGACTGCCCCGGGTGTACCTGGCTTCGAAGAAACCGGCATGACCTTCGCTGCTGGCTACAAGATCGGCGACCAGACCATCAAGGTTTCCTACGGTGTTGCCGAGGCTGATGAAAACACGGCTGCCATCCAGGAACGCACCCTGCTGAACGTCGGTGTTGACCACAACTTCACCTCCAAGACCAAGGCCTATGCCTTCTACACCATGCGTGAAGAAGACAAGCTGGCCGCCAATGGCGACTCGGATGATGCCGCCATCGCCGTGGGTCTTGAGCACAACTTCTGAGTCTTGGAAGCCTGTCGGCCAGGGATGGCCAACCTGTGTTTGTGTTGTGTTTACCTGTGTGCATGGAGCACCTTGCGAAAAGGACGTCATTCAAGCCCGCCCGCCCCGGCGGGCTTTTTTATGCCAGAATCTTCCTAAGTCATTGATTTGAGACTATCTCGTCAGCCTTTCATTGTGGGTTTGGCGAGCCTCGTGCTAACATTCTTTCCCGTCTTTTGGTCCGTTTTTGCCACCCCCTGGCAATGCGGCACCGCACCTGAATTCTCTTGTTGTCTGGATCCTTCATGACTAAGTACATCTTCGTTACCGGCGGTGTTGTTTCCTCATTGGGCAAAGGCATCACGGCGGCCTCGCTGGCAGCACTGCTGGAAGCACGCGGTCTCAAGGTCACGATGACCAAGATGGACCCGTACATCAATGTCGATCCGGGCACCATGAGCCCTTATCAGCACGGTGAGGTATTTGTCACCGACGACGGCGCCGAGACTGACCTTGACCTGGGCTATTACGAGCGCTTCCTGCGCCATGCGCGCATGAGCAAGGCCAATAACTTCACGTCCGGCCGCATCTATCTGGATGTCATCCAGAAAGAGCGTCGTGGTGATTATCTGGGCGCCACCGTCCAGGTCATTCCGCACATTACCGACGCCATCAAGCAGCGCATCCGCGAAGGCGGCAAGGGCTACGACGTCGCCATTGTCGAGATCGGCGGTACGGCTGGTGACATCGAGTCACTGCCGTTCATGGAAGCCGTGCGCCAGATGCGTGTCGAGCTGGGCTATCAGGGCTCGTTGCTGGTTCACCTGACCCTGGTGCCGTATATCGCCTCGGCCGGCGAAACCAAGACCAAGCCGACCCAGCACTCCGTCAAGGAACTGCGCTCCATCGGCCTGCAGCCCGATATTCTGGTCTGCCGTTCCGACCACGAGATTCCCGAAGAATCCCGTCGCAAGATTTCCCTGTTCACCAACGTGGACGAAAAGGCCGTCATCCTGGCCATTGATGCCCCCAGCATCTACATGATTCCGCTCAAGTTCCACGAGCAGGGCATGGATGATCTGGCCGTGGAGCGTCTGGGCCTGAGCTGCCCTCAGCCCGACCTGTCCGACTGGGAGCGTGTGGTCAACGGCCTCATGCATCCGGAAAAGGAAGTCACCATTGCCATGGTCGGCAAGTACGTCGAGCTGATCGATGCCTACAAGTCGATCAACGAGGCGTTGCTGCATGCCGGCATCCAGAACAAGGCCCGTGTGCGGATCAACTATATTGATGCCGAGTCCATCGAGCAGGACGGCACCGGCGTGCTGGAAAAGGTCGATGCCATCCTGGTGCCGGGCGGTTTCGGTGATCGTGGTACCGAGGGCAAGATTGCCACGGTAAGGTTTGCGCGCGAGAAGAAGATTCCCTATCTGGGCATCTGCCTTGGCATGCAGGTCGCCGTTATTGAATACGCCCGTAATGTCGCCGGTCTGGACGGCGCGCACTCCACCGAGTTGCGCAAGAACCCTGCCCACCCCGTGATCGGCCTGATTACCGAATGGCGTACCGAAACCGGTGAAGTCCAGCGTCGTGACGAATCCTCCGATCTGGGCGGCACCATGCGCCTTGGCGCGCAGGAATGTCGACTGACCGTTGGCACAAAGGCTCGCGAGCTGTATGGCAAGGATGTGATTGTCGAGCGTCATCGTCACCGTTACGAGGTAAACAACAACTACCTGCCGCAGCTTGAAGGTGCCGGCCTCGTGATTTCGGGCCGCAGCATGGACGCAAGTCTGGTGGAAGTGGTCGAGATTCCGGATCACCCATGGTTTGTTGCCTGCCAGTTCCACCCCGAATTCACCAGCTCACCGCGTGACGGACATCCGCTGTTTGGCGGGTTCATCAAGGCAGCACTTGTGCATGCCGGCAAGGAGTAAGCAGTCATGACACAGAAAGTCATCACCCTCGGCAAGATCGAGATCGGCAACGACAAGCCATTTGTGCTCTTTGGCGGCATGAATGTGCTGGAGTCCCGTGATCTCGCCATGCGCGTGTGCGAAGAGTATGTGCGTGTCACCGACAAGCTGAACATTCCCTACGTGTTCAAGGCATCCTTCGACAAGGCCAACCGTTCCTCGATCAATTCCTATCGTGGTCCGGGCATGGAAGAAGGCCTCCGGATTTTCGAAGAGATCAAGAAAACCTTTGGTGTACCGGTCATTACCGATGTGCACGAGCCTTATCAGGCGGCACCGGTGGCAGAAGTGGCTGACATCATCCAGCTGCCGGCTTTCCTGTCGCGCCAGACCGATCTTGTTGCTGCCATGGCCAAGACCAATGCCATCATCAACATCAAGAAGGCCCAGTTTCTCGCGCCAAAGGAAATGAAGCACATTCTTTCCAAGTGCGAAGAGGCCGGCAACGACAAGCTCATCCTGTGCGAGCGCGGCTCCAGCTTTGGCTACAACAACCTCGTCGTCGACATGCTCGGTTTTGGCATCATGAAGGAATTCGGCTATCCCGTGTTCTTCGATGTCACGCATTCCCTGCAGATGCCGGGCGGCCTGGCCAGTGCAGCGGGCGGACGTCGTGCCCAGGTAACCGAACTGGCCCTGGCCGGCATGTCGCAGAAGATTGCAGGCCTCTTCCTTGAGGCGCATCCGGACCCGGATGTAGCCAAGTGTGATGGCCCCTGTGCCCTTCGCCTGTCGCAGCTGGAAGCGTTCCTCTCGCAGGTAAAGGCCATCGATGATCTGGTGAAGAGTTTCCCGGTTCTCGATACCCACTGATCATTTGATTGTTTTGTGGGAGTGGCTTTGCCCTTGTGATACGCAGGGCAAAGCCACGAACGCATTTTTAAATTTGTTTTTCAGGAGTAGGCAACATGTCCAAGATCGCTGATATTCGCGCCCGTGAAATTCTGGATTCCCGCGGCAATCCGACCATCGAAGCCGATGTGATTCTGGAGTCCGGCGTGATTGGCCGTGCCAATGCTCCTAGCGGCGCCTCTACCGGTACCCGCGAAGCACTGGAACTGCGCGATGGCGACAAGTCCCGCTATCTGGGCAAGGGCGTGCAGAAAGCCGTCACCAATGTAAACAATGACATCTGCGAGCTGCTGGTAGGGCGCAGCGTGTTTGACCAGGCTGGTATCGACAAGGCCATGATTGATCTGGATGGCACCGAAACCAAGTCCAAGCTGGGTGCCAATGCCATTCTCGCCGTGTCGCTGGCCTGTGCCCGTGCCGCTGCCCAGGAAAAGAAAATCCCCCTGTACCAGTACATTGCCGAACTGCGTGGCCAGACCACCTACACCATGCCGGTACCGATGATGAACATCATCAACGGCGGTGAGCATGCCGACAACACTGTCGACATTCAGGAATTCATGATCGAGCCGGTCGGCTTCACGTCATTTGCCGAAGCCCTGCGTTGTGGCGCCGAAATTTTCCACGCCCTCAAGGCTGTGCTCAAGGCACGTGGCCTGAGCACGGCAGTGGGCGACGAAGGTGGTTTTGCGCCTAACCTCGCCACCAATGAAGATGCCCTCAAGGCCATCATGGAAGCCATCACCAAGGCCGGCTATGTGCCGGGTGAAAATGTCATGCTGGCGCTCGACTGTGCCGCTTCCGAATTCTACAAGGACGGCAAGTACGTGCTGGAAGGCGAGGGCAAGTCCTTTACCTCGGCCGAGTTTGTCGACTATCTGGCGGACCTCGCCAACCGTTACCCGATCATTTCCATCGAAGACGGTCTGGACGAATCCGACTGGGATGGCTGGAAGCTGCTCACCGACAAGATCGGTGAAAAGGTACAGCTGGTGGGTGATGACCTGTTCGTGACCAACCCTGCCATTCTCAAGCGTGGTATTGATCAGGGCGTGGCCAATGCCATCCTCATCAAGTACAACCAGATCGGCTCGCTGACCGAAACCCTGGATGCCATCTACATGGCCAAGGATGCCGGTTTTGCCACCGTGATTTCGCACCGTTCCGGTGAAACCGAAGATGCCACGATTGCCGATCTTGCCGTGGCAACCGCTGCTGGCCAGATCAAGACCGGCTCGCTATGCCGTTCGGATCGTGTGTCCAAGTACAACCAGCTCGTCCGTATCGAGCAGGAACTGGACCGTCGTGCAGCCTACCGCGGCAAAGCCGAATTTCGCGGTCTGAACTGATACGGTTGATGTATGGAACGAACCCTGTTCGGCAAACTCCTTCTGCTCATTGCGGTCGCCGTGTTTATCGGCCTGCAGGTGAGTTTGTGGGTGGGAGAGGGCGGGGTTCGTGATGTGCGCCGGCACAAGAATTCCATTGCCACGCTGCAAAAGGAAAATGAAAAGCTGGCCGAGCGCAATCGTGTGCTCGAGGCAGAAGTCCGCGATCTCAAGAACGGACTGGAAGCGGTAGAGGAACACAGCCGTCTGGACCTTGGCATGATCAGGGACAACGAAACTTTCTATCTGGTCACCGGCAATCCCGATGCCCGCAGGGCGCCTGCCCCACCACCCGCAGCAGCGGAGGCCCCATGAGTCTCTGGTGTGTGGTGCCGGCGGCCGGCAAGGGCTTGCGCGTTGGTGGTGACCTGCCCAAGCAGTATCTTTCCCTGAATGGCCGCACCGTCATTCAATCCACACTGGACCGCCTCTGTCTGTTGCAGGCAGAGGCCGTCATTGTGCCCATTGCCGCCAACGACAATCTGGCCAGAACCCTTGCCTACCGTGATGCATCCCTGCTGCGTTTTGTCGAAGGAGGCAGCGAGCGTGCGGACTCGGTACTGGCCGGGCTCGAAGCCATTGCCAATCAGGCGCAGGACGACGACTGGGTGCTGGTGCATGACGTCGCCCGGCCCTGCGTGCGTATCGAAGACATCGAGTTGTTGCTGGGCATGATTGCGGATCATCCGGTGGGTGGTCTGCTCGCCAATCGCGTGCGCGACACGATGAAGCGCGGTGTGGGTGATGAGGTGGCTGAAACCGTTCCGCGTGATGATCTCTGGCATGCGCTGACACCGCAGGTGTTTCGTTATGGCGGGCTGCGCGAAGCATTGCAGCAGGCAAGGGACGAAGGAATTGCCGTTACGGATGAGTCGCAGGCCATCGAGCGCCGTGGTGAAAAACCGCTGCTGGTGGAGAGTGCACGCGACAACATCAAGATACCCTGGCCCGAAGACCTGCAGCTGGCCGAGGCCTTTCTCAAACTGCAGGAAGAGGCCGGGCTGTGACCAATCCAATTCTTAAATTCCCGCGTATCGGCCACGGTATTGATGTTCACCGTTTTGGCGAAGGAGACCATGTCACCATCTGTGGCGTGAAGATTGCGCATGAGCAGGGGCTGATTGCCCACTCGGATGGTGATGTCGCACTGCATGCGCTTTGCGATGCCATTCTGGGCGCGCTGGCCATGGGAGACATTGGTCATCACTTTCCCGACACCGACGCCAGCTACAAGGGTGCAGACAGCCGAGAACTGTTGCGCCATGTGATGACGCTACTGCCAGCGCGCGGTTACCGGATTGGCAATGCGGATATCACCATTCTGGCCGAACGTCCCAAAATGGCTCCCCATATTGCCCTGATGCGCGAGCAGGTCGCCAGTGACATGGGTGTCACCGCAGATGATGTCAGCGTCAAAGCCACAACAACCGAACAGCTTGGTTTCGTGGGGCGTCGTGAAGGTATCGAGGCGCATGCAGTGGTGATGCTGCTGCCCCTGTAACGCATCACGTCATGTTTGCGGACGTCACTACCCATAGTGTCCGGCATTTTTCCTGAATAACCCTCCAGAAGAATCATTAATGAACTGGTCTCCCTTTCTGCTGGAAAACCTGCCATTCGCCCATGGCGCCCCACTGGGGCTGGCAACACTGCGTGCGGTTCCCGAAGATTTCCAGGTCGATGAAATTTCCGGGTTTGAGCCCAGCGGCGAGGGTGAGCATCTCTTTCTGCACATCCGCAAGCGCAACCAGAATACCTCCTGGCTTGCCTCGCAGATCGCAAGGGTTGCCGGCTTGCGCGAGGATGCCGTCAGCTATGCGGGCCTCAAGGACCGCCGTGCCGTTACCACGCAGTGGTTCAGTGTGCATGTGCCCAACCGGCAACTGCCGGACATGTCCGCGCTGTGGAATGACGACATCGAGCTGGTCACGCAAACCTGGAATACCCGCAAGCTCAAGCGTGGCGCGCACCAGGGCAACCGGTTTGTGATTACGCTGCGGGATGTCGAGGGCGAGCGGGCTGCGCTTGATGCGCGGCTGGCCCTGATTGCAGCACAGGGCGTGCCCAACTATTTCGGCCCGCAGCGTTTCGGTTTCAATAATGCCAACCTGGGTGCCGGCGAAGCCCTGCTGGCAGACAAGCCCCGCCGTCGTCTGAACAACCGTGAAAGCATTGGTCTTTCTGCCGTGCGTTCGGCCCTGTTCAACCGGGTGTTGGGCGAACGTACTGGCTCCGGTTGCTGGAATGTCTGCCTGCCGGGTGACGTGCTGATGCTGGACGGGCGTAACAGTTTTTTCCGTCCCGATGCGGATGACGCTGCACTCACCGAACGTCTGCACCGGCAGGAGATTCATCCAACCGGCCCCTTGTTCGGGGCAGGTAATTCACCGGTCACCGGAGAGGTACTGGCGCTGGAAGATCGCATTGCGACGGAAACAGACGGACTGGTTGGGCGCCTGGCTGCCTTTGGTATTGATAACCAGCGCCGCGCCTTGCGTCTGCATGTGGTGGATCTCGTCAGCGAATGGCTGGATGAGGGCAGCCTTCGCCTGTCGTTTGCTTTACCATCGGGAGCATTCGCAACCAGCGTATTGCGTGAGCTGGTGCAACTGAGAGAGTCTGCAGATGCGATTCCTGTTGAGTAATGACGATGGTGTCCAGGCCCCGGGGCTGGCAGCCCTGGCCGAGGCACTCAAGCAGCTGGGTGATGTCACGGTGGTGGCACCGGACAGCGAGCGCAGCGCCTTTTCCAGCGCGTTGACGCTCGACCGTCCCTTGCGCCCTGTGCAGCTGGAGAACGGCTTCTGGTCAGTCAATGGCACGCCAGCAGATTGTGTGCATCTGGCATTGAACGGATTTCTCGATTTCGAACCGGATCTGGTGGTGTCAGGCATCAATGCCGGCGCCAATCTGGGTGACGACACCTTGTACTCCGGCACCGTTGCCGCAGCACTCGAAGGCCGCTTTCTGGGCAAGACCGGCATTGCCGTATCGCTGGTCGGTGCTCATGCCCGTGGTTATGGTATCGAGTCCTACCGCCCGGCGGCCGCCATGGTGGCCCGTCTGATCGAAGGCTGGCGCCGTTTGCAGTTGCCCAATCGCACCATTCTCAACGTGAATGTGCCCGATATGCCGCTGGAAGATATTCGCGGGTTTCATGTCGCAAGACTGGGGCATCGCAACCGGGCGAAAGATGTTCTCCAGCTGGAAGACCCGCGTGGCCGGAAGGCGTACTGGATCGGTATTGCCGGCGACCCGGCTGATGCCGGTGAGGGAACGGATTTCCATGCAGTGAACGAAGGTTATGTCAGCGTCACACCATTGCTCACTGATCTGACACGGCATGATGCCTTGCAGGACGTGTCGCGCTGGCTCAAGGATTTGTAACTCATTTACCAGAACAAGATGATAACAATGGATTTACAGGGTTCCGGAATGACGTCGTCGCGTACACGCGACCGTCTGATCAACCGGCTGATTGAACAGGGTATACGTGACCTCAATGTGATCGAGGTGATGCGTGCAACCCCGCGTCACATCTTTCTGGACGAGGCGCTGGCTCATCGTGCCTACGAAGACACGGCATTGCCGATCGGGCACAGCCAGACCTTGTCGCAGCCGTACATCGTGGCGCGCATGACCGAAGCGCTGCTGGCCGATGGCCCCCTCAAGAAAGTGCTCGAAATCGGTACCGGCTCCGGCTACCAGACAGCGGTCCTTGCCCAGTTGGTGGGCCAGGTCTTTTCCGTGGAGCGCATCAAGGCATTGCAGGACCAGGCGCGTACCAGGCTGAGCCTGCTCAAGTTGCACAATGTCCGCCTGCGTCATACCGATGGCGGCATGGGCTGGCCGGAAGAGGCCGGTTTTGACGGCATCATTGCGACCGCTGCACCGCTGGGTGTGCCAAAGGCACTGATTGCCCAGTTGAACGAAGGCGGGCGCCTGATCATTCCGGTTGGCGGTGGTGAGGTGCAGGATCTGCTCATCATTACCCGTCGGGGTGACAGCCACGAAACCCGGGTCCTCGAGCAGGTGCGCTTTGTGCCCATGCTCGGCGGGGTGCGCTGACGTGAAAAGACTGTTGGCGGGGGTTTTGCTGGTGCTGCTTTGTGCCTGTGCCGGCAAACCGCCGCTGGTGGTGGAACGCTCCCTCAGCGGGGCAGGGCCGGAGGGACATCTGGTGGCCCCCGGCGATACCCTTTACTCCATCGCCATGCGCTATGAAAAAGACTATCGAGAGCTGGCCCGGATCAATGCGCTGGATGACAGCTACCTGATTCGTCCCGGGCAACGCTTGCGATTGTCCGGTAGTCCTGCCCCGGTCACGGCCGCGTCCGTCAAGCGCCCTGTACCTGCAGTCAAACCACAACCTGTTGTGGTCGCAAGCAAGCCAAAACCTTCCGCTTCTGTGACGCCTGTCGCAAAAAATCCACCGTCTGTCGGCAAGACACCTTCTGTCGTTACTGCACAGTCATCTGCAAGTGCTTCATTGGATTGGGGTTGGCCCGCAAACGGTGCAGTCCTGGCGCGTTTTGGTTCCCCGGGGCTGGCTGGCAAGGGGCTGGACATCGCTGGCAGGCGGGGGGATTCTGTCCGTGCAGCCTCCGATGGAATGGTGGTGTATGCCGGTTCAGGACTGGTTGGCTATGGCAAGCTCCTTATCCTCCGGCATGATGATAACTACATCAGCGCATACGCCCACAATGACCGGTTCATGGTCAAAGAAGGCGAACGCGTGAAGCTTGGCCAGACCATTGCCCTCATGGGGGCCAGTGGAACGGATCGCGAAAAACTGCATTTCGAGATCCGTGAAGGCGGCAAGCCGGTAGACCCGCAGCGGTTTCTTCCCGCTCGCGAGTAGTCTGCGACTCCCCGCCCTGGTCGGCATGGAAAACGACGAGGGAATGATCATGGACAGCAAGCAGGCAATACCCGGCATTTCTTCATCTGGGCGTATGGCCACCAAGTCCCTGTTGGGGCGTGGTCGTGTTGGTTCGTTGCAATCCACCCTGGATGCAACCCAGATTTATCTCAATGAAATCGGTTTTTCTCCCCTGCTGTCTGCCGAAGAAGAAGTCTTCTATTCACGTCGTGCGCGTCAGGGCATTGAAAGTGCCCGCAAGCGCATGATCGAAAGCAATCTTCGTCTCGTCGTCAAGATTGCGCGCCGTTACCTCAATCGTGGAATGAGCCTGCTGGACCTTATCGAAGAGGGCAATCTGGGCCTGATTCATGCGGTCGAGAAGTTTGATCCCGAGCGCGGGTTCCGCTTTTCCACGTATGCCACCTGGTGGATTCGCCAGACGATTGAACGCGGCCTGATGAACCAGACGCGAACAGTCCGTCTTCCCATTCATGTGGTCAAAGAGCTGAACCTCTATTTGCGTGCCGCCCGCGAGCTTAGCCAGAAGCTTGACCACGAGCCCAGTGCCGATGAAATCGCTCGTCTGCTGGATAGGCCCGTTGAGGATGTGCAGCGTATGCTCGGCCTGAATGAGCGGGTATCGTCCATAGACGCCCCCATCGGTGGGGACACGGAGAAGACGCTGGTGGAAACGCTGGCCGATCCGAACATGCCCGATCCGGCCATGCAGGTGCAGGATGATGATATCCGGGTCAGTCTTGATGGCTGGCTGGACCAGTTGCCGGACAAGCAGCGTGAAGTACTGGCTCGTCGCTTCGGATTGCGTGGACATGATGTGGCCACCCTGGAAGAAGTGGGCGAGGAGATAGGATTGACCCGTGAACGGGTGCGGCAGATTCAGGTAGACGGCCTCAAGCGACTGCGTTGCCTGCTGGAGGGCGAGGGCCTGACGAGCGATGCCCTGTTTACGTAAGGCAGAGGGTGCTGGCAGTACCAGTCCCTGATGAATCCGGGAGGTTTTCGGCAAACCTTCCAGGTGTGGTCTCCGCAGCCTCTCACTGCGAAGATCTGGAAATCCCGAAGGAAGACGGATTTCCCTCTCATGTAGCGTGTTGTCAAAAGGCCCGGATTACCGGGCTTTTTGACATCCGGCCTTCCGGTTTTGATGTGCTTTCCGGTAAAACGGGCTTGCTCCCTGACGCATCCCCGGCGAGAATCGCGCGCCGTGCCCACGTAGCTCAGCTGGATAGAGCAGCCCCCTCCTAAGGGGCAGGTCGGACGTTCGAATCGTCTCGTGGGCGCCATTCTCCCTTCTGAACAACTCTTCCTGGCATCTTGAGCCTGCAAGCCATCAACCGCTTCATCCTCCAGAAAATCCGTACCATCGAAATGGTGGGTGTGCTGATGCGTATTTTCAGCTTCAGTCTGGTCAGCTGGCTGGGGCCGGCAAGCCCTTTCCTGTTTGTCTGGGTATTCAACACGATTGATGCCGTGCTGCTGTCATGGTGCGCCATCCTCAAGCGCGATGCGGCCTACAGCCTGCTGAACCTGTTCTGGATTCTGATAGGTGTGGTGGGAATCGTCAGGGCGTGGCCGCCGGCTCACTAGCCGGATGTGGCTGAGCAGGGTTCATTAAACTGGCACGGTTAATTCACGAAATCAAAACAGTGCGCTGAGTAACATCATGGCTATGCCAGGGTGGGTCAGGAATCATTCCTGATGTCCTGTGGCTGAAAACTGAATCTTTTCAGGGGAAATAGCCATGAAGTCATTTCTTGCCCTGCTTGTTCTGTTTTTTTCCCTTGCAGCAAATGCTGCAACTGTCACCAGTTCCCGGTCTTCCAGCCTCTTGCTGGCAGAGTTGATGGGGGATGTCCTGTACTTCCAGCTTGATAACTCATCCCGTTCGCGCGAAAAGATAAATTCACTGATCGGATTTGCGCAACAGAATGAAGGTGCTGCAAGTGATGCACGTGAAAAAAAGCTCCTGATCGCAGTCAGTCAGTTGATGGGGGACGGAAAAGGCCGGGTGACGTTTGATGCAGAGGCGCTGAAGAATGCAGCTTATGCCTACGAGGACCTTGTGCAGAGCCGGCATGAGGCAGATGGCAAGAATGCTGCCTTTCTGGTGCTGGATTTCCGGTATCGCTATCTGGCAATGACGCTGCCGTCGTTGTCAGAGAACAACATCATCGTTATGCCGCTGCTGCGATCAGTCGAGGACTCGTTTGGTGATACGGACGGCCAGATGAAAAAACTTGCGGGCAACAGCCAGGGGACGCCAGCATTGAAGAAGTGGGTGTTTCTCCGGCCACGACTGACGGACTACAACAACAAGCCCATTCCGGCACTGGCCAACGGCATGCTGTTGCGGATTGCCAGTGAGCTTCAGGGTGGTGCTGCTCCTGCGTATGTGTCTCTCAGGAAGTGACAGTGAGCTTTTTAGTCATCTTCAGGCTGATGCACAGGTGTTTTCGCTGAGGGCGCTTTTCTGAACACCAGTATCCGGAAGTCGGCCTGCAGGGTGAGGGATGTCAGCTGTTCCACCTGCGTGCGACGCTCACGTGAAGCGCGCCAGTAATGTGGCGTCATCATGAGCAGGTTTTTCACGGCGTCGTTGTCGGGCAGCGTGAAAGAAAACTGCAGGGCGGTTTCATGTTGCAGGGTGAATGCAGATGAAAGCCCCTCCAGCCATTTTTCAGGTTCATGTGCGCGCACTTCCGGATAAAGCGCCTCGCGCAGTTCCCACAGGTGTTTTTCGCCAGGTGCTGCAATCACCAGTGCGCCATATTCATTCAGCACACGTGCTGCCTCGGTCACCTGCACCGGACTGAAAATGGCCACCATCACATCCATCGTGTTGGCAAACAGCGGGATGTCATTACTGCTGGCTACCAGCCAGGTAAAGTCGGCGCCACGGCGTGCGGCACGTTTTACGGCATGTTTGCTGATGTCCAGCGCAACGACTTCTGATGCAATTTCGCGAAAGGTCTGGGTGTACCAGCCTTCACCACAGCCGCTGTCCAGCAGGGAGCCTGCGTTCAGCGGCTCGATCATGCCCTTCAGTGTGTCGCGGAAAGTCGTGTAGTAGCCTGCCTCCAGAAAGGCACGGCGTGCGGCCACCATGTCAGCGTCATCGCCCGGGTCCAGACTGTTCTTGTTCTGTACCGGCAGCAGGTTCAGATAGCCTTCGCGGGCGCGATCAAAGCGATGGTGCGCAGGGCACAGCATGCTGTGGTCATCCGGCAACAAGCGCTCGTGGCAAATGGGGCAGCGAAGATAAATCACGTGAGCAGCTTCACCAGAATGCGCTCATACACCGTCGTGAGCGTATCCAGGTCAGCTGCACGCACTTCTTCGTTTACCTTGTGAATGGTTGCATTCAGCGGGCCAAGCTCCAGCACCTGTGCGCCGGTAGGGGCAATGAAGCGGCCATCCGACGTACCGCCACTGGTGGAGAGTTCGGTTTCAATGCCGCAGATTTCACGAATGCTTTCAACGGCAGCTTCCACCATGGCGCCACGGGCGGTCAGGAAAGGGTGGCCGGAAAGGCTCCAGTCCAGCTTGTACAGCAGCCCGTGTTTTTTGAGGATGGTTTCCGTGCGTTCGCGCAACTGGGCTTCGGTCACTTCGGTCGAGAAGCGGAAGTTGAACACCACCTTCATCTCGCCGGGAATCACATTGTTGGCACCGGTACCGGCACTGATGTTGGAAATCTGGAACGAGGTCGACGGGAAAAACTCGTTGCCATGATCCCAGACTTCCGCCGTCAGTTCGGCCAGTGCCGGCGCAGCCCGATGAATCGGATTGTCGGCAAGGTGCGGGTAGGCCACATGGCCCTGCGTACCAATCACCGTCATGATGCCGTTGAGTGAACCGCGACGACCATTCTTGATGACATCGCCAAGCTGCTTGCTGGATGAAGGCTCACCCACAAGTGCCCAGGTGATTTTTTCGTTGCGTGCTTCCAGATGCTCAACGACTTTCACGGTACCGTTGATGGCCACGCCTTCTTCATCGCTGGTGATCAGGAAGGCAATCGAACCCTTGTGATCAGGATTTGCTGCCACAAAACGTTCGCACGCCACTACCATGGCTGCCAGCGAACCCTTCATGTCGGCGGCACCACGGCCAATCAGCATACCGTCACGAATCTCCGGTGCAAACGGCTGTACGTTCCAGTTTTCCACGGGGCCGGTAGGGACCACATCGGTATGTCCGGCAAAGGCCAGAACCGGTGCAGTATCGCCGCGACGTGCCCAGAAATTGTCCACATCACCAAAGCGCAACCGCTCCACCCGAAAGCCGATCTTTTCCAGACGCTCGATCATCAGCGTCTGGCAGTTGGCATCAAAAGGCGTGACGGAAGGCTCGCGCATCAGAGCGAGGGTGAGGTCCAGCGTGGGGGAGAGTGTGCTCATGAGGGGTCAGGTCTGCCTGGGGCCGCATCGGGCTGCATCATTGTGGCGGGTAGTTTACCGGTAACAGCCGTCATCCAGCCACACGCTGGCGCAACACTTGCTTGCATCCATCAGTGGTTGCCCCTTTGCAGACATCGCCTGCCGGGCAATAATCCGCCATCACTAACGGGTCAGAAGAGCCCGGACAACCACCAGGGACGCGTTCCATGAAGAAGATTCTCACCCTTGCAGTACTTGCTGCTGCTGTTGGCCTTGCCGCCTGCAGCAAGAAAGAAGATGCCGCTACTGCCGCCAAGGCAGATGGTCCGCTGGTGGTCAGGGTGGGTCATGCCTCTCCGCTGACAGGTCCGCAGGCACATCTGGGCAAGGACAACGAAAACGGCGTGCGTCTGGCCATCGAAGACCTCAACGCCAGCGGCTTTGAAGTGGGTGGCAAGAAGGTAACGTTCGAGCTGATCTCGGAAGACGACCAGGCCGATCCGCGCATTGCCACCACCGTTGCCAAGAAGTTTGTGGACGATGGCGTCAACGTCATCATCGGCCACCTCAATTCCGGCACCACCATTCCCTCGTCGCGTGTCTATAACGATGCCGGCATCGTGCAGGTGTCGCCGTCGGCAACCAATCCCAAGTACACCCTGCAGGGCTACAAGAACGCGTTTCGCGTGATGGCCAATGACGTGCAGCAGGGCAAGGCGCTGGGCGAGTTTGCGGTAAAGGATCTGGGCGCAAAGAAGATTGCGATTATTGATGACCGCACCGCCTATGGTCAGGGCCTGGCAGACGAGTTCGAGAAAGCCGTCATTGCCAATGGTGGCACCATCATTGTGCGTGAGTTCACCAACGACAAGGCGTCGGACTTCACCGCCATCCTGACCAAGATCAAGGGCACGGCGCCCGACCTGCTGTTCTACGGCGGCATGGACGGGCAGGGTGCCCCCATGGCCAAGCAGATGAAGACACTGGGCCTGACGGCAAAGTTCATGGGTGGTGATGGCATCCACACCGCCGAATTCATGAAGCTGGCCGGTCCGGCTGCCGAAGGTGTGACCGCCTCGCTGCCCGGTGTGCCGCTGGATTCCATGCCCCATGGCCCGGAGTTCAAGAAGCGTTTCGAGGCCAAGTACGGTGTGATCCAGTTGTACGCCCCGTACTGCTATGACGCCATGATGGTGGTGGCCGAGGCCATGAAGCGCGCCGGCTCTGTCGAGTCCGCAAAGTTCCTGCCGGAAATGCCAAAGACCAGCCACGACGGTGTAACCGCCACTATCGCTTTCGATGCCAATGGTGACCTTACCAGCGCCGCCATCTCGGTCTATCGCGTGGAAGGCGGTATCTGGAAGCTGCAGCGTACGGTTGGCGGCCCGGCGGCCCCTGCGCCGGCTGCAGCTCCGGTTGCTGCACCTGTAAAATAACCTGTCACCCTGTTCGTGGCTGCGCTCTGCGTGCCACAGGGGCAAAGCCACTCCCGCAAGACCTGCCGGTTTCTGTGGGAGTGGCTGCAGCCACGAACGCTTTCGTCAGTTTCCCCGTTGAGTCCGGCCTGATTCCTGCGTAACCTTCGCCGGTTGCAAAGGGGAGGGCTGGTATTGCCTCCAGACAGCACTGGCAAGGACTCGACAGGGAATCAGCACACACGTGGACATCCTGGTACAACAGCTCATCAACGGCCTCATTCTCGGCAGCATCTATGCCCTGATTGCGCTGGGCTACACCATGGTCTACGGCATTCTCGGCCTCATCAATTTCGCTCACGGCGAGATCGTGATGATCGGCGCCATGATCACCATTACCTGCCTCAACATCCTGATCGGCCACGGTGTCGACTTGCCCGGGCTCATGCTGGTGGGTGTCAGCCTGCTCATGGCGATCCCCGCCTGTGCCCTGCTGGGGTTCAGTATCGAGCGCATTGCCTATCGGCCCCTGCGTAATGCACCACGACTGGCGCCACTGATCACGGCCATTGGTGTTTCCATTGTGCTGCAGAATCTGGCGATGATTATCTGGGGGCGTCAGTACGTGGCCTTTCCGGACATCCTGCCCGCAACACCGCACAAGTTTCTGGGTGCCTCCATTACCTCGCTGCAAATCCTCATCATCGTACTGGCGGCCCTCATCATGGGCGGGCTCATGTTGCTGGTGAATCGCAGCAAGCTCGGTCGTGCCATGCGCGCCACGGCACAAAGTCCGCAAGTGGCCTCGCTCATGGGCGTGAATGTGAATCACGTGATTTCCATGACCTTCATTCTGGGCTCGTGCCTGGGCTCGGTGGCTGGCGTAATGGTCGCGGCCAATTACGGGCAGGCGCATGCCTACATGGGTTTCATGCTTGGGCTGAAGGCATTCTCAGCTGCCGTGCTCGGCGGTATCGGCAATCTGGCCGGAGCCGTCATAGGCGGCCTGTTGCTGGGGATTATCGAATCGCTGGGGGCTGGGTATATCGGCGACGTTACGGGCGGCTTTCTGGGTAGCCAGTATCAGGACGTGTTTGCCTTCATGGTGCTTATTCTTGTGCTCGTGTTCAGGCCATCCGGCCTGATGGGCGAGCGCGTGGCGGAGCGGCCATGATGTTTCAGTCAAAGTCGCCGGCCAGACTCTGGGTTGCCTACGCCGCCATTGCCATTGCGCTGGTCATTGCACCGTTCGTGATCGGTGCGGGCTTTGGTAATTCCTGGGTACGCATTCTCGATTTTGTCTTGCTCTACGCCATGCTGGCGCTGGGGCTGAACATTGTGGTGGGTTACGCCGGCCTGCTCGATCTTGGCTATATCGCCTTTTATGCCGTGGGCGCCTACCTGTTTGCGATACTGGCCTCGCCGCATTTCGACCTGCATGTGTCCGCATGGATGATCCTGCCGGCAGGTGCCGCCATTGCCTGCATTGCGGGTGCCACACTGGGTGCACCTACCTTGCGCTTGCGCGGTGATTACCTCGCCATTGTCACGCTGGGTTTTGGCGAAATCGTACGCCTGTTCATGAATAACCTTGATCGTCCGGTAAACATTACCAATGGTCCTCAGGGCATCAACCTGATTGATGGCGTCAGCCTTTTCGGTTATCAGCTGGAAAAAGGGTTCACCCTGTTTGGTACGCGTTTCAGCAGTGACTACGCCTATTACTACCTCTTTCTGGCGTTGGCGCTGCTCACCATTTTCATCTGCATCCGTCTGGAAAATTCACGTATTGGCCGTGCCTGGGTGGCCATCCGCGAAGACGAGATTGCCGCGCAGGCCATGGGCATCAACACACGTAACGTCAAGCTGCTGGCCTTTGCCATGGGCGCCAGCTTTGGTGGGGTGGCCGGTGGCCTGTTTGCCGCCTTCCAGGGGTTTGTCAGCCCCGAGTCCTTCACGCTGATGGAATCCGTGATGGTGGTGTGCATGGTGGTGCTGGGCGGCATGGGCAATATTCCCGGTGTCATCCTTGGCGCCGTGCTGCTCACCATTACGCCGGAGTTTCTGCGCGCCATCATCAATCCCCTGCAGCGTGAGCTGTTCGGGCGCATGGTGGTCGATCCGGAAAACCTGCGCATGCTGCTGTTCGGGCTGGCGCTGATTGTCGTCATGCTGTTCCGCCCCGCCGGATTGTGGCCATCCTCTCGACGCAAGGAGGAGTTGAGTCATGACTGACCTGCTCGTCCTGAAAAACATCGAGAAACGTTTCGGCGGACTCAAGGCGCTCAACAACGTCAGCATCACCATCCCCCAGGGCTGCGTGTACGGATTGATCGGCCCTAACGGCGCTGGCAAGACCACGCTGTTCAACGTGATTACCGGCCTGTACCAGGCTGAAGCGGGTGAACGGATTCTGGCGGGTGCCGCCATGCCGCTTAAAACCAAACCGCACCAGATTGTTGCGCGCGGCATTGCCCGTACCTTCCAGAACATTCGTCTGTTCAATCACATGACGGCGCTCGAAAACGTCATGGTTGCCCGTCACGGTAAAACCCGTACCGGTGTGATCGGCGCCATCCTGCGTCACCCGCGTGCCCGGGCCGAAGAGCAGGGCATTCGTACCAGGGCATTTGATCTGTTGCGCTATGTCGGCATAGAAGCGTCGGCCAACAAACTGGCGCGCGAGCTTTCCTACGGCGATCAGCGTCGTCTCGAAATTGCCCGTGCACTGGCGACCGAACCGAAACTGCTTGCGCTGGACGAACCGGCCGCCGGCATGAACCCGACCGAAACCTCCGGTCTGCGCGAACTGATTGCCCGCATCAAGGCCGATGGCATCACCGTGTTGCTGATCGAGCATGATGTAAAACTCATCATGGGCTTGTGTGACCGTGTTGCCGTGCTGGATTTTGGCGAACTCATCGCGGAAGGCGTGCCTGCCGATGTGCAGTCAAACCCGCGTGTGATCGAAGCGTATCTGGGGAGTGGTGCGGTATGAGTCTGCTCGCCATCAACAATCTGTCGGTCGCCTATGGCGGCATCAAGGCCGTCAAGGGCATCAGCCTCACCGTAGAAGACGGCGAGCTGGTGACGCTGATTGGTGCCAACGGTGCCGGCAAGACCACCACCCTCAATACGCTGGGTGGTTTGCTCACGCCGGCCGGTGGCAGCATGCAGTATGCCGGCCATGATCTGGTGAAACTGCCTGCGCATGACCGCGTGCGACAGGGCCTGGCGCTGGTGCCGGAAGGCCGGGGTGTGTTTGCCCGGCTGACAGTAGCCGAAAACCTGCTGATGGGTGCCTATCACCGTCATGACCGTGCCGGCATTGCTGCCGATCTGCAAAAATCCTACGGCCTCTTTTCCCGTCTCAAGGAACGCGAGCATCAGCTGGCCGGTACCTTGTCGGGTGGCGAGCAGCAGATGCTGGCCATTGGCCGTGCACTGATGAGCCGTCCACGCCTGTTGCTGCTGGACGAGCCGTCCATGGGGCTGGCACCGCTCATGGTCGAAAAGATCTTCGAGATTATCCGCACCATTAATGCCGAAGGCGTCGCCATCCTGCTGATCGAACAGAATGCCCGCCTGGCACTGGCTGCCGCCAATCGTGCCTATGTCATGGAATCCGGGGCCATCACACTGAGTGGACCTGCCGCAGAGCTCGCCGCTGACGAGCGTGTAAAAGCGGCCTATCTGGGTCACTAAAACGGCTATTGGTTACCTTTTTCGGCATGGGGTTGGCCATCTTCTTACCCGATGATATAACCATCTTTCTGCACCGCCCGGTCACGCGGCGGGCATGACCCGAATAATCACTAGTTCAACCATTACCCCAATCATTCGTTAAACAAGGATGCTTTCATGCGTAAACTTTCACTAGCTGTTTCTATTGCCGCCCTGAGCGCGGTGCCTGCACTGACTCTTGCCGATATCTACGATGCCCGCAGCATGGGTCGTGGCGGCGCCGGCCTCACAATGGGTGAATACAATCAGGCCGTTCTCAATCCGGCCCTGATCAATCATTTTGACGAGAATGACGACTTCAGTTTTGCGCTGAATGCGGGTGTGTTTGCCTCCGACAAGGACGGCATGCTGGAAGCGACGGATGATGTGCAGGATGGGCTGGATGCGCTGGAAGCCAACCCGCAGCCTGGCGACTCCCAGACAGTCTTTGATCTGATGGGCACCATCGACAACAAGATCGTGCAGGCAGAAGTAGGTACATCGATTCTGGTGGGCATTCCCAACAAGACATTGCCAGCAGCGCTGGTCGTCAAGGGCAAGGCGGTGATTGGTGCGGTATTCGAACGCGATGCCGGTGATCTGGCCATTCTGCAAGACATTGAAAACCAGGTGCCTGGTGTAACCCAGGATGATCTGCAGTCTGTCGTCACGGCCTCGGCTGTTGGTCTGGCAGAAGCCGGCCTGATGTTTGGTCACGCGCTCGGCAATGGTCTGGAGCTGGGTGCCACCGTCAAGGCCCAGAAGATCGAGCTTTATTCTTACAGTGAGCGCATTGCCAATTCCGATGCGGCAGATGTCACCGACGAAGAACAGTTCCTGGAGTCGCACTCCGCATTCAATGTCGATCTTGGTGCCACGATGCGTCTGGGCGATCAAAAGCAGTATGTGGTGGCAGGCACCATCGAGAATCTGGTACCGCAGACTTTTGATGGTCCCAATCGCCAGTTCAACGGCGTGGATACCGGCATTACGACCGAATACAAAATGGAGCCTGTGCTGACCGCAGCCGTGGGCTACACCAATAGCTGGCTAAAGGCCGAAGGCAATGTCGACCTGACGCAGCGCAATGGTTACGACCTGCTGACCGATGCCCAGTTTGCCCGTCTGGGGCTCGAGTTCTCGGCAGGCCGCCATTTTCACCTGCGGACCGGCTACCGTGCCGACCTCAAGGATAATGTCTCGGACATGTTCACTGTGGGCCTTGGCATTACACCGTTTGACCGCTTCAACATCGATATTGCCGGCATGACGGGTGAGGGTGATACCTACGGGGCGGCAGTGCAGATCGGTTTCAAGATCTGATTCAGGGCTGATCAAGGGTACAAAGGGATGGCGGGTACTGACTTTCCTGCCATCCTCCCGTAACATCGGGCGACTATTTTTTGCCCAATTTGGCAGACCGATCTCCCAGACCGATCTTCCAGACTGATTTACCAGACTGATTTACCAGACCAATGGACGCGGCCTGTCAGGCCGACAAGAGGGATACACCCATGCGCCGTTTGATTCTTGCACTCTCACTGCTGTTTGTTGTCCCGCTGGAGGCTTCTGCAAGCCTGCAGAGCCTTGTGCTGTCGGCAAAGCAGGGGTCGTCCCTTGAAGCCGTCATGCAGCAGGCAAAGAAGGAAAAGGCCCCGGTGGACCAGTTGCTGAAAGACCTTGTCGCGGCTGGTGTGGTGAAAGCTGATAACCTGGCCGAGGCTGTTGCCGAGGCAGTCAAGGCCGACCCAGCCAGTGCCGGCAGCATCCTTTCTGTTGCCTTGCGCGTAAAGTCAGCCGATCAGTCCGCCGTGCTCAAGGCGGCATTTGCAGCCGCTCCTGCGCAGGCCAGCCAGATTGAAGCTGCCGCCAAGGATGCCGGTGTGGATGCTGCAGTCATTACCGCTGCCAGCGCCAAGACAGCAGCAAAACCAGTTGTTGGTGGCACGTCGTCGCCTGCGTCTACCGGCACGGTGTCTGCACCTGCTGCCGGCGGCGGTGGTGGAGGTGGTTCGTCGACTGCCAGCCCCAACTGATCTGGCAGTACACAAACCGGGTAGCACAAAAAGGGCCGTAATCCGGCCCTTTTTGTTGCCTGCCACGTGTACTCCGGGCAAGTCTTGTCTGTTAGTGTCCCTGCTTCTGCTGGCTCAACTGCTCCTTCGCAAACTGCAGGAAGGCTTCAGCGGCAGGGGAGAGACGACGCCCCTCGCGCATCACAAAACAGAATTCCCCCGGCAATGGAAACCCCTTCACGTTCAGCTCCACCAGTCCCTGTGTTGACGGGTCCCGGCCCAGGGCATGGCGCGACAAAACCGTAATACCCAGCCCACCCGCCACGGCATGCTTGATCGCCTCGTTACTGCCCAGTGCCATCGCAATGCGGGGTGAAAACCCTTCACGGGCAAAGTGCTCCTCCACCATTTGCCGCCCGCCCGATCCGGTTTCGCGCAACAGCCAGCGCTCGTCTTTCATGCTGGCCAGCGACAGCTTCTTGCCCTGCAGGCGATGCCCCTGTGCCGCAATCACCACCAGCGGGCTTTCCATGAAGGGCAGGGTACGCAGGCGCTCGTCATTCGGTGGCAGCATCATCACCGTCAGATCATCCAGATTCTTGTCCAGCCGCTCGATGATGGCGGCGCGGTTCTCCACCGCCAGTTGTACTTCTACGCCCGGATAGGCCTCGCAGAAGGGCCCCAGCAACTGCGGCAACAGATACTCTGCCGTGGTTACGGCCGCCAGACGCAACGTGCCGCGATGCACCCCTTTCAGCTCGGCAATCCGCGATTCAAAGCGGTTCCAGGCGGCAAATACCTCGCGGACCGTCTCCTGCAGCTCCTCCCCCGCCTGGGTCAGCTGCAGGCGTCGTCCCTGCAGGTCAAACAGCGGCATGCCCACGTTTTCGGCCAGTTCCCGCAGCTGGATGGATACCGTGGGTTGCGAGATGTTCAGTTCCTCCGCCGCCCGGGTGACCGACAGCAGGCGGGCAGTCACCTCAAAGGCGCGCAGTTGCTGGTGTGTAGCCCGCAGGGCCGCCTGACGATACATAGGCTTTTATCTATGGTTTGTATTGGATATTAATACTTTCATAAATGGATGAAATTGCCTAGAGTGCGCGCCATCGGGGTACAATCTGCCCCCACCAAATTCACGTAACACAGCGCAGGCAACACCATGGTGCATATCCCGGAACACCGGCTGACTCATCTCAAGCAGCTTGAGGCCGAATCCATTCACATCATTCGTGAAGTGGCGGCCGAGTTTGAAAACCCCGTCATGCTGTACTCCATCGGCAAGGACTCTGCCGTGATGCTGCATCTCGCGCTCAAGGCCTTTGCCCCCGGCAAGCCCCCGTTTCCGCTCATGCACGTGGACACCACCTGGAAGTTCCAGGAGATGATCAAGTTCCGTGACTACATGGCAAAGAAGCATGACTGGAACCTCATCGTTCACATCAACGAAGAGGGCGTAAAGGCCGGCATCAATCCGTTCACGGCCGGTTCGGCCAAGCACACCGATGTGATGAAGACCGAAGGTCTCAAGCAGGCACTGAACAAGTACAAGTTCGACGCCGCGTTTGGTGGTGCCCGTCGAGACGAAGAAAAGTCCCGTGCCAAAGAGCGCGTGTACTCCTTCCGTGACCGCAATCATCGCTGGGACCCAAAAAACCAGCGTCCCGAGTTGTGGAATATCTACAACTCCAAGATCGACAAGGGCGAGAGCATTCGCGTGTTCCCGCTGTCCAACTGGACCGAGCTGGATATCTGGCAGTACATCTTCCTTGAGAATATCGAGATTGTGCCGCTGTATTTTGCCGCCGAGCGTCCGGTGATCGAGCGTGATGGCACCATGATCATGATCGACGACGACCGCATCCTGCAGTACCTGACTGATGAAGAAAAAGCCCGCATCAAGACCATGAGCGTGCGTTTCCGTACCCTGGGTTGCTATCCGCTGACAGGCGCTGTGGAGTCCACAGCCAAAACGCTGCCGGAAATCATCCAGGAAATGCTGCTGACCAAGACCTCCGAGCGCCAGGGCCGTGTGATTGACCACGATTCGTCCGGCTCGATGGAAAAGAAAAAGATGGAAGGGTACTTCTGAGGTCTTGGCCCCCTCTCCCTGACCCTCTCCCACGGCGGGGAGCGGGGAACGGAAGGCAGGGGCTATTGCGCCTACCTCCTTT
>JACCDZ010134699.1_pt1 | contig 23462 bp, 14 predicted proteins | sample 7449551 | NCBI WGS metagenome assembly JACCDZ01 (sample SAMN15323452, study PRJNA562643) | freshwater metagenome | isolation source: river surface water | place: USA:Blue River Watershed | collected 2017-08-18 | reverse complement strand
TGGTATACGAAAAGGTATCGGTTGTAACTGCAGTAATAGGAAAGGTTCCGTCAAATGGAGTGCCAACATCGATAATGTCTACTACTTGACCCACGCTAAGTCCGTGATTAGTGGATGTTAGGGTTGCAGTAGTGCCAGTCTTGGCTTTATTGCTAATTTCAAACTCAAGACCTTTTAGTGGTTTTGCACCACAGCCAATAGCAATATAGGAGGCATAGGCTGGTGCTTGACCAACCAGGTATTTAGCCATAATGCTTTTTCCAGTATTTGTAATCATAAGTATCTCCTCTATTGTACCATTAACTGTCCTGGATTTCTCCACCAGCAAATAGTTCTACCTGAACAACAAATCCATCCTTAACGTTATCTACGGCAACAATTAGATCTCCAGTTAATGGGTCTAGCGTAATTGCTCCATCTACTGAATACTGCCCTATCTTTAATGCTGAGGATAGTTCTGTTTCCTCAAAAGTTCCAGACAGTGCAAGAATCTTCTTTGGGCTATATGTAAAGTAGATGTCTGATATGTTTTTGATTGGTTGGTAGGTGATGTTTTGTCCAAGTACCGTTTCGCTTCTACCCAAATCCATCAATTCAAAAATCGACAAATCTTCAAATAGTTCTTCAACTATTGAGGATTCTGAGCCTGTGGCTTCTTCAGTAACAATGTTTCCTGGTATAGATATTGATATAGGAAGTTTATTTTTTGACGACAGACTAGACGGCTGCTGCGTATCACTACTGCCAGATGTTGCAGGAATTGCTGATTGACCCTTGCCTGCATTTACTGTTAGTTGATAGTCTCCGTCAATCAGTGTACCGTATTTACCCAAACCAAAACCAGGACCCATATATGGCATACTAAACCACCTCACTCAAGTATACAGACATTTCTGGACCATTGTTTGTCTTACTATATTCGATTTGATATACAACAAATCTAGAAGTAGATGGTGCAACCTGATCTATGCCGTTTTGATCTTTCATATCAATGCTGACAATGTCGCCAAGTTGTATTGTTGGCATTGAGAAAACATTAACACCAATAGACTTTCTTGGCTTCATAATCTTGCCTACAATCCACCCCATTAAGCCGTTAGCCATATCCTGGTTTTGAATGTATCGTGACTCCAAGGTAAACTCTTTCTTACCATAAGCCGAACGACTATTTCTAATTCTATTATACTCCTGTGCCTCTTTAAGTGGAGACTTAATTGGTGCCGAGCCAGTTGGCGTTTGTGGGTCAGACAGGCTTGACCTTAGCGAGAAGTATTCGTCTACGGTAACTTCGTGTGTAGATTGCTGAGTAAATGTTACACCCTGAATTCGTAGGTAGTTACCGCCAGAGCCGTCAAGAACTAGAACCGAGTCTGTTGAATTAAAGATCATAAATTCTGCAGAGTATGGTCCAGGCAGGAATCCAGAAACCACGTAGCCTCTATCATTGTTGTAGGTTGGTGCAATCTGTGCCGTAAGTGCTGGGTATGACTTGTCGTATCTAACATTGAAGTAGGCAGCCTCACGCATGATTGTGCCAAACTCTTCGTAGTATACTGACTTGCTTGTTAAGGTAGAAGGACTGATATCCTTTAGATATGACTCATTGATAATTCCGCTTAGTGCGTACTTTCTCATTGATTCATTAAAACTTATAGAGCCTTCTCCAAAAATACCGTTTTCTGGTACGGCTGGTGCTGATACAATCTCTGTCTGTGCTGTTTGGCTTGGTGTTGCAGACATTGCAAATACATGCTCAAACATACACTTAGCCTTACCACGTACAAACAAAGCCATGTTGTTGTAAATAATTGGCTTTTTGGTAGTTGCATCAATAAAAGGGCTTGAGTCCGTGACAGTGCCAACTAAGAGATTGTTTACATAAAGGTAGAACCTGATGCTGTTTTCATTTACTACTTCATATTCTACCGCTAGATCATATACGGTGCTTGCTGAGTTTGTTGATGTCATTCTAGACTGACCAGCAAAATTTCCGTTGTCAATAAGAACGTTTGTTAGTCCGCCCCAAAGTTTAACTGGTGTTGCCTTATCATTTGTCAGGAGAGTGCCGTTTTCGTCTACACCAACATTCATTTTATAAAACATTAGGTTATGCACTGGGTCGTCAATCTGCTTTCCGTCTTCTGAATATTTGACAATTTGTCTAGACAGGCTTGTATCTGATAGTGCAGCAATCTCAAAGTAGTATCCGTTGTTAGTTACTGGGTTTAGCAATACTGCAATACCGCCAGAGGATGCTTTTACGTTAGTTTTGGTTACTGTTCCTGATGGAGATAGTTGCTTATTCGTATACCAAACATCTTCACCAATAGCAGACTGATCTTGACCATATTCATATTTTCCGACAATGCGTAGCCTTGTTCCAAAATACTTATACTTGGCAGAGTCAGAGCCTAGATTTTTGTATGTATATGATATAAAGTCAACTGGGTTTGGGTCGTTAGTCTCTGTAAAAGATGGACCAGACATTACAAGGGCAGACGACTGTACGCTACCATTTGGAACCGTTTGTGGATTTGTAACTCCATTGTTAGTAGTTGTTGTTTCTGCACTCAGGAAGTTTTTAATAACTCCAGTTATGTTAGAACCCTTTGCAACGGTTGAACTATTTCTGTTACCAGAAGTGTTTGTCTTTGCACCTGCGACTTTTGTTGCGTCGTCCGTCAAGAATCTCTGGTCTTTAAACGTTATGGTCTGAATGTCTTTTCCAAGGTTTTCTGTGGTGATTCCCTTAAGTGGAGAAGATGTATCGCCTTTGTGCTTAATCTTAAATAGCGTATCGCTTTGAATTGATTCAACTCTAAGATTATTCTTGTTATCAATTTCAAATGGTTTATTGATTACTAAATCTGTTCCAGACTTTGACAATGACTGTTCTTGTGTATACAGGATCACCTCTTGACCAACCTTAATACCGCTGGTATCTTCTACAGCAATTGTTCTGTTGTCATAGGCAACTACTTTTGTATTTAGTTTGCCAAGAACACCAGAAACTGTGCCAGGATTTACAGTAATTGTTTTAATTGTTGTGCTACCAACTACCAACGAAATGTCTGTTGGTGTACCATTGGTTACGGTAGTGGTCAGGGATATGGTGATGTTTGACGATGTGCTATCGGTCACCTTTGAGGTTGTGTCCTGCTTAATAGTTGTCTTAGTAACATCGTAGACTGGCTTGTTTTTTACAATAGTCTTTTTACAAATAATTGTTCCAGAGTTACCGCCAGTAATTGCAGGTCCAATAATTGACCAACTAAATGAATCGCTAGGAGACTTTTTCGCAGCATCCAGGTTTTTGTAGAATGACTTAAACGAAGGTAGAGTAATCTGAAGCGTTACTGTAGATGTTGTTGAGCCTGCTACAATGTTAGATATCTCAATCTCTCCAAGTGGAGTTGTTGTGTCTACGTTATATTCATCTTTTAGCGACTGAGTTACTGCATATACCTCAACGCTTCCCATAGATAGCGAATATTTGTAGTCCTTAGAATTTTTAATATTGGTAGTTGTTACCGTTGCATCGCCAGTTCCAGAACTTTGAGACAGCGTTCCTGGTCCAGTTAAAGTCCATGCCTTAGATCCTGTTCCAAATGTTTTAATTGGAATATTTGCCTTGTATGGAATGTAAGCATTTCTTAATTGAAAGTTTCCAATAGCACTAAATAGGTAGTCAGAGTCCATTGTGATACCAGACACATTTTGTGTCCAAGACACTGTGTCAAGCCCTGCCTTGTGCTCAACAACCTTGGTGCCAAATTGACCACGACCATGCACCTCTACAGCACCAGGAAGTGGAAGCCCTGTTGTCTTATTATAAAATGGCTGAGAATAAATCCTTACAAGACCTGTTGGATACATTTTGCCATTAAACGGAATCTTTGAGAAATAGTCTTCATACTCTTCTAGACTGCTAATCCATACATCTGTAGTTTCTCCAAGCACTTTATACTGAACCGCATCATACCTAATTACCTCTCCGTTAGCGTAGAAGTACCCTGCGTATCTACCCATCCAGTATGCAGCATCACCAAAGTCGATTATGTTGTTTTGAACTACACCCTGAGCATTTACAGATGGCAAGGTAGCGGTTAGCGTTGTCTTTAGTGGAATTGCTGTAAGTGCATAAGTTGACAAAGCACCGTCATTATTTCCATTCTGGGACTTAGTCCCTTCTGATGGAGATACCTCCCACAAAAGAGATGGCTTATATGTCCAGTTCTTGTCACGATCTAGTTTATTCGCCTGCTCTAGTGCCGAATATGACTTTTCAATGTATCTAGTTGTGAAGTTAATCTTGCCGTCATTATAGACTTCTGTGTCTTGGCTTGCAATACTTATAATGTTTGCTAGTTTAGGTTTTGTTGTAGCATTTCTTTCTACCCCATTTTTTGCAAAATCCTTAGAACCATAAAGCGTTAGGTCAGTACTTCTATCTGCTTCAGTTGGAAGCATGTAGTTTTTTGACATCATTACAAAGTTATTGTATTCGTCAAAGAACATTGCTGTTTGTGTAGAACGTGCAAGTTCATTTAAAACTTCTGCTACCGTAACATCTGGCTCAACGTAGAAGAATGGAATAATTGGCTCTGCCTCTCCAGCCACTCTCTTAAAGATGTAATTGCTAAATCCAATATTGTCAAGTAGGAATGATACTGCATAACTTAGCGATGCGTTTCTAACAAAGATTTGTGGGGCAGTGAACGACTCAAAGTATGAGAACATATCTCTCATTGCAATTCTTACTGTTCTTGACTCCACAGCAATTTCTGGGAAACCATCACCATACATTGTTTTCATTGGAACAAAATAGTCATAATAAATTCCGCCATCCAGAACCTCCGCAATAACGTCATAGATCTTAAACTGAATTTGATTTGTAGCATACTGTGCAACAATGCTTGATGGGTTATTCTTGTTAAATGAATCATCAAAGTCAAAGATTTCAATTGATCCTGTAGATACTAGCAGTTGTCCTACTGGAAGACCGCTAATGCCTAGATCAGATGCTGACTTCTTGACAGATACCGCCTTTGTCTTATCTGTAATATTTACAGCAAGACGAGTGGACATTTCAAGTAGGTCAAACGAAGAGTCTAGTTTATTCATTGTTTCTACAACAATACGAAGACCCTTTAGGTACTGCAACTCTCTATAGGTTGTTCTAAATTGATTAGTTGTGTTTACAAAACTGTCTGGACTAGTAGTATCTGTAACAAAGTGGGTAAACCTGTCCACAGTCTCTTCTGCTACATCCCAGCCATATTCTGGAGTAAATATTTGATAGTCGTCATCGGACTCAATCCAAATGTGGTATTCTCCAATATCGGTTGGTGATGTTTTAATTAGATAGGCATATCCATTCACTGCCTTGACTGGTAGAAGAGATGTGCTAGAGTATGTTTCTGCCTGGACAAAAATATCTCTGTATCTTTCTGGAACAATCAGTCCGTATGAAATTTCTACGTATCCATCTGCACCGATAATTGGTGAACTATTTCTTCTCAAAGAGTTGGCATCAAAGACTTTTAGATCTTCCCAGTTGTCGTCAACTAGTCCCTGGATTCTCCACTTAACAGGAGTTGTCTGATTCTCTCTGCCATATAGTGGATCTGGAATTGTTCCATTAGATGTAGCAATGTCTCCCTGGTTAACCGTTCCAACATTTGTTTGCATTTTTACAACTACCCTGTTTGTTGGAACTGCCTCTTTGTATACAACAAATGGAACGGCATCGTCGATACCATACTCTGATAAACCACCAATGGTCTTATTGGCAATTCCATACTCTAGCCCAGACTCTGTTCTGAAAGATGTCCAATACTTAAACTTGTCGTTTCTATCAGAAGCGTAGTATCTTGGTCTATTGGTATCAAGGTATGATTGTCCAAGGCTGTTTATTGTAGTACCGTTCATAAAGTGGGTACCGTAGGTAGTAAAGTATCTAGCCTTATTAATTCCAGATCTTGGTCTAAACTTGCCCAAGCAATCATCCAGAGAGAAATATAGTTTCTCTTTTTGGTTGACTGTTGAAAATGCTATCGGCAAGTTATTGTTGTCAAAACCGTTATCAATGGTTGTGTCAGAGTTAGTTCCGTTTTTGTGCGTTGCATCATTCTCGTCAAATTGGACTGGCAACAAGCGATACTGAGTTGAGTCTTTTCTGTATCTATAATTACCAACCATTTTAATGTTGTCTGGAATGTTCATATTCCATTCAGCAGAAATAAACGACCTATTTTTAACTGATGAAGAGGTCTCTAGATGGTCTTGTAGTGTTTCATCGTAGAACAATTTATACCTCTTCCAGGCTTAAAGATACGTTCCAAAAGTCGTGACCTTGCCCTCTTTTTTCTACTGAGTATGAAAAATCTGAAAAGAATACCTCAATTACGTCTGAGTATTTGTGCAACTGATTATATTTGTTTTCACCAGAAAAATTGTCGTATCTGTCATACGATAGAAATAGCCAGAATGATCCCTTGTGGTTTTCATACCAGTCAAGCAATTCAATACCGCCAGCACCTCCGTCTGCGGTATACATCTGACTCATACCCTGCGACACAGTTGACTTTGTTCTTAGTCCTGGAATACCATCTTCATCAAAGTCTGGGTACGCTGCAAAACCCCTAGATGGCAATCTTTGCCAAGATGTAGAGATTTGCAACTTATCTGCAATGTGGTAAGAACGCATACGACCATTTACCATACGCTCACGCTTCTCAATACGGACTGGCTTAAATGCTATTTCTTGACGGTTGTGATCAGATAGCACTAGGAAGGCACCAGCGTCCTCTGGAGACGCTGCAATAATATCTCCATTAGAACCTAGTTCATAGCCTACAGGGACGTAGAAACCGTCTTCAGTGAGCGTTCCAGGGGCATCTGACAAAAGCATAGCCTGTGGTCTGCCATACTTCCTTCTACCTGCCATATATGCTGATGTTGTCATTATAGGTTATTGCTCCTGATTCGCTGTGAGTCAATCTGCTTAATCTGTGCAATTACGGTCTGAGCAATATCATTTGGATTTGCCCCTGTATTTGCAACGTTAACGCTGACACTATAATTATACACGGAATTGCCTCCGTATGTGCCATTGTTAATTGCTTTTAGGTTGTCTGTTCCAAAGTTCTTAACTGCTGGCTGACTTACAACAAACTCGCCTGGGGTAAGCATTGCAGGAACAGTGTCTGTGCCAATAGCGTATCCACCCTCCACAAAGCGTCTTGGCATAACCATTCCACCAGATGCGTACCTCTTTAACCTATAGGCAGCCATCTGACCAGTGCCGTCAAATGGGAATGTTGTTTTGTCCATAATGCTTCCACTGCCAGGATAAATCTTTTCAATTGCATCTTTTGTATATCCAGCACGAATTAGATCATCTCTATATTCGTTTGCTTTATTAACACCAAAAAGTAGTGTTGAACTTGGCTTTTTAAGTTTTGCTAGTTCTTCCGTTAGAACCTTTTCTCCACCAATGGCTTTTACAAATTTATCATAAATTCCCTTATTTGTTTTTGCAACTGGAATTCCTTCAGTATATGGATCAACATTTACTGATTCTAGGGCTGTTGCAATTTTAGAATATGCCGTTTTGAAAACTGCAAAATCTGCATCGTAAGCAGTTTTTGAATTTTTTAACCAATCAATTCTTGATTTTACCTCTGGTGAAAGCGATGATAGGATATCGTTTCTTCTTGTTTCCATATATTCGGTACTAAATGCTTGCTGTCCTGCACTCCTGTCTCCAGTGTTATATGTAGCATAGCCCTGCTTATCTTTCATCAAGAATCCGTATTTAAGACCCTTTTCTTCTGCTGCAACATACTTATCATATAGTGCCTTCCATTTTGTTCTAAGGTCAAGGTCTTTAATTTGAGATCCGCCCTTTGCACTAAATACATCTGCATCTAATTGATTTCTATAGGCAAAATCTGTCAATGCTTGGCTAGCATTGTCGAAGTTTGTCATTAGTCCTTTGTAGGCATTGGTTGCATCGCCCTTGTCCATCTCGGATAGAAGACCTTCAATTTTTCCTACCCCTCTTTGATTTACAAATGCACTCTTTCCAATATCCTTAAAACTCGTTTGATATGTAGGATCTGGATTTGCTGTTGTGTCTGGCTTTGTATCGCCTGTAGTTCCTGGACCACCTCCGCCAGAATAAGTAGTCTTGATAACTCTATTAGTTACCTGAGTAAGAGGCTTGCTTGCTTCAGCATTCTTTTTAATCTGTTCTGCTGTTTGTGCAATAAGAGTATTTAGCGTTTCTCTTTGCTTTGCAAGAATTAACTCGTTTTGTACAATTTCTTCTTTTCGAATTTCGAGAACTTGTAGTTGGATGTCATACATCTTTTGCTCAAGTTCTGCTCTATTAAATCTTTGACCATTAATCTCTACAGTTAGTGCCTCAATGGCTCTCTTCTTTGAGTCTTCCAAAGCCTTCATTTGTGCATCGGCTGCTGCTTGAGCGTTCTGTGCTCTTAGTTGTTGTGCAGCCTTTGCAGCAGCACCGATGTCACCACGAGAAAGTGCATCCGCAATGTCTAGTTCACCCTGCTTTTGTTTTGCAATTTCATCATTGATAGACTTTACGTCTTGTAATGCCTGAATCTGCTTATCATAAGCCTCTGCAATCTTCTCTGCTCTCTTGCCAATAATGTCAAGACCGTTTTGATAGATGTTATTTTCAGCCTCAAGGGTGTCTATTCTTACCTGTGCATCATCGATTTGATTTTGAACATTTCCTTTTGCTACTCTATCTGCAGCAAGATTTGCTAACTTAGACTTTACAAGTTTGTCTACAGCAGTTTTTTGATCTTTAGTGCTTCCAATCAATTTAATGCCTGCCAAAGCGAGGGTCATCTCTGAATCTGCTAGCATTTCTGATGTCATGGCAGCATTAGTATTTCCTAATGCCAAGGCTTTAGTTGCATCTACTCTGTCATAAATAGTTCTTGTAGACTGTAGTCCCGACTCGTACGCCCGATTGATTCTTGTAATCGCTGCTGTAGCATTTAGGTTTTTAAGTAGTTGAGTAATCTTACCATTCTTATCAAAGAATAGGTTCATCCACTTGTCTGCCTCTTCCTTTGGCATACCTAGAATATTGTCAATAATGTCTTGGCTAATACCGCCAGCATAAAGGTTGGTGGAAAGACCCTGGAATGCATTCTTAAAACTTGATCCCTTTTTAGCGAATGCCTCAAGAGCCTTCGATGATGCCGCATAGCCAATAGTTAGTTTTTGAGAGGCATCTGTAAGATCTCTAACGCCCTTAACATAGTCGTCTAACCAAGATGCTGATGGACCGCTACCAGTGTTTGTCGGTGTGTTTTCTGCTGCCACGAAGGCGTTGTCGCCAATCCTTGTCTTAGTCGCTCTTTGAGCAAGCCATTCGATATACTTAGTTTGAGCATATGATCCTTGACCAGCATACTGCTTACCTTCTGCTCCAAGCCAAGCCCTGAATCCTGGATCATTATCAGTTATTGTTCCAGAAAGAGTTGAAACATATTGCAGATATATCTGCTGTCCTTCTCTTGTATCAATGCTATTAAAGTATTCAACATCATCACGAAGAATTGCCATTTCTTCTGGATTCATAATTTTAGCATTTTGAACAATGTCCACTGAAAGTTTGCCCTTTGGAAGATCTTTGATTTCATCAATATCTTGCATAATTTTTGTTTCTAGTGTTGGGTTTTTAGAAACAAAGTCTACAAGTACTGGAACATTAATCCAGTTATCCTTCATTCTTCCAAGTTCTCTGTAAAGTTCCATCAGATTCTCTGATGTTTCTCCGTCTGTGATAGTTGACATTCTTGCAATAAAGTTTGTCTGCAGTGTGGTGTTTGGTTTGCCGTTTTCATCAACGAACATGCTAGAGATTCCTAGGACCTCATTTAGTGCCGTACCTGTTAGGTTGGTGCTAATGTTGATTGCCTTGTCAATAACCGATTCGTCTGTAGCCATAAGGTCTGTCAGGAATAGCATTGCCATTGGATCTACAGTTGTGTTTAGAAGTAGTTCTAGTGCATAACGCTTCTTTTCATCACCAATAGTCTTAATACCGCCAAGGGCACCAGCAGCGATATCTTCCATTGCAGTATCCTTATACTTCTTGCCAATAGCCTTTTCCATACCGCTAAGAAGGTCGCTCTTGTAGGCACTCTGCTCAAATGCCGTTAGTATCTGAGTCATTGTCTTAACGTTTTCACCAAGAAGGGTCTGTCTTTCTTGAATATACTGATTCTGAAGTTGATCTGCCTTGGCGGTATCTCCTGCAGCCTTTGCTGCTGCAATTCTCTTTTCATAGTCTAGTTCTAGAGAATCTAGAAGTTGCTTTTGTTGATTAATTGCGTTAGACTGAATAGCAACATTGGCTGCTGCTAGTTGACCAAGCCTTTCTCCCCATGCTTGTGTTCCTTGTGTCCATCCATAAATACCAGCACCAATTGCCATTACTCCTGCTGCAATCCAACCAACCACTGGAACTGTTGCGATCAGTGAGGCAGCAAGCAATGTGCCAGCAACAGCACCACCAACACCATAACCAGCAGCACTAAGTGCACCACTTCCAATTTCAGAGCCTGTCATGCCTCCATATTGAGCCATGTTGCTTGCGGTCATTCCAATTTGATTCTGACTTTCTTGAATTAGTTTGGTTCTAATTGTCAAACCGTCTTTAAGTACATTCTCTCCATTTGGACCAAGTAGCGTTGAAAGTTCTCCAGCAATCTGAATTCCAAGTTCAACATTGCCCATCTTTCTTCCAATATTAATGGCAATACTTCTAGCCTGTTGTGCGGTCACAGCATTAGACAAAACTGCTGTGGCAAGTTGACCAGCAAGTGCAGATTTTGTTCCACCTGCACCGAGAATTGATGATGCAGAACCTGCTGCCTTGATTAGTGAATCTCCAGCCTCTGACTTTGCAAAATTTTCTCCAAATGTTGTTTTTCCACTTACTACTTGGAATGGGTTTAGGCTTTCTTGCCTACGCTTATCCATAATTTCAGATGCAGAAACTTTGCCTGCAAACTCTGCAAGACCTTGAATTGCTTTAGCACCAGTTCCAATAGCATCGTTAAACTCAAGTACCTTGTCGATTCCTCTTGTAACCGATTCTTTAAATTGGATAACTCCATATACTACCATTGCAACCGATGCTGCAATCATCAGTCCTGCTTTAGCATAATTGTTAGTAATGTTTTGAAGAACCATTTGCAACATTGTTAATCCAGAAATTACTGGCATAAGTGTCTGAGCAAACTTTCCTACGTCTCCGCCTGCCATTGAAAGTGCACCAGTTACCATAGATGCTGTCATTAGCATTCCAGATAGTTTGCCACCCATGCTACCAATGGCATCACTTAACCCCTTACGCTTTTTATTATTGTCAGCCTCTTGTAGGTTTCCTACTTCTTCGGCTGCGATGGCGTTGTTGCGTTGTTGAGCAATTCTAAGACGTTCTTGAACAACTTCAGACTCTGTTCCATTTTGTGCAATTTCTGAAACTAGGGCAGTTCTCTTTTCGCCAAGGGTTTGCATGTGTTGACCAAGCAATGCCTGTTCTTCTTTGGTTAGATAGTTAGTGCTGTGAAGTTTTTGTTGTAGATTTTCTTTTTGTTGATTAATGGCAATGTATTCATCGTCAGATGCCATAAGCATTCGTTCTGCCAGATCTACTCTTGCAGCGTGTACCTTATTCTTTGCTGCAATTTCATCATCAATAGACTGGTTCCATCTATCTACAAGTTTGTCTCCTACTTGAGCAATCTTGCCCTTAAGTTTTTCTACCCCGACAGATGCTGCGGTTAATAGTTTTTCTGCACCTGCTGATGCCACAGCACCAGCCAACTTACCGCCTGCTGGTCCAAGGTATCTAGAGCCAGCAGCATTTGCAGCAATTCCAGCAGCAGCACTTCCTAACTTAATCTTTGCACGTTGCATAAGTCCAAGTTTTGGTTCTGCTGGTGGTGCAAATGGAGCATCTACGCCAGGAATCTTGCCTGGTGCTGGAGGCGGAACAGACTTTGCACCCCTATTGTATTCATTTTGATCTTCTGCACCAAGACTAAAGGCATCTCTGTGTGGACTATTTCGCTTTGCCTGGTCTTGTGAAACAATAAATGAATCATTTGCTGGGGTTGCTACAGATTCTTTACCGTTATTATATTCTGTTTGGTCTTCTGCTCCATTTGTTTTTGGAGTCAGATATTGTGCGGTAGCCTGTGGGGCTGGTACGGTCATGCCGTCAATACTAGTTTTTGCATTACGAATTCCAGTTGTGTGAGAACCACCTGAAATATATTTTGCATATGCATTTTGAGAAGCACTTGTACCTCTTAGAACTCCACCACTTGTGGTTCTTCCAATCTTCAGACCTGGAACTTCTGAAGAGTATACATCTATTCCATTTCCAGTCTCTTTACTGGTCGCCAATCCCTCTTCCATTGCATATTCAAGGAAGTTTTTAGCCTTTCCAAATGGTTCTCCAGTTTTTGGATTTATTCTTTCTCCTAGACGATCAAGTCTATGTGTTACTGGCGTGTTTGCTCTTCCAGCGAATGCCTGGGCAACCTGCTGTCTTGACTCTTCTCCAGAAGTTGCAAATTCTTGAATTATTGTTTGAGTTACATCAGCAATTAGTTGGTCTAGCCATCCTTCTATTGACTTGTCAATATTTGGGTCTGACAATGATTCTGCAACTCTTTGTCCAACAAGAACATCTAGTTCTTCTACTGATTGCATAACTCCTGGGGTGTTTGGAAGTTCTCCTGCAGCCATTGATCTTTGAGCAAGATTAATAAATCCTTCACGATCATTCTTTTGCCATTCTTGTAGGAATTGTTGTGGATCCGAAAAGTCCTTACCTGCATGCTGTCCCATTTTCTTAGCAGCCTGGTTTAGATCTGTTGATTTATAGGCTGTAAAGTCTCCCAATATGGAAACTGCATCTGCTAGAAGTGGGCTAAGTTTGCTAAATCCTGGCAAGATTCCATTGTCAAGAATCTTAATAACCTCTGCGGTTTTTTCAATTTCACCAGAAACGTGGGTGTGCTGATACTCTTTTTCTCCAGACCAGTCTTTCCTGTTCCATGCACCCATGATACCGCCGATGCTAAATTTAGGAACATTTCCAGCAATGAGACCACGAACTAAGTCTGGATTTTGTGCTACTGATTTAGCAGGAATGATTGCTTCACCATTTGACACCATTGCAACAATAGAATCTGATGTTCCAGTGCCAGGACCAGAAATAATACCGCCATTTGCGTACTTCTTGCCAACGCTTGACTGCATAGTTCCAGCAGGTCCGTATGCATTTTGAGCAGTAATGTTTCTACCATATGCTGCAGTTAGGGCATCTACTGCTGCTGCTTCTGAGGTAAATCTTTGTGTAAGTTGTTGGTGAATCTGGTCAAGCGATGCTGCTACGGCTGCTGCTCTTAATTGAGTTTCTGTCATGTACGAGGTTGACTCGCCAAGCATTCCAGTTTCTTGGGTTGTTCTGTTGATGAATGACTTAATTCCAACGAACATCTTAATAAGGTTTGCAACACCGTTACCAATAAGACCAACTGTCATTAGTAGCAGTGGACCAAGACCTGCAACCAAACCTGTAAATGTAACCCAGAAACTCTTAGCACCATCAGACATCTTGTTAAAGCCGTCAAGGAACTTGCCGACAAAATCAATGACAGGCGTGATAGCCTTTAAGAATGCTTCTCCGATTGGTACAAGTTTGACCTTAATGTCCTCTACAGCCTTTTGGAACTTAAACATTGGAGAAGACTCTACTCGCTTCAACTCTCGCTCAGACAGGATTGCAAGTTCTTCTGTTGTTGCATTGCTTAGTTCTAGAACTCTTTGTGCTTGAGTACCCTCTTTAGTAACGTTTTGGAATAGAGTAGATAGACGTGCAAATTGGAACTTACCAAATAGTTGCTCAATAGCCTGAGCACGGTTTAGTGGATCAAGGGTGTTTAGTGCTTGTGCGAACTGAACAATGGTTCCCTTAATATCTCCCTTATTTGCTTCTACAATTCCCTTTAGGTTAATTCCAAATCCCTGCAAAAATTCAGATGCCTTTGCAGTTGGGTTAATCATAGATGCAATACCAGACTTAAGTGCGTTAGCACCTTCAGATGCGTTGATTCCACCTTCCTTCATTGCTGTCAGGAAGAATGCCAAGTCTTCTACATCCCCACCAAGTTGCTTAATAACAGGAGCAGCCTTTGGAATAGCAATGGTCAGGTCTTCAATAGATGTTACGGTTTGGTTTTCAACTGCGTTTAGGAAGTTAATCTTTCCAGATAGATCTTCTGCTGCAAGACCAAATGCATTTGTTAGAGACATCGTTGTTTCAAGTGCTTGTGATTGTTCTACAGCACCCAGAACGGATAGTCTAGTAGCATTTGCTACCTGTTGCATTAGGTCTGCTCCAGTCTTACCTGCTGCTGCAGCCTCTGCAGCCATCTCCATTGTGTCTGCTACTGCCACACCATACTTAGTGTATTCCTGAGCAAGAATCTGAAGACTCTTGACCATATTGTCTGTTTCTTTAGCGGTAGTATTGAAGTCACCATATACACGCTTAAATTTAATAGAAGCCTTTTCAAGTTCCATGTACATCTTGGCTGCTGCAGTACCTGCCATAGTAAGAGGAACGGTAAAACCAACCATCAACTGACGACCAGCCCACTGAGTATTTTTACCCCAGTTGAGTAGGTTTGTTGATCCTTGCTTTAGTAGTTGGTTTAGAATCTGTTGCTTCTGAGCAGCGATTGCTGTTTTAGTACCCAGGTCTTCCATGTCAAGAACTAGTGGTCTGACAGCAATTGCCTTCATGGCACCAGAAGCGTCACGACCTAGTTGAATGTATTGGGTCTGTAGTGTTTTAACACGTTCACGAGCAACCTTGTCAATAGTTGACATCTCGCTCTTAAAGAGTTTGCCAAAGTTTTTGGTTGCTCCACCTGCGTACCTGAAATACTCTCCCATAGAGAGTTTATTCTTTTCAAGTGCGGTTGTAAAAGACTCAGTAGTGGTCTTAATATTTTCGATACCAGCAGCAAACTTTTTAGTTGCGTTAATATCATTGATTAGATTTTGTCTAAGTTTTGCAGCATTGGCTGCTTGCGTGGCAGAGCCACGAGCCATAGATGTTTGGAAGGCTGATATCTGAGACTGTAAAGCCTTTAGATTTGCCAAGGCTTGACTGGTATCAATATTAATATTGATATTAGTCTGAGAATCAGCCATCCATAAACACCTCTTTTAATTTATTTTTACTACAGAACTGTAGTAGCAGCCTGGGCAATCTTAAGACCAGACGCTTCCTCCACGATTTCGTATACTGTTGGAAGGTCAAGAAGATCTTCCAGGTCCTCTGGCTTCTCTGCTAGTTCTGGCTTGTATTGCTTCATAGCAATTGCCACACAGTCTAGAAGAAGATCCATCGACTTTGAGTTATTGTCAGCGACTTCTGAAATCTTCTCAAACTTGTCCATGAATGGGCGAAGTAGAGAGATCTTTAGTGGTCTGATATCAATTTTTGTTCCGTCAAGCAAAGTAACTGTCTTTGCCTCTTTTACGGTTGTTGCCATGTGTTTCCTCCTTTAAAGGTCTATATTATTATAACATAAACACATAATCTTAATTATAGTTTTTCATATGACAAGCCCATGCCAATACCGAAGCCAGCCTTTTGAGCCTTTAGACCTCTTAGCGATGTTACATCGTTTGGGTCTCCACCTTTATTAAATACCTTATTTTTCATTTTCTCCCAGGCATTCTCTTCTTCTTTTTTGCTACCGCCGTCAATATCAATGCCCTTTAGTGCTGCTAGGAACTTTCTTTCGTTATAAGATTCTTCTCTTTTGGCATTAAGGGTTTCAGATAGTTCTGGCATTGACAATGATGACTCTAGTTCTTCATAGTCTTTCCAGATACCTAGCAAAAATACCTCAGACTCTAGTTTGGCTAAGTCCATAGTTTCCCAGGTAGCGTTTTCTTGGTTATTTGCTTGTTTGGAAATGCTCTCTCCTGTGTCTTCTGGGTCTTTGATTGAGATACCTGCAGCAATTTCTAGAACTTTGTATAGGCTTGGTAGATCGAAAGAATCTTCAATTTGTTCTATAGTCTTGATTTCTGGCTTATATTGCATCATTGCTATCAGTGCACATTTAGACACAAACTCAAAGGCATCCGAATCATCTGTTGCTTTACGAACATTCTCAAACTGTTCCATAAACAATCTAAGATATTTAATCTTTAGTGGGGTAAGGTATACGCCCTCACCATCTATGGTGTAGATCATTGCCGAGTTATATACTTTAGTAGCCATCTATCTATTGTACCAAAAAGAAAACCGCCTAGAGTTAACTAGACGGTTTCCTACAATATTAAGTTATATTACGATGCTGCTGGGATGGTGCGATCTACGATCTTACCATATGAAGCGTCGTTGTTTGGAAGCATTCTGAACGATACTTCGAACATTGTTGCCTCGTCACGCTTTGCTGATACTGTAACATTCTCAATTGAGAGTGCACGGTAACCAACGTAGATACGCTCAATCTGCTCTGCTGGAGAGCAGTCTCCTGTACCTGGACCAACTGCAACGATTCCTCGCTCAATCGGACATTCACCCAAGTTACCTGCTGATAGGTTCAAAACTGATAGGTCTGGGTCGGTTACTCCGTTGTCCCAGTCAGTCTCTGTTCCTGCAGTAGCGTAAAGAAGGTTTTCTAGAGTTGCTTCAGCGAATGATGTGTTCAGGTTAACCTGCATTCCCTGCTTGTACAACTTAGCAACGTCAAGAAGTTGGTCAACCTGTACTTCACCGAAGTCTGGCTGGAATTGTAGTTCTAGACCATTGCTGGTGTAACCTACGTTCTTAAAGTTTGCTGCCTTTGTTGCATCTGCAGATCCCTGACCAGTGTATCCAGATAGCGAGTCACGGAAAGAATATCCGTCGTCGTAGCCTGGAAGGTCAGCGTCTGTTAGTTCTCCGTCCTTGAAGACGAAGAGGGCTGCTGCACCAACGATGATGTTGGTGTTATTACCTCTGCTGTATGCCATAATTTTCACCTCTTATTTCTTTATGGAATTTTGGGCGATGTTTCCTCACCACTAAGTATACCAGCCTTTTTAGACAACCTGGTGATAGTCATAGTCAATGATTATCTTATTGCCAGCATACGTTCTGGCTGTTCCAAAGTCTACAATGTCTCTGGTTTCTTCTAATTGATACATCTTCATTTTGTGGAAAAATACAGGGTGGAACTCAGTTGGGTCGTTGCCAAATGAGATTGTTCCATTAGCGTTCCTTGGCAAAGCCCTGACCCACTCGTTTAGTTCTTGGGCTGACTCGTCTTCACGGTCTAGAAGATCATAGGCTTTTTGAGATACTTCCATCATGAGTTCAGAATCTCCCTGCATTTTATAGAAATAGTAAAGTAGTTGTTCTGACTTAATGTGTGGGAATGGCTGTCTTCTATACTTAAACATTCTGTCGTATACCGCAAAGGTTCCGTTGCTGAGTGGAAATGTCTCAGTTAGGGCATCGATGTCCGTGGGTAGTGTTGGAAAAAATGGCAGTGTAAAGTTACCATCGAACTGCTCTGATACCTTCTCAGCCAAGTACTTGTTAATAAAAATTGGTGGGTATGACATTGCCATTATTCTTTACCTGCTTTCAACATCCAACTATATCCTGTTGCCAGACCTAATGCTCTACCGCCACGCTTTGCTGAAGCAAACTTTGCATCAAAGTCGCTTCCTTGGTTTAGTTTTGCTATAATGCCTGTTTGATTTAAAAAGGACTGCTTTAAGTATACATCAAAAAATAGATTAAATACTCTTTCGTACTCTCCCTGTGTCTGACCACCTGGATTTTGAACTGTAACTGCGTTTGGCGTAAATACTGTTTCTCCGTCTACTTCAAACACTAACTTTGTCCTAGGAACAATTGTTACAGGAATTCCATTTTCCATAATTCTAGCCTTGTCATAGAATGGCACTCTTGATCCAGACTTAATGCTTCTAGACTGACTGAATGAGGAAGATATTGTTAGTCCACCACCTGTGACGACATAACTAATATCGAATAGTCTTGCGTTTGGACTTCCTGTCTGATACCATTCATATACGTGATGAAGTGCTTCTGGATTTACCCTGGCATTTGAGTCAATAAAGTTTTTAAGCATTTCCGACATTCTTGCTCCAAGCAGTTGCAAAAGCAATGGCTTTGCCCTTTCGGCACCCTCTAAGAATCCATTAGAGTAAGCCATAATGTGCTTCATATCTCTGTTAAACTTTGATAAGTCTACGCTCATTGTCAGCATTAAACATCAGTCCCCTGGTTCTCAGATCTACGTAGGACTACCTTGTAATACTCTATTGAGCCAAATGGGTTGATAAATGGCTCATTTGTAGCAACCTCAAAAAGGGTTGACTTTCCAGATCTTGGTCCAGATGTTTCTACATAAATTTCATTGCCGTTAGTATCTCTAATATTCGTAATCAGGATATTGGTTATCGCATTTCTTGCATCTGTGCTAGAAAGTCTAATATCTGATCTGAATCTTCCTAACAGAATTACTTCTTTTGTGATGTTAACATTTGGCTTTACGTCCTCTGCCATTGCAGATCCTGCAGTAGTCAAACTGCAAGACAAGGTCTTGTCATGAATCCATTGCTTTTTGATACTGCCTAATGCAGTTTGTTCTACAATTGGATAGTGTATGTCTGCAAGTAGTGGGAATGTAAAACTTGTGGTTTCGCAGGTAGGCATTATAGCACCCCAACTTTAGTAATAGACTTCATATACTTATCAAGCATTTTGTCTACTAGTAAATTACCTGTTCCTTCTAGCATCTTCTTATCAAACTGAATTCTATACTGATCTGTATTGTATGATGTCACATACTTCTGATAGTAGTCAAGTCTTCCACACTTAAGGTCGTCAATCAGCATTACCGTTGCTTTTTCAACATCTGCTGGAATTGCACGATACCCCTCGTCAAGAACGAATAGGTAGTCTGCATTGTTTGTAAACGTTCCGTAATTTCTTCCGTCATAGGCGTAATCGCCTCTTGCAACAGGAAGTTTTGGATAGTTTGTAGATATGATATTGGTATAGCCTGTGAACTCTTTGACAATCGCAGAATTATCTAGGGTAACTTTGAATGCATATGCCCAAACTCTCTTAACTGTTTCAAGTCCATTGAGTGTTGGTTCTGCCATTGTTGTAATTCTAAACTCTGTTGAAGAAATAATTTCTTGAACCGAATAAGTTGTGTTATATGTTGTATCGGTAAATCCTGCAAGTGTAACTGAATCTCCAACAGAATAACCGTGAGACTTATCTGTTTCTATTACAGTGTCTGATCCTGTTGTCTGAAAGTCTGTGATTAGAATTGTAGTGTCTTCACCATTGTATATCATGGCATTATTTTCATATACCTTTAAGACACGGTTTGCGTCACGCCATACTGGCATGTAGTCTAGTCCATTGCCGAGCACCTGGTAAATTGACTTGTGATTATAGAATCCAATCCCTGTATATGTATCAATGATTGACCTTGCGATAAGTTCGTACTTTTTAAATTCCGAAATTTCTGTAGCCGTTGTGCCTAGACTGGATGGGTCAACATAAGGTCTAATAATATCTAAATTAGATTCGTAAATAATGTGTTCTTGTTCTGCATCATAAAAGCGGATAAGAAACGATCTATCAAACTGTACCTTTTCTAGTGGCAAAACATATACTAGTTTGCCATTTGCGTCGGAGGTTACAGTTGACGTTTCAAATGAGTGATCCACCAAATCCTCAATATAAACAGTATAGTCATAATTGGCATCTGGCAAGTTCCAGGTGGTTGAAATTGGATATGGTGGAACTCTCAAAATTTCCATTTATAGACCATACCCCTTGGCAACATCTTCTGGAGTTGCTAGTGTGATGTGGTTGCGAGTAAGCCACTTTTCAGCCTGCTCTTCAGTTACGATGTTGTAGCCTACTTCTACCTTACCAACACCGTTCCAACTTACGTTTCTTGTTGACAATAGTGCAACTGTTTTTTCTGCAGTCTTCTTCTCAACCTTTGCTGGCTTTGCTGGCTTTTCTTCTGCTACTGGAGCAACCTTTTCGACGACAGGAACCTCTGGTTCATCCAAAACAACAGCCTCTTCTTTTGCTGCTAGTTCTTCTGCCTCTTCCTGCAACAATGCTAGGAATTGCTCTTCTTCGTTAATTAGTTCATCTGACATAATTACCTCCTAAATAATAATTATAGCAGAATAAATATAAAAAGAGGGCAGAGCCGAAGCCCTGCCCCCTCTTAAAGGGTGGTTACAGACTATGAGTCTGCTCCTGCATCAGCGAACGCAATTGCGTCCTCTTCTTCCCACTGTACACCAAAGCGGACGAATACTGTGTATTCAATTGTGTCCTTCTTTGGCTTGTACTCACGGTTGACAGTGATGTCTCTCTGGAAACCCCAAATACGGTTCTGAGGGAATGTAAGGTCTACATAACCTGCAGGGTAGTAAGGAACTTCCTGTACATCAATTCCGAGAACACGAGTAGTACGTGCTCCACCGAATGTCTGACCTGTACCGTCTAGGTATGCCTGGCGGTTTGCAGATGTACCTGCTGGAGTACCAGCAAATGCCTCAGCAATAGCGTCAGCCAAAGTACCGTTGTGCTTGATGATACCCTGGAATGCGTCTGTACCTGCGTAGAACTTTAGGTTGTTCTTTAGTGCACGGTACTTACGAGGCATAGCCAAGATAATGTTCTGCATAACGTCTGGAGTCCAAGCGTTGTCTGTTACGGTCACTACTGACTCGTGTGCATCGCCGTTCTCCTTTGCCTTGTTGACAAAACCTTCCATGATACCGAGGAATGCACCATCGCCACTGTCGCCAGTACCGTTGATTGCAAGGTCCTCAATGTCGTTTGCGAATGCATTTGTCATTAGACGTACTAGGTGATCCTCTAGAGCACCACCTTCAATACCGTCTTCAAGTGCTTCTGCTGATACTTCCCAGTCCAAGCGAATCTTCTTGGTGGTTAGTTCAACCTTTGTGAATGCAGCACCAGCATTGGTGTAGTCACCATTTGCCTGTGCAGCAGCACGGATAACACGCTCACCTACGTTAACCTTTTCAAGTTCCATTGTGTTGGCTCTCATGGTTACACGGCGACCATCCTTGGCGAGAACTGTAGCATCCCATACGTAGTCAATAAAACGACGTGCCTGCTCTGGGCGTAGGATACCGCTACCTGCCTCACCAGAAGGGTTTACTGCGTTTGGACCTGTTGTAAGTCCAGTCAGTGCGGTAGGAATGTTGCCAATGGCACCACCAGTTGCGTAGTTACCAGGAACGTTATTACCTGCATCTGAACCTGAAGCGAATGCACCTTCTCCGTTAAATAGACCAGAGTCGTTGCCTCCTGCGTCAGGGTTATTCTTCTTAATTTCTTCCGACATATTGTTCACCTCCTGAGTGATTTTTATTTTTTATCTAAATAGATCGGCAGTTTTGAGGAAACGTCCGCCCCATAGGGATTTCTGAACCTGTTCTGGTTCATTTTCCTGTACGATCTCGCCTAGATCGCCAGATTTGCGGAAAGCGGTGTCTGCCTCAACAGCGTCTACCCTCTTTCCAAACTCATTAAAAATCTGCTTCGACTCGGTTACCTCATTTTTTACCGAGTTTAGAGATTTGTTTAGTTCATCGACCTGAGTCTGTAGTGACTTGATTGTCGATGCTAGATCGCTAAAGGCTGATGTTAGAGTGTCTTTGATCTCTGCTACTGATTCAGCAACAGCATCTGCTTTTGATACCTCTTCAGTAGTTTCAGTCTTGCCTAGTTCTTCCTTGTCGTCTTCTTCGCCAGACATATCGTCTGACTCTTCTGTGACCTCTGTACCAGGAACGTCATCTTCGTCAGCATCTGCTGACTTCTCTACTGATTCATCAGTAACTGAGTCTTCAACGTTTGGAGCCTCTTCTACTGTGGCATCTGCCTCTGGAGCGACCTGTGCTGCTTCAACAACGGTAGTTTCTTCAACTACCTCTGCATTTGTGTTGTCTTCAGTCATAGGACTTGCCTCCTTAATCATCTTAGTATTAATGCCTTTAGCACTATCAACTAAGAACTTTACCATGTCAAGTTTGTCATTATCTGACTTCTCAACAAAACCTATATTTTGCATTGGTGTGCCTGTGGTTGGGCTTACCTCTACTTCATTTTCAGAAATCTTTACAACGCCAGATTCTGGATCCCAGAATACGTTTTCAATTTCTACGTCAACTGCATCGCCCTTAACTACATCTAGACCATTTACTTTTTGAACAGATAGAATATTTGCAAATTGGTTTGCTGGGGTATCGACTAGGGAGAGTTCCATCAGGTCATACTCTTTAATAATACGAATAGGGCTATCCATCTTTTCGTCATAGGCATCTTCGTACTTGTTCATTCTACCGCCGATGGAAAAACCAGATAGGGTGCCATCTAGAACCTTTTCCCAAGTGTCTTGAGCACCCTTTGAAACATATGCAGAAACATATACTCCAGAATAAAACTTCTTTGACTCTGGGTCAAAGTACTTGTCCTCTTTGAACGCTACCATCTTGCCAACAGCAATTGGTTGGTGCATCTCACGGATGTTGCCACGAAACTTCTCAAAAGCCTTCATAGATGCTTCTGCAGTAACGATGTCCTTTTGACGGTCAACGTTATCAAGAGTGGCAAAGCCAGAAACGATTCTTCGTTCCTTATCTACTTTACTGAACGGCATCGATAGACGAACGTTGTCGCCTTCGGTATCCCAGTGCACTTTAGAAATAGTCATAGTATCTTAATTATAGAGCCTTTTTTAAACTTTATTACTAAATTATAACACATTATTGAACAGAACGTCCTTCACCCTTTGGATTTCTACCTGCAACTGTTGCGGTATTGTCCGAAGAGTTTGAACTTCTTTCTGCATCTCTAGTACGAGTCTGTTGGGTGTTTGCGGTGGCATCTGCTGCCTGACGAGCGTTCAGTTCAAGAAAGTCGTCTGCCTCTTCCATCTGTGGAAGCCCAAGCGTCTCACGTGCTTCATTTCTAGTCATAACTTGGTTTCTAACATAACGCTCAATAATCTGTGACTGAGCAATTTCGTCAGTAAGGGTTAGTTCATTAAACTTAAGTTCGACCATGTCGGTCTTTTCGCTAATGATCTTATTGATAACTTTTTCAAGATTACGCTGGGCTGGTCTTGCTACCTGCTCCTTGAAGGTACGGTCCTGTGCTAGTGCAGCAGCAATAGCAGCAGAGTCGCCACCACCAATCTTAGATAGTGGAACTTGGTGAGCAACCAGAATGTCGTCACGGTTGCGAATTCGGTATTCGTTGAACGATGCCTCTT
>JACCDZ011353350.1_pt1 | contig 23489 bp, 27 predicted proteins | sample 7449551 | NCBI WGS metagenome assembly JACCDZ01 (sample SAMN15323452, study PRJNA562643) | freshwater metagenome | isolation source: river surface water | place: USA:Blue River Watershed | collected 2017-08-18 | reverse complement strand
TTGAAGACGGAACGACTAAAACCAATCTTTCAGGCGGAATCCAAGGCGGAATTAGTAATGGGATGGATATTTACTTCAGAGTAGCGTTCAAACCAGTTGCTACCATTATGCAAAAACAAGAGTCATTGGACAATAAAGGAAATATTGTTGAAATGACTGGAAAAGGACGTCATGACCCTTGTGTAGTGCCACGCGCAGTACCTATTGTTGAAGCCATGGCAGCTATTGTATTAGCTGATTTTCATTTAATAAATAAAACGTATTCTAAATAATTAGGAGCTATTTCCTGCTGTACGCTTTATCTTTTTAGTTGTGGTGCTTCGAGTACCTCAGCCTCCACAACTAAAAAGGATACCGCTGCCATCAGGGCTAACCATAAACCAAACACAAAATGAAAGAAAACACCAATAAAACTTCGTTCTTTTCAGGATTAACAGGACAAATTCTTACAGCAATGATTTTAGGTGCCGTTTTAGGAATTGTTATTCATACTAATTGTACAGACGAAATTGCTCAATCATTTAGTTCTAAAATTAAAATGTTGGCAACCGTTTTTATTCGTTTGGTACAAATGATTATTTCTCCACTTGTATTTACTACTCTTGTGGTAGGTATTGCCAAATTAGGAGATATAAAAGCTGTAGGTAGAATTGGAGGAAAGGCTTTAGGATGGTTTTTTACTGCCTCTTTTATTTCGTTATTATTAGGTATGTTTTTTGTTAATATTTTAGAACCAGGTGTTGGTTTAAATCTTTCAAATATTGATTTGTCATCAGCATCAGAAGTAACAGCTAAAACTCAAAACCTATCTTTTGAAAATTTTATTGAGCATATTGTACCCAAAAGTATCTTTGAGGCAATGGCTACTAATGAAATTTTACAAATTGTAATATTTTCTATTTTCTTTGGCTTAGCTGCAGCTGCTATTGGAGAAACAGTAAAACCAGTAATTAGTGCTTTGGATAAAACCTCTCACATTGTTTTAAAAATGGTTAATTATGTAATGAAATTTGCACCAATTGGTGTTTTTGGAGCTATTGCAGGCGTATTTGCTGTGAGAGATTTTCAAGAATTAGCCATAACTTATTTTAAATATTTCGGATCGTTTTTAATAGGTATTTCATCATTATGGATTGTTTTGATTTTAGTAGGATACCTATTCTTAAAATCAAGGATGACTATATTATTAAAACGAATTATGAGCCCGTTGATTGTTGCATTTGGAACAACAAGTAGCGAGGCGGTTTTTCCAAAATTAACTGAAGAATTAGAGCGTTTTGGTGTAAAAGATAAAATTGTATCATTTATGCTTCCGTTAGGGTATTCATTTAATTTAGATGGAAGCATGATGTACATGACTTTTGCCAGCATATTTATTGCACAGGCTTATGGAGTAGATTTAGATTTAGGAACTCAAATGACCATGTTGTTGGTTTTAATGTTAACCAGTAAAGGAATTGCAGGTGTGCCAAGAGCAAGTTTAGTGGTGGTAGCTGCTACCTGCGGTATGTTTGATATTCCTGTGGAAGGAATTGCATTGATTTTGCCAATTGATCACTTTTGTGATATGTTTAGAACTGCAACAAACGTTTTAGGAAATGCATTGGCTACTTCCGTAGTGGGGCAATGGGAAGAAAATAATGAAATGAATTAGAACTAATTTATTTAGTATAAAAAAAAAACGTTGGTATTAATACCAACGTTTTTTGTTTTGTTTTGAAGCATTTGATTTTCTCGACTTATGAGCTCCACCACTTCGATTAGAGTTTTTAGGTTTTTCAGCTATAGCTTCAGGACTACCTGCATGCCAAGGATAAGGATGATCCGAAACAGTTGTCACATCTACCTTTATTAATTTTTGAATGTCTTTCCAGTAGGGATGTTCATCTTTACTACAAAATGAAATTGCAATCCCTCCATTTCCAGCGCGACCCGTTCTACCAATTCGGTGAACATAGGTTTCAGGAATATTAGGTAGATCAAAATTGATTACAAAGGGTAATTGATCAATATCAATACCACGAGCTGCAATATCTGTAGCTACAAGAACACCAACTTCTTTATTCTTGAATGCTTCTAAAACACGTTGTCTTGCATTTTGTGATTTATCACCGTGAATAGCTTCGGCAGCGATATTGTTTTTGCGCAAAGCTTTTACCACATTATCAGCGCCATGTTTCGTTCTTGAAAAAACCAAAACATCCGATAAATTTTCATTTTTAATCAGATGGTATAGTAAATTTCTCTTTTCCGTTTTTTCTACAAAATAGATGCGTTGCTCTACTTTCTCAGCTGTCGAAGAAACAGGAGAGACTTCTACCTTTGCAGGATCTTTTAAAAACATTTCAGCCAATTCGCGAATAGCAATGGGCATAGTTGCTGAGAATAATAATGTTTGTCTGTTGTTTGGCGTAAGCTTCACAATTTTCTTCACATCATTAATAAATCCCATATCTAACATTTGATCTGCTTCGTCCAATACAAGAGTATGTAAATTATCAAAATTGATAAATCCTTGTTTGTGTAAATCTAATAATCTACCAGGAGTTGCAATTACTACATCTACACCTTTTTTTAAGGTGTCAACTTGTGGAATCTGAGAAACACCTCCAAAAAGGGTAATTTGAGTTAAATTTGTATATTTTGCATAAGTGTCAAAATTCTGGCCAATTTGCACTGCTAATTCACGAGTAGGAGTAACTATTAATGCTCTAATTTCTTTTGCACGTTTTGACGAACCTACAATTCGGTGTAATTGATGAATGATTGGAATGGCAAATGCCGCTGTTTTTCCTGTTCCCGTTTGTGCACATCCAATAACATCTCTACCAGATAAAACTAATGGTATGGCTTGTTCTTGGATAGGAGTGGGGTGAGTATAGCCTTCTTCATAGACGGCTTTTTGGATACTTTTTGAAAGTGATAAATCTTCGAATAACATATTTTTGGTATTAAATATGCTGTAAAATGTACAGCAATACTTCGCAAAGATAGTGTTATTATTTTTGATGCATTAATTTTGCAATTCTTCGGGTTGTGGATTTACTTTTTCATTATTGGATTTAATAAAATCAGTAATTAAATGTCCTATGATTTTTCCGATTAAATGGTCGTTTTTTTCTTCGCCTAATTCAGGTGCTCCTTCACAAAGATGCAGGTATGTTACATTCTTAAATTTACCAAAATAGGAAACAAATTGTCTCAATTCTTCTACCGAAAAACCAGTAAGTGTCATAGTGCTGCTCGCAATGTTTGGTATGGCACCTAAATCAATTTCTAAACCGAATGGTTCTTGATTGATAAATTCAGATGCCAAATGCATCTCTTCTTCAAATTCTTTTTCCTTTCGAATACGTATACTATCATAAGTTACATAATGCAGTCGGTCTTCTAGTTTTTTAAATGAATCCAAAACACTTTTGGTAACATGATTTTCGTGTAAACCAAAAACATAATATTTATTAAGAAAACCTTCTTCAAAAGCATAGGAGAACGCATTTCCATTATGGCGACCTTCTAAAATTCTAAAATCGGAATGGGCATCAAAATTAATAGCATTGATGGGTTTACCTTTAGCTAAAGCTGTTCCTTTTATATTACCATAGGCATTATTTTGCCCACCCCCAATAATTATTGGTGTTTTACCTAATTTAATTATATGAAAAATAAGATGAGAAACCTCTTTATCTATCTTATCAACAAGTTGGCTTAATTTTGATCGATCATCAATATCGTTAAAATCCAAGTTAGCCACTTCTGACATTTCATGGTCCACATTTATTGTGCCTAAAATGACAATTTGATTTCCTTTACAGAAGCGATTATGTTGAATGTTTGCGATACTTTTAATAGCACTTTTCCATGCCGAAGCTGCCCCAGGTCTGCCATAATTGGCTCTAATACCAATGTCTTCTGGAATTCCGAAAACAACATATTTAGCCTCGCAACTTGCAAGAAATTCCAATGGATCTACTCCTTTTGGAACAGTAATCATTTTTTCGCCAAATTTAATCTCACCATTTCGATGGTTGGTAATTTTGCCTAGATCTGTTGTAGTAAAAGGAATTAGTTTATCCATTGTAAAAAAAAGTTTGACCAAAAATACTATAATTGTCTTAAAATACGTTGTGTCGTATAGATATATTATTATTTTTGTGGAAACTATTAAACTATAAATTATAAAAATGGAAAATCAAAAAAGCAATTCAAATTTGAAAGCAATTGTAATTGTATTACTGCTATTACTTTTGGGAAGTTTAGGTTATATTTTTAAGATGTCAACCGATGCAGAAATTGTTCGTACAGAATTGAAAACTACATTAACTGAGAAAGAATCAGTGATGAATGATTTACAAGCTTTAAAAGCAACTTATGATGCTGCTATTGCTGAAAATACAGCTATGTCTGAAGAATTGATTAAAGAAAGAGATAAAGTTGTTGCATTAATGTCTGATTTGAAAAAATCTAGTGGAGATGTATCTAAATTCAAATCTCAATTGACTGCTTTACAAGATAATATGAAAGTATTGATTGCTGAAAATGACAACTTGAAAAAACAAAATGTTACTTTGACTACTCAACGAGATAGTACTAGAGTTGTATTAGTAGAATCTAAAAAAGCAAATGAAGTATTAACTTCTCAAAATTCGGATTTAGCTAAAACTGTAGAAAAAGGATCTGTTTTAACAGTATTGAATACTAAAGGAGCTGCTTATAAAGTGAGAAGTTCAGGAAAACAAATTGAAACTGAAAAAGCGAATAGAGCGGATGTTTTAAAAGTTAGTTTTACCATTGCTGAAAATAAAATCGCAAAATCTGGAACTAAATTGTATTATGTTCAAGTTATTGATAGTGAAAATAATGTGGTTGGTGAAAAGAAAGTGGAGAATTTTGGGACAAAATCGCTAACATATAGTTTTACAACCAATGTTAAATATGAAAATAAAACAGTTGATGTTTCTGAAGATATAGCTGGAAGTAAATTTGCTAAAGGTATTTATACAGTTAATGTATATGATAAAGCAGAATTGGTATCCAAAACAAGTTTTTCTTTAAGATAAATTCATGTCAGGTTATAAAAAAAGGGAGCTAATTGCTCCCTTTTTTTATAACTTAAATTTGAATAAACCACTAGTAATAATTTGGTTTATTTATTACTCTATTTTGGTTATTATTTTTTCTTGATTTTCATGTTGATCATCTCTACCACCAAAGAGAAAGTAATGGCAAAATACAAATACCCTTTTGGAAGTGGGGTTACATGACTTCCAAAAATTAACGCATTAGATAGATGCGCACTTTCAGTTAACAACATCATTCCAATTAAGATTAAGAATGCCAATCCTAAAATTTGAATAGAAGGATGATTATTAACAAAATTTCCAACCGGTACCGCAAATTGCATCATAATAAAAACAGAAATAATTACAGCTGTAATCATAATATATATGGCGCCTTCTACACCATTAGTCATTCCTACTGCAGTTAGAATACTATCAAAAGAGAAAACCAAATCAATCATAATGATTTGTAAAATCACATTTTGAAACGATTTAGTTGCAGCTTCTTTCATTTCTTTTTCTTCATGACCTTTTTCATCTACTTTTTCACGGATTTCATTCGTGCTTTTGTAAATTAAAAACAAACCACCTAAAAGTAAAATGATACTTTGACCTGTTATTCCAGCTGAAAACCAACTTAAGTCAATATGAAACCAAGGTTCTTTCATTTGGATTAATAAATTGATTCCAAATAAAAGAGCAATACGCATAAACATAGCTAAAAACATTCCCAGTTTCGTTGCTTTTTTGCGTTTTTCAGCGGGTAATTTTCCAGTTGCAATAGAAATAAAAATAATATTATCTATACCTAAAACAATTTCTAAGAACGTCAAGGTTAAAAGTGCTATCCAAGCATCTGGATTTAAAAAAACTTCCATGTTAATTTGATTTGAGATTATTTAGTGTTGATTTCTCCTATTTTGGTTACAGTTCCTCGCTGTTTTGTGTCTACACCAACCATTCCGAATTCAAATGTATAGGAATTTTTTGAGGTGGTCAAAATCTTCATGCTAATTGCACTTTTTTCTTGATTGGTTTTAGGATGTTTTTTTCGTAATACATATTCGCAATCACTAATCCAACGTACAATTGCAGTATCTGTTTTCCCTTCAAAAGTTTCGATTTCTATACTGTCGTTGCGTTCGAAAAACGTGATTTTTTTTACGCCGTCTACTTCATGTTCAAATTTGAACTTGCCAGTTTTGAAATCTTTGCAGTTGTTTTCTGTGTTGTAACAAGATGCTAGGACAAGTATACAAAGTAATGCAATTATATTCCTCATGATTATTCTATTTTAATATCGTATTTATCTAAAAGTCCCACAATACCTTGCGCTGAAAATTTTGCTTTTTTCATAGGATTGTATTCAGGGTCTATTTTGTAATTGTAAGCCGATCTAAAATCAGCACCTGCCAATTGGGTATCATTAAATATGGCGTTATCTAGATTGCAATTATCAAAAACTGCATTGTTTAATTGTGTTGCAACAAATCCTGTTTCTTTCATCGAACAATTGATAAAATTTGTTTTTGGCATTTTTTTATTGGCAAACGTGGCATAATCTAAAACACATTCTTGAAAACTTAACTGAAATAGAAAATCAGCACAAGTATTGAAATGAACACCTAATAATTTACAATTTTTAAAGTGAACAGTTTTTAGACTCGTCCCAATAAAACTGACCATAGATAAATTGCAGTCAATGAATTCGCAATCCATAAAGGTATTGTTACTTAAATCAGAATTAGAAAAATCACAGTTTTTAAATACACAGTCTTCAAACTCTCGATGATTGATTCGGCCATTAAGTACAACAACTTTTTCAAATGTTTTTTGGATGTTAATGAGGTTGTCCATTAGTCGTTGAATAAACTTTTCATAATGGTTTTTAATCCAATAAATAGGCAATATACTCCAAAAACGCATAAACCAATCCCAATAGCTAAAACCAAATAATGCCAATTATTTTTTTGATTCATAAACGCATTGTGAATAATAGCTGGACCTATAAATAATAATGGCAAAGCACCCGATAAGTATTTGAGGGCTTTCGCCAAAAGATCTTTGTTGGTTGCCATGCGTTTAGTTTTTTTGTGTATTGTAAAAGTCTACTGCTTTTCTAACACTACCCATTTGGCTCAACAATTGGTTTCCTTCTTCATACGAAACAGGAATTTCACTCATAATCATTTTCACGCCGCGATCCACTAATTTTGAATTGCTCAATTGCATGTCTACCATTTTATTTCCTTTGACTTTGCCTAATTGAATCATGGTAGTGGTTGAAATCATATTCAATACTAATTTTTGTGCTGTTCCTGCTTTCATGCGAGAACTTCCAGTAACAAATTCGGGTCCAACAATTACTTCAATAGGAAATTGCGCTGTTTGAGAAAGCGGACTTCCTGCATTACACGAAATACTTCCCGTGATAATGTTGTTTTTGTTACACATTTCGAGACCACCAATGACATATGGAGTTGTACCAGATGCGGCAATACCAACAACAACGTCGTTAGAATTGATATTGTATTCTTGTAAATCGATCCAAGCCTGTGTAGCATTGTCCTCAGCATTTTCAACCGCATTTCGAATGGCTTTATCACCACCAGCAATTATTCCGTTTACTAAATCAGCAGCAACTCCAAAAGTAGGAGGACATTCCGAAGCATCTACAATTCCTAATCTGCCAGAAGTACCTGCTCCAATATAGAACAATCGGCCTCCTAATTTCATTTTGGCAGTAATTTGAATAACTAAAGTTTCAATAGAAGGCAATGCTTTGGCTACAGCCAATGGAACGGTTTGGTCTTCTTGGTTGATGTTAAACAGCAGTTCTTGTACTGACATTTTTTCTAAATGCTCGTATTTTGAAGATTGTTCTGTAGTTTTAGTGAAGGTCATAAATAAATTATTGAATTTATTATAAAACATGAAACGCTAAGACATTTTGAACATCATAAACGTTAACTGATTTGTTAAATTGTTTTACTATACTCGGATTCAACTCACTAGAAACCCAAATTTTTAGCTCAGCTTCTAAATCAAACGTTCCAGCCGTTTCAACGCTAAATCGAGATATACTTTTGTAAATAATTGATTTATATTCAATTTTACTTCCCGTAATTCCTTGTTTTTCAATTAAAATCAATCGTTTTGAAGTAAAAATAAAAGTATCTCGAATTAATTTGAAACCTAATTCTATTGATTCGCCTTCAATTAGTAATTTTCCGTAATCTTTTAATAAACTTTCTTGATCTACAGCTCCAGCATTCCCGAGTAAAGCAGAAAATATTCCCATTTTTTTTTCTTTTTAATTAAATAAAATATGCCAATGCAAATCCCAATACAATCATTGATATTTTTGCTACATTAAATTTATGTCCTTCACTACTTTCAAATATGATAGTAGATGAAATGTGAAATAATATTCCAATTACTATTGCTGTTATTTCGGTATAATACGTATTTAAAACAGGTAAGTAATCCGAAAGTACAGTACCTAAAGGCGTCATCATAGCAAATGTAAGCATAAACAGAAAAATAGCTTTTTTGTTTAAATTGGCATTGATGAAAAATGTCGTTAAAATAATCGCAATCGGTAAATGGTGAATGGCAATTCCTACTGCTAAATCGTGATGATGCCCAACAGGAAATCCTTCGGCTAATGCGTGAATACAAAGACTAATAAATAGTAACCAAGGAATATGTTCCATTTTAGAATGCCCGTGTACATGCCCGTGTTCTGCACCTTGAGAGAAATATTCTAAAATAATTTGGAACAAAATCCCAACCATTATGAATAACCCAATTCGGCTGTTATGGCTTTCGTAAATTTCGGGTAACAAATGAATCACGGTTAGCGACAACAAAAAAGAACCGCTGAACGCCAAAAGCAATTTGAGTTTCGCTTTGTCTTTTGGTTGAATGACTAAAGCAAAAACGTAACCGATTAGTACAGAAAGTAAGGGTAAAAGATAATTCATTATTTAAAAATCATGATTAATCGTTCGCTTTCGGTTTTATGAAATTTCTTCAATTTATAATCCCCAAAGATATCTAATAAATAAATACCTGCTGCTTCCATCATTGCTTGAAAATCTTGCAAAGTCAAGGCTTGTACTTTTTCGGTAAAATGAAACGATTCACCTTGATCTTCAAAGGCAATTTCCTTGAAAATATGTCCGTCTTTCACATAACGCTGGATATGGAAATCAATTCCTTCTACAGTTTTGGTTTCTTCGGGCACTAAGTTGGCTATGACTTGATTCACGTTCATAAAATCAATTACTGCAAAACCGTGTTCGGTCAAACTATCTTTTATGGCAACAAGCGTTTTTAAATTATCAGCATCATTTTCAAAATAACCAAAACTGGTAAATAAATTGAAAATAGCATCAAATTGATTGTCGAATTTCTCACGCATATCATGCACCTGAAAATGCAAATTGCTGTTGCTGTTTTTGCTCGCCTCAGTAATGCTGTTTTCTGATAGGTCAGCACCAATAACATCAAAACCCAATTGGTTCAAGTAAATAGCATGACGACCTTTTCCGCAAGCTAAATCCAATACTTTGGCTTTCTCAGGAAGATTGAGGTAGTGCGTCAAATTATCCATGAATATTTGTGCTTCACGGTAATTGCGTTCTTTGTATAAAATATGATAATAGGGTGTATCAAACCAGGAAGCAAACCAGTTTTGAGTGGGCTTTTGAGTATCTAATACAGCTGGTTTAGAATCTTCAGACATTTATTCTTTTTCTATTAATTCAAGTCCGCAAATTTAGTGTATTTTTGCACAAAAAAACTATATTATTTGGATTGAAAATCCCGTAGTTAATTTTTTACTATCTGCTGAATCAAAAATATATTGAAAGCAGTTGAATTGATACAAAAAAATGGAAGAAAATTTTAAAATGGTAGCCAAAACCTTTTTTGGTTTTGAAGAAATACTAGCCAAGGAACTTAGAGATTTAGGGGCGCAAGATGTAGAGCAAGGAATTAGAATGGTTAGCTTTAAAGGCGATAAAGGTTTTATGTACAAAGCCAATTTGTCGTTGCGTACGGCATTGAAAGTATTAAAACCGATTTACAGTTTTAGAGCGAATAATGAAAACGCATTATACAAAGGAATTTCAGGAATTAACTGGTCGAAATATTTGAATGCCAATCAAACTTTTGTGATTGATGCTACAGTGCATTCGGATCATTTTAACCACTCTGAATTTGTTTCACAAAAATGTAAGGATGCGATTGTCGATCAATTCAGAGAAAGAACTGGCCAACGTCCTAGCATTGACAAAGCTTTTCCGGATTTAAGAATTAACATTCACATTGGCAAAGACCAAGTTTCGGTTGCTTTAGACACTTCTGGAAATTCGTTGCACCAACGTGGTTATAGAACTGCTACTAATATTGCACCCATTAACGAAGTATTGGCTGCAGGAATTTTAATCCTTTCAGGTTGGGAAGGACAAAGCGATTTCTTAGACCCAATGTGTGGTTCAGGAACTTTTTTGGCGGAAGCCGCTATGATTGCGTGTAATATTCCAGCCAATATCAATCGTAAAGAATTTGCTTTCGAAAAATGGAACGATTGGGACAATGATTTGTTTGATCAAATCGTGAATAGTTTGATGAAAAAAGTGAAAGAGTTTCATTATTCCATAAAAGGATACGATAAGGCGCCAAGTGCAGTGAGTAAAGCTAAAGATAATATTCGAAATGCGAACTTAGAAGATTACATCAGCATTGCCGAAGATAACTTTTTTGATACGGAGAAAACTTCAGAAGGGAAATTGCACATGGTTTTCAATCCGCCGTATGACGAACGATTGGATATCCACATGGAAGAATTTTACAAAAATATTGGCGACACTTTGAAAAAGAGTTATCCAGGAACGAACGCTTGGTTTATTACTGCTAATTTGGAAGCCTTGAAGTTTGTAGGGCTAAAACCGTCTCGCAAAATCAAATTATTTAATGCCAGTTTAGAAGCGCGTTTAGTGAAATACGAAATGTACGAAGGAAGTAAACGAACTAAATTTCAAGTAGATAATAAAAATTAATTCAGATGACTAAATTACAATTAAGAGCCTTTTTATACCAGTTGGGTAGCTTTGCGATCTTGTTTATCTCTTTTCGTTATTTGATTTTTGAATATACTAATTTGACAGGCTTATTTATTCCGATTACTGCTTTTGTGGTAGGAACGATACTTTCACCAAAATTCCAAGCAGTGAAAACTAAAGATGGCGAGAAACTTTTTATGTCTTGGCTATTTATAAAAGGAATAAAAGAGTTGTAGTGTATTCGCTTTCGCAAAAGTCAATATTTTAATCAGTGCTTTATGGGGAAAGAAAATAAAACTAAAGTAACAGAAATCGAGGTAGTTGATTTCATTAATTCATTTGTTTACAGCGAAGAAAAGAAACAAGATAGTTTACAACTAATTGAATTAATGCAAAAATGGTCAGGGTTTGAACCCAAAATGTGGGGACCAACAATTATTGGTTTTGGGAGCTATCATTATAAATATGCTACTGGACGTGAGGGAGATTGTTTACTAATAGGTTTTTCTCCAAGAAAAAAAGAATTTTCACTCTATGTGTACACTCCCAATCAGGAGAATGAAGACTTACTAAATAAATTAGGAAAATTTAAAATGGGTAAAGCCTGTATTTATATTAATCGATTAATAGATATTGACTTAGATGTTTTAAAAGAGCTTTGTATAGCTACAATCAAATTACATACAAGCTAAATGCGCTAAATGGATTATTTAATAATCACTTTCTTTTTATAAAGCGGAATAAAATAACTTACACTATAATTGAAACCAATTCCGAAATTACCATTATAGGTTCTGTTGAATCCCGGGATGTACAGATTATCAAAACCTTCTGGTTTTTTATTGGAAATTAACGTTTTCAATTGGATGCTAAATCCCATAAAAACATTGTTGAACATTTTGGCTTTCATTCCAGTAACTACTTCAATCCAACTCGCACTTAAACCATTGAATCTTTCATTTGCAGGAAGGGCAGGTTGTTCCCCCCAATACGGATGCGCATTATAAATTTTATAGCTATTCAATTCTTGGCTAAAACTACTCAAACCATAACGTAAACCTACAGAGATTATATTCTCCATGTCCAACCAGTTTTCGTACATGTTGTAATCAAAACCCACTTTTAAGTAGGAACCTTTACTATTTGAAGTTAATCGGTCGTCTTCGGTAGTTTTATTTTCGTTTCCAAGTTCAGCAGCTAAATAATATTTTTTATTCCATCTAAAATCCCCTGTAAGTTCAATTCCTTTGTAATTTTTATCGTAAAAACCACGTGTTAATTTGAACAAATCTATACCAACACGAAGTCCGTAACGGTCTTTTTTTACCGGAATACTATCTTCAGATGGCCCTTGAGTCACTGTTTCCAAATTTGGTTTTACAACAGTTTTTTCTTGTGCTTGAGCCCAATTTAGCATCAGCAAAAAGCAACAACTAGAAAAATAGTTTAAGATGTGTTTCATTTTCATTTTCTATGTTTGATTTTTCTACTGAAATATATTGTATCCATTTGCCATTGTTTGATGGAACTGCATTATGGATTATATGATTTATTGGTTTCAAGCTAAAGTTGGTTTTATAACCACAAGCTCTTGATACGAATACGTTGGTTCTAGTATAATTGACTTGAATTTTATCAGTAAAAACCAAAGCAGGATTCGTATTTCCAGAATTAAAAATCAAATTGTAAGTAGTTATGTCTTGATCTACTTTTAACGGAATTGCAATCGTACTTCCGCTAGTTAAATATTTAGCCTCTCCTACAGCAGTGGGACTAAAAACAATTCCTTCAGTCATTCCTTCTCCTACGACTTTTAATTGACTTACATTCTTTAAAACACTAGGGTTATTAATATCATAGAAAGTTAGCACCAATCGGGGAGTGGTAATTGTATTTGCATCACAAATATCGTCTTTCTCACAACTAGAGAAAAAGACAGATAATAGGATTACAACTATAAGGACTACTTTTTTCATCTGATTATCGTTTCTCCAAAAGTACTACATTTTCAACGTGATGCGTTTGCGGAAACATATCCACTGGTCGCACACGAGTTACTTTGTATTTTTCATCCATTAAAGCCAAGTCACGAGCTTGTGTTGCCGAGTTACAGCTCACATAGACTACTTTTTGAGGTTCAATTTTTAGAATTTGTTCAATTACATCTTTGTGCATTCCATCTCTAGGTGGATCAGTGATAATCACATCTGGTTTACCGTGTTGTGCGATGAAACTTTCGTTAAAAACGACTTTCATATCGCCCACAAAGAATTCGCAATTGGTAATTTCATTGCGTTTAGCATTGGCTTTAGCATCGCTAATGGCTTCTGGAACACTTTCAACCCCAATTACTTTTTTGGCATATTTAGATACAAATTGAGCAATAGTTCCTGTTCCGGTATATAAATCATATACAGTTTCATTACCGTTTAGTCCAGCAAAATCGCGTGTGATTTTATACAATTCGTAAGCTTGATCCGAATTGGTTTGGTAAAAAGATTTGGCATTAATGCTAAATTTTAAACCTTCCATTTCTTCTAAAATGTAATCGCGTCCTTTATATAATTGGATATTGGTATCGTATAAAGTGTCGTTTGCTTTATTATTCACCACAAATTGAAGTGATGTAATTTGAGGGAATTTTTCATAGATATGATCTAAAATCAATTCTCTATTGGCTTTGTCATCTTCAAAAAACTGAAGCAACACCATGATTTCTCCTGTTGAAGCAGTACGTAACATTAACGTACGCAACAAACCTTCGTGCGCTCTTGGGTTGAAAAAAGTCAATCCGTTTTCATTGGCGAAAGCCCTAATTTCATTTCGAATCGCATTCGATGGATCTTCTTGCAAATGGCATTTATTGATGTCTAAGATTTTGTCCCACATTTTTGGAATGTGAAATCCTAAGGCATTTCGATTGCCTAAATCTTCAGTACTTTCAATTTCTTTTTCGGTTAACCAACGGCTATTCGAAAATGAAAATTCCATTTTGTTTCTGTAAAAGAATTGTTTCTCTGAACCTAAAATAGGTTCAAATTCAGGAAGTTCAATTTTTCCAATGCGTTGTAAATGGTTTTTGACCTCATTTTGTTTGTAATACAATTGTTGGCTGTACTTCATATTTTGCCATTTACAACCGCCACAAACTCCAAAATGTTCGCAAATTGGTTCGATTCGGTGTTCCGAAAGTTCGTGAAACTTCACCGCTTTTCCTTCGTAATACGCTTTTCGCTTCTTGAATGTTTGCACATCCACTACGTCACCAGGAACTACATTTGGGATAAAAACTACTTTACCGTCGGGCGCTTTTGCTACCGATACGCCTTTTGCACCAGCATCAAGGACTTTTATTTGATGAAAGACAATTTTGTCTGTATTTTTTCTTGCCATAGCGCAAAAATAAGTGTTTGAATGGTTTTATAAATTCAAATTGGGAAAATTTTTTAAAAAGGATTCAAATTAGCCTATCTTTGCCGACTGAAAAAAGCCAATATGAAGTTTGATTTATTACAAAAAGATCCACAATCGAAAGCAAGAGCTGGAAGTATAACAACTGATCACGGTGTGATTGAAACCCCTATTTTCATGCCTGTTGGGACAGTTGCTTCGGTAAAAGGAGTACACCAACGCGAATTGAAAAATGATATCAATCCAGATATTATTTTAGGGAATACGTATCATTTGTATTTGCGTCCACAAACTGAAATTTTAGAAAAAGCGGGAGGTTTGCACAAATTCATGAATTGGGATCGAAATATTCTGACTGATTCGGGTGGTTACCAAGTATATTCTCTTTCAGCAAATCGAAAAATAAAAGAAGAAGGGGTAAAGTTCAAATCGCATATTGATGGTTCGTATCATTTCTTTACACCAGAAAATGTAATGGAAATCCAACGTACCATTGGGGCCGATATTATTATGGCTTTTGACGAATGTACGCCTTATCCATGTGATTATAATTATGCCAAACGTTCGATGCACATGACGCACCGTTGGTTGGATCGTTGCATCAATCATTTGGATAACTTACCATTTAAATACGGTTACGAACAAACTTTTTTTCCAATTGTTCAAGGGAGTACGTACAAAGATTTAAGAAGACAATCCGCAGAATATATTGCGAATTCAGGTCAACAAGGAAATGCGATTGGAGGACTTTCAGTAGGCGAACCTGCAGAGGAAATGTACGCAATGACCGAAGTTGTATGTGAAATACTTCCTGAAGATAAACCCCGTTATTTGATGGGTGTGGGTACACCTATTAATATTTTAGAAAATATAGCGTTAGGAATTGATATGTTTGATTGTGTGATGCCTACCCGTAACGCTAGAAACGGAATGTTATTCACCGCAAACGGAACTATCAATATCAAAAATAAAAAGTGGGAAGCTGATTTTTCGCCTATCGATGAAATGGGAATTACATTCGTAGATACGGAATACACTAAAGCTTATTTACGTCACCTTTTTGCAGCTAATGAATTTCTTGGAAAACAAATTGCCACAATTCATAATTTAGGATTTTATATGTGGTTGGTTCGTGAAGCAAGAAAACATATCTTAGCTGGAGATTTCCGACCTTGGAAAGAAATGATGGTGAAAAATATGAGCCAACGATTATAAATAGATTCATGAATAAATTAACAATAATAGATAAATATATCTTAAAGCGATACTTAATCACTTTTTCTGTGATGTTATTGTTGTTTGTTCCTATCGGAATTGTGGTTGATGTTTCTGAAAAGGTCAATATGATGATTAAAAATCAGGTGCCTTTGAATAAAATATTGGTATATTATTTTCACTTTACCATTTATTTTACCAATATGTTGTTCCCGATATTTCTTTTTTTGTCAGTGATTTGGTTTACCTCTAAACTCGCTAATAATACTGAAATCATAGCTATTTTAAGTTCTGGGATCTCATTTACTCGTTTCATGCGTCCTTTTTTAATTGGAGCCTCTATTATTTCGGTAGTGGTTTTATTAATGGGTTTTTATTTAGTTCCTATTGCTAGTGAGGGATTCAATAACTTTAGATACACTTATTTAAGGACAGGTGGTCAACAATTGATGCAAGGGGACAATACGGATGTGTACAGACAAATAAGCGACACTGAATTTATTTATGTAAACAGTTTTAATACGGATACTAAAACAGCATATAATTTTTCTTTAGAAAATTGCGATAAAGAAAAGTTGACCTATAAGATTACTGCTTCCCGAATTCAGTGGAATCCAAAAGAAAAAAATTATACACTTTTTGAATATACAAAAAGAACTGTTGGCCCATTAGGTGATAAGATTGAAAAAGCGCCTGAGAAAAAAATGAAATTCAAATTTGATTTGGAAGATTTGGCACCTGTTGTTTATATTGCTGAAACACTTCCGTTGGGTAAGTTGAATGATTTTATAAACAAAGAAAAGAAAAGAGGTTCTTCAAATATTAACATATATCTTGTTGTATTTTATAAAAAATTCAGCATTCCAATTTCAGCTTTTATTTTGACGATTATCGCTGTTTCAGTTTCAGCAATGAAACGAAGAGGGGGAATGGGAATGAACTTAGCCATCGGTATTGCTGTGGCATTTTCATTTGTTTTTTTAGATAAAATTTTTGGTGTCTTTGCCGAAAAAACAAGTTTCTCTCCATTAATTGCAGTTTGGACTCCTAATATACTTTTTGGGATCTTAGCGTATTATTTATTACGAAATGCAAAACGATAATTTAAAAAGCTATCTCAATCTTCATTTAATTGTATTTATTTGGGGATTTACCGCTATTTTAGGAGCTTTAATTACAATTCCTGCTGATGATTTAGTTTGGTACCGAATGCTTTTTGCTAGTGTTTTTTTAGGACTTTTTTTAGTAGCTCAAAAAAAATCGTTTCGTATTCCAATTCGCGAGTTATTGCAATTGGTATTTGTTGGATTATTGATTGCCTTGCATTGGATTTTCTTTTTTCAAGCCATTCACATTTCTAATGTTTCCATTACACTTTCTGTATTTTCATTAGGTGCTTTTTTTGCTTCCTTATTGGAACCCATTTTTTATGGACGAAAAGTATTGTGGTACGAAGTGTTTTTTGGATTGATTATCATAGCTGGTTTATCGCTGATTCTTCAAGTAGAAAGCGGTTATATTAACGGAGTGTTTTTTGCGTTAGCGTCCATTATTTTGGGAGTTATATTTACTTTATTGAACGGAAAATTAATTACAAAACATGATCCATCGGTTATTACGTTTTATGAATTCCTGTCGGGGTTCTTGTTTATTTCCATCTATTTTATTTTTCAATCAAAATTCAAAACAGAATTCTTTGTGTTGACGTTTAATAATTGGGCTTTACTTTTGGTTTTAGCCTCAATATGTACAGCTTATGCATTTACAGCTTCGGTAAAAGTAATGCGTAAATTGACTCCTTATACAGTTATGTTAACGACTAATTTAGAGCCTGTTTACGGAATTATTTTGGCATATTTTATCATTGGTGGAAAAGAAAAAATGAGTACGGAATTTTATATCGGAGCCTTAATTATTGTAATAACTGTAATTTTGAATGGTGTTATAAAACACTATTATAAAGGAAAAGAATAACTAAAACCAAGGTGTATTTTTACACTTAAATTGAAAATTAGGGCTGTCAAACGATTTTAAATTTTATATTTGCAGTTCTAATCGGAAAAATAAATAACACTACAAATCCATGGAATATTTAGATTTTGAACTTCCTATCAAAGAGTTAGAAGATCAGTTAGAAAAATGTGTTGTTATTGGTAAAGAATCAGATGTTGATGTGACCAATACGTGCAAACAAATCAATAAAAAGTTAGAAGAAACAAAACGTAATATATACAAAAACCTTACTGCTTGGCAACGTGTACAATTGTCAAGACATCCTAATAGACCTTATACTTTAGACCATATTAATGCGCTTTGCGGCGATACTTTTTTAGAATTACACGGTGACCGTGGTTTTAAAGATGACAAAGCTATGGTGGGTGGATTAGGAAAAATTGCAGGTCAATCGTTTATGATTATTGGTCAACAAAAAGGATACAATACTAAGACCCGTCAATACCGTAACTTTGGTATGGCAAATCCAGAAGGATACAGAAAAGCATTGCGTTTGATGAAAATGGCAGAGAAATTCGGTATTCCTGTGGTGACTTTAGTCGATACTCCGGGTGCATATCCAGGTTTAGAAGCTGAAGAACGTGGACAAGGAGAAGCGATTGCTAGAAACATCTTTGAAATGGTTCGTTTGAAAGTGCCTGTTATTACAATTATTGTGGGTGAAGGAGCTTCGGGTGGAGCATTAGGAATTGGTGTTGGGGACAGAGTGTATATGCTAGAAAATACTTGGTATTCAGTTATTTCACCAGAATCTTGTTCGTCTATCCTATGGAAAAGTTGGGAGTACAAAGAACAAGCAGCTGATGCGTTGAAATTGACTTCTTCCGACATGAAAAAGCAAAAATTAATTGATGATATTATTCCAGAACCTTTAGGAGGAGCGCATTTTGATAGAGAAAGTACGTTCAAAACAGTGGAACAATACATTATGAAAGGATACAACGAGTTGAAAGACTTATCAACAGAAGAATTATTAGCCCAAAGATACGAGAAATACCTTGCAATGGGGCATTTTAAAGACTAATTATCTTACAAATTAATATCCAATCCGAAACCTTGTGGTTTCGGATTTTTTTTGACTTATAAACAAAAAATAGTTAGTTATTAACATTTTTTTGTAATAAGTCGTTGCGTACTTTTTTTTAATTTTTCTTATTTTCGCTTCATGGAAAATTTTAGAAATATAGCGCCAGTTAAAGTTGACAAAGCGACTATCATTAATCTCGAAAAAGGAAAATTACCTCCACAGGTTTTAGATTTGGAAGAGGCTGTGTTAGGAGCCATGATGATTGATAAAAAAGGAGTAGACGAAGTTATTGATATCTTACAAGCCGATGCCTTTTATAAAGACGCACATAAATATATTTTTGAAGCGATTGTTCAGCTTTTTACTGAAACACAACCGATTGACTTGTTGACTGTGTCAGCGCAATTAAAGAAAAACGGAAAATTAGACATAGCAGGAGGTGATTTCTATTTGATTCAGCTTACGCAAAAAATTTCTTCTTCGGCTCACATTGAGTTTCACTCCAGAATTATTTTACAAAAATTTATTCAGCGCAGTTTGATTCGCATATCCTCTGAAATTATCGAAGATTCGTATGATGAAACTACGGATGTATTCGATTTGTTAGACAAAGCTGAATCTAAATTGTATGAAGTAACTCAAGGAAATATCAAACGTAGTTCCGAAACTGCACAAAGTTTAGTGTTGCAAGCTAAAAAACGAATTGAAGAAATTGCTGGTCAAGAAGGATTAAGTGGAGTGGCTACTGGTTTTGAAAAATTAGATAAGATTACTTCAGGTTGGCAACCAAGCGATTTGATTATTATTGCGGCAAGACCTGCAATGGGAAAAACGGCTTTTGTATTGTCTATGGCTCGAAATATGGCTATTGATTTTGGAATGCCAGTTGCGTTATTCTCTCTGGAGATGGCATCTGTACAATTGATTACGCGTTTGATTTCTTCGGAAACAGGTTTGTCATCAGAAAAACTACGTACAGGAAAATTAGAAAAACACGAGTGGGAACAATTGAGTACCAAAGTAAAAAATCTTGAAAAAGCACCTTTATATATTGACGATACGCCCTCACTTTCTATTTTTGATTTAAGAGCGAAAGCCAGACGTTTAGTGTCTCAACACGGAATTAGAATTATCATTGTCGATTATTTACAGTTGATGACTGCCGGAGGAAATGGAAAAGGCGGCGGAAATAGAGAACAAGAAATCTCAACTATTTCCCGAAATTTAAAGGCATTAGCCAAAGAATTGAATGTTCCGGTTATCGCTCTTTCGCAATTGTCACGTGCGGTGGAAACACGTGGATCAAGTAAACGACCTTTGTTGTCTGACTTACGTGAATCAGGAGCGATTGAGCAAGATGCCGATATCGTTTCGTTCTTATACCGTCCTGAATACTATAAAATTGACGAATGGGATGATGATGAAGCTTCTCCAACGGCAGGTCAAGCCGAGATTATGATTGCAAAACACCGAAACGGTAGTATCGAAAATGTGCGTTTGAAATTTATTGGTCACTTAGGTAAATTTGACAATTTAGATGATTATTCAGGTAGTTACGATGATTTGCCTTCAAGTATGAATAGTGATGATAATCCGTTTATTACTAAGAACCTACCATCAGCTAACGAAGCTTTTGGAAGTAATCTAAACGATGACGATGAGGACAGTGATGTTCCATTTTAGAAATAAAATTTAAATCCGCTATGAAGCGGATTTTTTTATGAAACCAATTATCTTTGAAATAAAAACACCATGTCCTTCAAAAAAATAATTGTGCTATTATTGTTCCTGATTTCTTTTTCAGGAAAGGCCTCTTATATTTTGTTGCCAATGGATGAATCCAGTCAGCAAAATCATTTGAAAGCCTACGGAATTACCTATTGGTGTTTGGATAAAAGTTATAAATCGCATTGGTTGTTGAATTATCGTGGCGGTTCTTTTTTATTACCCGATGCTGACGAAATCCGCAAAGAATGTCAAATTCGCGGAGTTAGTTTTGAAATTTTGACAGATGGAGAACAAGAAGCTATTCTGAATGAAATTTCGAGTCCATCACAAAATATGGAATCGGTATTGTTAGAAAAAGCGCCTAAAATTGCGGTGTATACTCCAAAGGGTAAACAACCTTGGGACGATGCAGTAACTTTAGTATTGACCTATGCCGAAATTCCTTTTACACCCATTTACGATCAAGAAGTGTTGTCAGACCAATTACTTTTGTACGATTGGTTGCATTTGCACCACGAAGATTTTACGGGGCAATACGGAAAATTTTACGGAGCCTATCGCAATGTGCCTTGGTACATTGAACAAAAAGCGGCTGCAGAAGCCTTAGCGCAACAATTAGGGTTTTCTAAAGTAGCACAAGAAAAAGGAGCGGTAGCCAAAAAAATACGCGATTTTGTTATTGGAGGCGGATTTATGTTTGCTATGTGTTCGGCTACGGATAGTTTTGATATTGCATTATCTGCAGATGGTTTGGACATTTGCGAAGCTATGTTTGATGATGATGCAAGCGAAGCCAGTTACCAATCCAAATTAAATTACACCAACTCGTTTGCGTTTAAAGATTTTACTTTGGAACGCAAGCCTGAGCAATATGAGTTTTCGGATATTGACATGACTTTAAAGAGACAAATTCCACCAGACAAGGATTACTTTACTTTGATGGAGTTTTCGGCTAAATGGGATCCGATTCCGAGTATGTTATGTCAAAATCACACCCAGTTAGTTAAAGGATTTATGGGGCAAACTACCGCTTTTGATTCGAATCTAATCAAATCTAACGTCCTGGTTTTAGGAAGTTGTGAGCTAAATAGCGAAGTACGTTACCTTCATGGTCAAAAAGGAAAAGGAATGTTCACGTTTTATTCCGGTCACGATCCTGAAGATTTTCAGCACCAAGTTGGCGATCCACCAACAGTTTTGGATTTACATCCGAATTCGCCTGGCTATCGATTGATCCTTAATAATGTTTTATTTCCAGCTGCCAAGAAGAAAAAACAGAAGACATAATCAATTCAAAATGAACTCCATCCAAATAGGGCAGTGGTCAGATATAGTTCTAGCCTCTTTTAGGGTATTGAAATTTTGGTAAAACGGAATTACTCCTGAATTTAATTTTTTGATTTTTGACTTTGAGAAATACATATTATCAAATTCAGAGGCGAGGCATACCCCATTTTTACAACTACGTTTTAAAGACGTTTTTTGATTGACTAAAGCAGAATCAAATCCCATTTTTCGCAAAGGCATAAAAACGGAGTGGGATTGCGGACAATTAAAATCTCCTGCAAGAATTAAATTCAGTGTTGGATATGCTGATGGGAAAAATTTAAAGTATTTTATTTCTCTTTCGGGTTGTTGACTTTTAGTTATGGCGTGAAACGAAACTGCTGTAAATTGCTTATTTCGGTATTCAAAAGTGCATAAATAAGGTTCTCGTTCTATTGCTGATGCATATTTTTTTTCGAGCCAAGCTTTGCCTATTTTCTTCAATTGTGCTGTTTTCCATATAAAAGCATACCGTTCTGTTTTGCTAGGAGTGCTTGTAGTTGGGTCGCTTATGGTAAACTCCCATTTACTTCCTTTTCTGTTAAGTTCATCTGCGAGTCTAGCAACCGCCTGAGCACCTCCATTGCCCGCTACCACTTCTTGGATTGCCACAATGTTATATTCTTTGACAACATTAGCTATAAAGCTTATAGAAACATCGGATTTTGATTTACCAAAGTTTTCAATATTCCAGGAAAGCATTTTGACTTGGCTAAAGCCAAAGGAATACAGGATCAGGAAAAGGAGGGTGAATAGTTTTTTCATTTGGTAGTATTTGGGTTACTTCAAAAATAGTTTATTTGCCACAGACTAAAAGAATTTTAAAGATTTTTTATAAATCTGCGATGTTTTAAATTATGACACAACAAAAAACCCCAATCTTTCGATTGAGGTTTCTCTATAAGTAAGTAATCTAAATTGAGTTGATAAAACGTTTATTTTACTTTATTAAGTATTGCTTTGAAAGCTTCTGGGTGGTTCATAGCTAAATCAGCAAGAACTTTACGGTTCAATTCGATATTGTTAGCTTTAACTTTCCCCATGAATTGAGAATAAGACATTCCTTCCAAACGAGCTCCAGCGTTGATACGTTGAATCCATAAAGCACGGAAATTTCTTTTATTCACTTTTCTGTCACGGTAAGCGTAGCACATTGCTTTCTCTACCGCGTTCTTAGCAACTGTCCAAACGTTTTTACGTCTACCAAAGAAACCTTTGGCTTGCTTCATTATTTTTTTTCTTCTTGCTCTTTTAGCAACTGAGTTTACCGATCTTGGCATAATTTTACTGTTTTTTTTGTAGCAGGCGTCCCGAATTTAATCAAGGGAACTTAAGGCCATACTCCAAGGTTATTAAATTGTTTTTAACCTAAAGAATTAATTTTATAATTGACAATAAATTGTCGATTAGATAATTCTTAATTGTTGTTTGATGCTTTTTTCATCTGATTGGTGAACTAACGCTGAGTGAGTCAAAGCTAATTTACGTTTTTTAGATTTTTTAGTCAAGATGTGACTTTTAAAAGCATGCTTTCTTTTAATCTTTCCAGAACCAGTAACTTTAAAACGTTTCTTGGCGCTAGATTTGGTTTTCATTTTAGGCATTTTTTCCTAGTGTTTTTAATTTATCTTACTTACT
>JACCDZ011582243.1_pt1 | contig 23511 bp, 25 predicted proteins | sample 7449551 | NCBI WGS metagenome assembly JACCDZ01 (sample SAMN15323452, study PRJNA562643) | freshwater metagenome | isolation source: river surface water | place: USA:Blue River Watershed | collected 2017-08-18 | reverse complement strand
TTGTCGCGAAGCCTCTTCTGAAAAAGCCTGTTTGACAGCCAGTTTCAACTCTACGTTACGGGCTTTTGCAAGCCTTTTGCGTTCATTCCTGCTAGCCATGACAGGCCCTTTCGTTAGTTTCCGATCAACCGTCCGGCAAGCCGTGGTTTCTCAGTGTTTTCAGACTAGATTAAGCCTTAAAACTTGTCAAGTCCTGTTTTATTACCTTACTAGTGACGCATTTTTTCAGGTTAAGCCGGTTTCTGCCGCCAGCACTTAACTAACTGTTTTTATCGCCTAGACAAGGGAAAGCCCTTGCATCGGTTATGTAGGACTAGACTAGCGATTAGGCGTTGTCAAGTCTGTTATCGGAGAGGCGTTAACCCCTTCCCGATGAATTGAAGACTAGACGAGCCAACATGAACGCCAGATGAACGGTTTGTTCATAATTGTATCAGGATTTGGATGGTCAAAGATTGTCTACTTGTGGGGTAGAGTATACGTGTAACTGCTAAACAGACTCCTGCGGGGTAATATCATACGCGCGAGAGCCGCCTCTAGTGCTATTGAGAATCGTTCTGATTTGGGGCGGGTATAGATGATACACTGTCTCATACTACTGCGACTCATTATCAACACAGACACGATATTGAGAAGCATTATCAAGACACAACACCCATGCAACCTCTGTGCCAGAAATTCTCTACTGAATGAGTAGACAATTCTCCGAGGGGAGGGGGGGGGCATGGAGCCGGGGTATATCTCTGTGGGGAGAATATCCACCTCAAGTTCTAGATAAAAAATTTTAAATTTACTAATATTGATTTTAAAGCCCGTAGAGGCCATTGGAGACCCTCTCCGCTACCCATGTACCACCGATACCCCTCTTGAGGCTCTAGGGTACCTTAAAATCGATTCTAGAGGGTATTCTATTGACAGGATAGGGGGCTCCTACCGTCGCCCCTTGTATCTATGGGGTATCAACACGAATCCATATCATTTATACGAGGTAACGATATCCCCTCCTAGTTACTTAGTAATTTACTTAGTAATAATCCTATCCTATATATTGATCTATCTATTTATCTATATTACTTAGATAAGTATTATTATATAATATATTACTTAGTATATAGGAGGGTATCATAGATTCAATAAAAAGTCAATACTATTTATTTTGTTGTTATCTACATTTTGTTCTTGACATTGGCCTACCTTTATGGTATAATATAAGTATAGAGGATAAGGAAACAATATATTATGGACCTAACCGATCTTCCTCTCCATACGAATAAAGTCGTTGCGAGTCAGAAAAAGAAGAGGACCACAGTCTCTAAAAAGAGCCTTGAGGCCATTGATTCAGGCTCTGCACAAGACGTCATTGATACTTTAACAGACAGAATGAAGACGTTCTGTGAGGAGTATCTTGTTGATCTAAACGCCACTCAGGCTGTTGTAAGGGCCGGGTACAAGACTAAATACCCCAACCGTGTCGCATTCCAGTTGATGGAGAATCCAGCCGTTCGCATCTCGATTGATGCCTTGAGAGCAGAGCGTTCTAAATCATCTGACGTCACTAAAGACTTCGTGTTGAGAGGTATCCAAAAAGCTATTCGCCTAGCCGAAGAATCAAATAACTTAAATGCACTCCTAAGAGGACATGAATTACTTGCAAGACACCTCGGTATGTTTGTTGAGAGGACAGAAATCTCAGGCCCTGACGGAGAGGCCATCAAGATGGAACAGAAGGTAAAAGAAGATGTCGCAGATTTCAAAAGCGCAATTACTCGCCTTGCTTCCCGAGGACGAACGTCAGAAGATTCTTGATAAGTATTCTCCTGAGGCTCTAGCTAAATTAAAATGGGACTGGGAGTTCTGGGCCCGTCCTAACCAACTACCACCTCAAGGTGACTGGATCACTTGGTTATTGTTGGCTGGACGAGGATTCGGCAAGACCAGATGTGGGGCAGAATGGGTAAGACAGAAAGCTTTAGAGAATCCGGGCTGCCGTATCGCCCTCGTTGGTGAAACCGCTGCTGACTGTAGAAAGGTCATGGTAGACGGAGAATCAGGAATCCTCTCGATTTCTCCTCCTGACTTCATGCCACAGTACTTCCATACTAATAGACAACTCGTTTGGCCTAACGGCTCCATCGCTGAGACGTATAACGCCACAGAGCCTGACCAGTTGAGAGGGCCTCAGCACCACTTCGCGTGGTGTGACGAGATCGCCAAGTGGAAATACATGCAGGCTACGTGGGATCAGGTCCAGATGGGCCTCCGTCTAGGAGAGAAGCCTCAACAGGTTATCACGACTACTCCAAGGCCTCTTGAATTAATCAAGAAAATCCTCAACGACAAAGACACAGTCGTTACAAAGGGGAGGACATACGACAACGCAGGCAACCTAGCCGCCCCTTTTCTTAAAAAAATCACTGAAGAGTACGAAGGTACTAGATTAGGTCGTCAGGAACTCGAAGCAGAGATTCTCGACGACATCCCCGGTGCCCTCTGGCAGAGATCAGGTATCGACGCCAACAGGTTAACCGAGGCACCTCAAGACCTAATCCGTGTCGTAGTCGCTGTTGATCCTGCTACGTCGTCTGAAGAAGGCTCTGACGAAACAGGTATCGTAGTAGTGGCTTTGGCACGAGACGCCGACGGCTACCAGAGGGGATATGTCCTCGAAGACGGATCACTTAAAGGCTCTCCTGAAGAGTGGGCCCGGAAGGCCGTCTCTCTCTACCGGAAATGGGAGGCAGATAAGATTGTAGCCGAGAAGAATCAAGGCGGCGACATGGTCTCATCTGTCATACGGTCTGTTGACAGAAGCATCTCCCCTAAACTAGTACACGCCTCAAGAGGTAAGTATATAAGAGCTGAACCTATTTCTTCGTTATATGAACAAAACAGGATTCATCACGTAGGAAGACATGACAAATTAGAAGACCAGATGTGTACCTTCTCTGTTGATAACATCAGGGGTAACGGTCTCGGCTCTCCTGACAGAGTTGATGCCCTTGTATGGGGCCTCACAGAACTCTTTGATAAGATCACTGGCCGGAGACGGACAGAAAAAACAGTCGATAGCTCCTCTCCCAAAGAGAGAATGTATAAACAACGGTGGAATTCTTCCCCGCAAGAACACCCCAACATGTGGATGGCAGGTTAAAATTGGCAGAAGAAGCTAAAAAGACAGGTAAGGACACCGCTACTGCGGTAGATGTCATCTCTTTTGACACTACTCCTGTAAAGAAAAATTACATCCCAGAGGGTTATAAATCGAAAGAGTCTTTCTTGCAAGAGATGCGAGAAGAATATCAACTCGACTTCGATTATGACAGAGTCAATAGAGAAGAAGCCCTCGAAGACAAGAAGTTTACAGCAGGCAAGCAATGGGACCCAGTGGTTCTAGAACAACGTAAAGGTTTACCCTGCCTTGTAATCAATTCTGTCCCTCAATTCATTGCCCAGCTCGTGGGAGACTGGCGTGAAAGTAAAAGAGGTATCAAGGTCCTCCCTACCGAGGACGGCGACAAAGACATTGCCGACATCAGGGCTGACCTAATCCGTTCCATCGAGACCCAGTCAAGAGCAGATCGAGTCTATGATAACTCTTTTGAATCATGTGTCCAGTGCGGCGACGGCTCTTTTAGAGTCGCAGTTGAGTACGCCAAGGAAGATGTCTTCGATCAAGACATTTTTATTAGACCTATTGATGATGCTCTTAGTGTTGTGTGGGACAGACTTAGTGTTGACCCTACAGGACGAGACGCCAGACATTGTTTTGTAGACGATCTCGTCCCTACTAAGGATTTTGAACGGAAGTGGCCTGATGCGAAGCCGTCAGAGCTTTCTGAAAGAGTCTATAACGAGATGCTCTCCTCTAGCTGGATCGAGCAAGACGGAGTCAGGATCACTGAATACTGGCGAATGATTGAACGTAACAGGTTGTTGTGTCTCTTCGAGGACAACACGGTACGTTTCATAGATGACAACCTAGACGAACTCATTGCTGCACATGGTGCCCCTGTAAAGAGCAGGATTGCTCCTTGCACATACGCCCAGATGCACCTAGTAACAGGTTTTGACATCTTATCCGGCCCTTACGAGTACAGATTGACTCGTCTACCTGTTATCAGGATGTCAGGCAGGGTAGTCAACATCGCAGGGAATCGTGTCAGATACGGCATCGTCCGCTATATGAAGGATTCTGTCAGATTAAGAAACTTCTGGCGATCAGTAGCGGCTGAACAGTTGGGGTATGCACCTAAGGCCCAGTGGATTGCAACTGAAAGTGCCGTAGAAGGCTACGAGGATGAGCTTCGTAAGGCTCATATGACTCGTGATCCTCTTATCAAGGTTTCAGACGAGGCTGTAATAGGCCAGAATATCCAGCGTCTCGACCCTCCGAAGTTGCAGTCTGCGCTTCATCAAGAGGCAGAGATCAACGTCCAAGACATGAAGGATGTCACTGGTATCCATGACGCCTCTCTTGGTATTAAATCTAATGAAACCTCTGGAAGGGCTATCAATGCCCGTCAAAGAGAGGGCGACGTAGCCGCAATTACTTACTACGACAACGGCAACGCCGCTGTCTTAGAAGCGGGTGACGTCATTAATCAGCTTATCAGTCAAATCTACGACGGGACACGTATCGTCCGTATCATTGGAGAAGACGAGAAGTTGAAATTCATGAAGATCAATGATCCAAGCGACCCTAGATCACCCGATCTCTCTGTTGGCCGTTACGACGTAACTCTATCGACTGGTGCCAGCTATTCTACTAGAAGAGTAGAGGCGGCACAAGCTATGATGGATGCCGTACAAGTCTGGCCACAGTTGCTGCAAGTAGCTGGTGACCTCGTTGCCAAGGCTCAAGACTGGCCCGGTGCAGACGATCTTGCAGAACGCCTCAAGAAAACTATTCCCCAGCAGTTCTTGGATGAAGAAGACAGGGAAGGCCCTGACCCGCAACTCCAACAAATGCAAATGGAAATGGCGGCTCTGGCGCAAGAGAATGAACAGCTTAAAACCAGTCAAGAAATAGATGCCAAGAAGCTTCTGATTGATTGGTACAACGCCGAGACTCAGCGTATCCGAGCCCTCTCTGATAACGAGGTAGATGGTAACAACATCGAACTCCAAGGTATCAAGACTATCCTAGAAGGAGGTTTTAAACTTCATGACGCAGACGTCAGAATACGGGAGCAAGATCATAAAGAAGAACTTGCTGAACGTCAAATGACTGAACAGGCTAGTCCCTCTGGCAACAAAGGGGATGATGACTAATGGCTATCAACACTCATATCCCTGTAGAGCTTATGGAACTATTGAACACGATTAGAGTCGATATAAGTGAAGTAAAAGAGCGTCTGATCCGTATCGAGGCACAAGATCATCACGACGCCATTAAAACTATTCAATCCGAGCTTAAGGAAGAACGTGAGAAACGTACAGCCTTAGAAATCGAGATCGCTAACATAAAAACAAAACTGGCCCCTATTGTAGTAGGCCTCTCACTACTTGGGGCTGGTCTTGTTGATATTATAGGACGTATCGTCTTAAAATAAACCTTCGGGTTAGAATAAACCTTCGGGCCTATTTAGGTTAAGCTGCTCCTAAATAATTAACCCGCAAATTCAAAAGTAGCATCGGTGAAGGACCGCAACATTTTATGAATGAACCTACTGTTACCACTGGTGACGTCAGCCCTGACACAGATGATCTGGACGCATTCACTACTCTCTTTGAGAGTAAGGAGGCTCCTAAGACTGAAGAAGTTAAAGACGCCCCGGTTGATGACGAAGATTCAGACGACGAAGATTCCGTCGCAACTGAGACTGAAGACGACGATACCACTACAGAGGACACTCCTGATGAGGATGAAGCCTCTGAGGAAGATGAAGGCGACAAGCCTGAGGATTCTAAAGGTAAGAAGCCTAATAAGTTTCAGGAACGAATCAATCAACTGCTTACTCGTGAGAGAGAAGCTCGTGAAAGAGAAGCTGCTGCACAGGCCCGTGAAAAGGAGCTGCAACAGAGGCTTGACAATCTCTCAGCCAAGCAGTCCGAGACTACCCCCGTTACAACTGTGACTCAAAGTGGTCCGGCACCTACTGACCTAAACGAAGATGGTTCTGATAAGTACCCTCTAGGTGAGTTTGATCCGAACTACATCCGCGACCTGACGCGCCACACCATTCAGGCAGAGCAACAGAAATCGGCACAAGAACAGGCACAAAAAGAAGCCCTGAAGCAAGAGCAAGAAATCCGAGACTCATTACAAGAAAAGTGGACCAGCAACTTGGCACCTTTTGTTGAACAGCATGACGACTTTCTTGAGAAGACTTTAGAGCTAGAGACAACCTTCGATGGTTTAGATGCAGGATACAGTGACTACTTAGTCCAGACTATCAAGAATCTTGACCACGGCCCTGAAGTACTTTATTACTTCGCTAATAATTTATCAGAGGCACAGAAGTTTGTTAAAATGGGTCCTCAGGCAGCTACTCTAGCCTTAGGAGAAATCAATGCCATGTTCAAGGGACAGACTCGAAAAGAACCGAATAAAGTATCTAAGGCACCGCCTCCTCCTCAGCTTAATAAAGGCTCTAAAACGAGGACGTCGGTAGCTGCTGATACTGATGACTTAGACGCTTTCTCTGAAACATTTTTCAAGAGGAAGTAACATATGAAGGAAACATAAATAAATGGCTACTGTAACTGTAGATCAAGCCAAGCTAGTCCTTAATGCCTTTGCTGCTATCTTCCAAAACAACCTCGTCTCGAAGGACTTGGTTACTTGGCGCAAACATGAAGGTGAGATGAATGACCGCAACGGCCTCACCGTCGTAGAACAGGTCACTCCCGATTACACGACTACGTTTTCGTCCAGCACTGTTCAAGACCTCTCAGGTGGTGTCCAAGACACTACGTTTGGTTCGGAACAGTTCAAGCTTACTCAGGTTATTGGGTCGAGCATGGGTTGGGGCGACTTCGTTAAGATTCGTGACATCGGTGAGGCCCGTGAGAGTGAAGCCCTCAAAAAGGCTGCTCTTCGACTTGCCACAGACATCGACTCGTATATTATCGGCTTTGCCGCTAAGGCGTCGAATAACTGGGTAGGGAATGCCAACGGCACCAATGCCGTGAGTGCGTGGGGCGACATCGCTACTGCTATGACCCGTCTCAAGAAGGAAGGTGTCGAAGACGACGTCCGTGCCGTTCTCGCTTATGACGACTGGCAGGCGATGGGTGACGCCGTGGTTGGTAACAACGCCTCGCTCCCGGATATTGCTGGCGGTATGTACCGCAACGGCTTTACTGGTAACGTCGCAGGTGTCCCGACCATGTTCACTCAGCAGCTCCAGCCGCTGACTGTAGGTACTCGTGTCGCTTCGGCTACTACGCTTACCAACCAGCCGACTACTCCGGCTGTGGCATATGCCTCGGTCTGTGTCTCGGGTGCGCCGGGCCAGTATCTGACCTCGACGATCAACCTTGACGGTCAGACCGGTACCGTGACTCTTAAGGATGGTGAAGTCTTCACTATCGCTGGTGTCTACGCCTACGACCCCCGTGCCAAGAAGCGCCTCGAACATCTTCAGCAGTTCCGTGTCATCGGTAACTACACCGCTGCTGCTGGTGCTTTCACTGGTGTTCGTATCTTCCCGGCGATTATTGACTCGGGTGCGTACAAGACTGTCGATAACTCGAACGCCAACTACGACAACCTCGCAGTGACCCACATCGGTGTCGCAGGTACGGCTACTATGCCGCGCTTCCTCGCCAATAAGTCGGCCATTGTTGTGAACACTGCTGACCTCATCATGCCTGCAACTGGTACCGCCCAGCGCAAGGCTTTGACTAAGGTTCCGGTCAGTGTCCGTATGTGGAAGGACTCGGTCTTCGCGACTGGTGAACACCGCATCCGCTTTGACGTCGCTCTCGAAGCTAACGTTGCGGCTGATGGTCGCAGACGTATCGTCCGTCTGAATGGTGCGTAAGTAAATATGATAGGGGCCTCTGCCGAAAGGTACGCCCCTATTTTCTATTAAGGGTTTTTAATGACGACAATTGCTCAAATTATTACTGCTGGCTACTACGTCGCTCCCTAAGCTAACAGAAAGATAAGCACATGGCTCTAGTCTATGAAATCATCAAGGACGCTTTCCGAGAAGCGAACCTGATCCCGATTACTCAGTCGCCTACTCTTGATGAACAGACCGAGGCTTTGCGTCTTCTGAACCGCTTTGTTCGTTCTATCTTCGGGGCTGAGGCAGGAGAGGTGCTGAGGTCAGTTGCTGTTGGTACTAATAATGTCAACACGGTAAGTCCTGTAACCTCTTACGACTTTACATACCCCAACTATGTTCCTTTGAATCTTAGGCTTGTGGTTAATAACCTAGCACCAATGACGGTACAACTACATCCTGATCCTGAAGATGGCGCTCGTTTGGTTGTGGTCGATGCAACGGGTAATTTCAGTTCGGCTGTTTTTACCTTAGATGGTAATGGTCGTAATATTGACGGAGTCAATTCCGTATCTTTGAGTACAGATGGGACCAACAAGGAATGGTTTTATAGGGCTGATTTAGGTAATTGGATGTCAATTACCGATCTTGCTTTAACCGATGTCTTCCCTTTCCCTCTTGAATTTGAAGACTTCTTTGTTCTTGGTCTGGCTATGCGGTTAAATCCTCGTAACGGTGTAACAATGGATGAACAATCTGTTATTACTTTTCGCCGTCTCCGTAATATGTTTCGCGCACGTTATACCCAGACTACTCAGGAAAGCAGCGAGGAAGGTTTGTGTAGCCTTCCTAGTAGCTCATCTAGTTACAGGATAAGCCCTCTAGGGGTTAAATAAACATGGCTGGAATTAATCTAACTAAACAGGATTTTCAATCTCTTTCGGAAAATGTGCCTAGAGTTAAACTCAGTAACATGTATGTTGTTGAAAACCCTTTAAGCCTTGCGGGATATTCTTATATTCCCCGGCCCACTCTTCGTGTTTTTTCTGATTTTGAACAAACCCCTATCAGAGGTATCTGGTTTCAAGCTACTCTCGGTAAAACTGTTCTTTACGTAGTTGCTGCAAATTCTTTGTACACTGTTGATACGCTAACTGGGGTCGGTACTTTTGTAGGGACTATTCCGGGGTCTGATCTTTGTACGTTTGCCTCTACTATCTACAGTATAGCAATCACATCTAATGGTGCTTTATATCTTTCTGACGGGGCAAGTGTTTCTTCTGTATCAATCCCCGACGATCAACAGGTCACTGATGTTACAAGTCTTGATAACTATTTCATTGTAGGGATTAAAGATACTAATAAATTTTATTGGATCAGTCCCGGAGATACTGTAATTGATCCTTTGTCTTTCACTTCTGCCGAACGTAATCCTGATGACATCATAAGCGTCACTACTATTGGCGATGAGTTATGGGTTGTGGGCCAATCTACTGCCGAAGTGTTTGCTGACTCGGGAGATGCTGATGCACCTTTTGTAAGAATTTCTGGCCGAGCATATCAGATAGGTTGCGCAGACAAACACTCTGTAGTAAAAACTTTGAAAGACACTCTCCCTTGTTTGATCTGGGTGACACCTAGTAAAGAAGTGGTTCTGGCTCAAGGTGTGCCTAATAAAATTAGTAATGAAGCTATCGAAGAACTGTTAAAAGAATCTTCAAATTTTGTAGCGTGGTCTTTTCGCACCAATCGGCATGATTTCTACGTTTTGACGACTGATACAGTAACATTAGTTTACGATATTACTGCTGATTTGTGGTACAGATGGTCAACTTATCTTAAAAATACATGGGATGCTGTATCGGGTATTCACGTTAATGATACAGTGTATTGTATTTCTTCTTCTGGGACTTTTGTGTATGTACTAGATTACTCGACGAAAGACCCTTCAAATGATTATCTTGTTTGTGAGGTAAGTGGTTTCATTCCAAATGAAAGTAGCCAGCCACAAGTTTGTAATAATATCACTTTGTTTTTGAATTACGGATTTTCTCCTGCTTATTCATATTCTCCTGTGATAGAGCTAAAATGGTCTGACGATGGGGGATATACGTGGTCGAACTACATTCACGGGGCAACAGGCGCTAAAGGACTGTATGATACAAACATCTCATTTAGGTCACTTGGGCGTATTGTGCAGCCGGGAAGACATATTGAGCTAAGGTTTAGTGAGTTGCAGTCATTTCGTTTAGACGGAGCTACTTTCAATGATTAAGCTGCCTCGTCTGCCGCTAGGCTGGAAAAATCAGCCTCAGTTGTTTGAGCGTTACTGGCACGAAGCAATGACACAAATTGAAAAAACACTTAACGATGTGTTAGCTATTCCTGCAATTGAGGCGGCAATAGCTGCTGCTAATGATGCTGCAATCGCGGCTAATAATGCAGCGATAGCCGCCAATGATGCAATTGATGCTCAGAGAAGCGATACAAGTTTAACCAATAGTTATGTGGATACATCCTCTTATGTAGGCACTCTTATTACTTGTACATCTGCGGGCTTAGTGACTATTAAAACCCATACTCGTATTTACGGCGACCCCTCGTTAAACCCTAATTCGTCGGTAACTGGAAATACTTTTACTGTAGGTGCGGCAGTTCCGGGAGACCTCATCCGTATATATTATGCAGATACAAACAGGACAGGTGGCTCTGTCACATATCAATACACTATTGATCCAGCACCACCGCCCGTTCAAACCGGGAACATTCACTCCGTAGGGGTTGTAGAAGTCCCTGTGACTGGCACAGCTAACGGAAAAGAAATTAAAAACCCCGGCTATGTCTATGATTAAGGAATAAGTTATTATGGCTAAAAGTGTTGCCCATTTTTTTGATGCTGATCGTCTCGTTTCAGCAACGGGTACTGCTGACAGTGGTTTGGTGTATTTTTACTACACAGAGACGACTAATCTAGCTCCTATCTACGCAGACAAAAATCTAATCACGCCGTTAACCAATCCTGTACCTATTGCCGCTGGTCAAATTTTTCCTGAAATATTCCTCGATCCGTCGATTGTCTATAGGCGTAGGATTATCCATAATTCAGACGGTTCAGTCTTTGATAGAGACCCATTGTCCTCAGTTAACGCTGCTTCCTCGTCTGTTAATTTTAAAGACTATCATCCCGGTGATGCCACAGATGCAACTGTTGCTTGGGATGAAATGATTGCTGACATAACTGCTAGCGGCATTAGGAAAGTGTTTGTTCCGGCTGGTATTTATAAATTAGTAAACGCTAACTGGGCGCTTGATGATTTAGAAGTTTCAGGTAGTGGCGAAGCCACTGTTTTCTCTGTAGGGGCTAACAACAGTAATCTATGGAATGTTACAGGCGCTAATGGTGTTCTAAATAGTTGCCAGCTTCTCGGCGATGGGACTTCGTCTGCTACGTCTAACGGTGTCGCTGTTATTCTTTCAGGCGCAAATTTTCACGCCTCGGAGGTGTTTGTTAACAACATGGGGCAAGGGGTTATTTACGGAACAACGGCAGTTAATACTCGTGGCCCTACTTTTGAGCGAATTAAAAGCCGATCTTGCGGCGCTGGTAGCTCCGGCTTTCCTGTGCTGGTTTTTATGAATGGTTCTTGGGAACGTTCAATTTACCGCGATTTTGATGTCGTAACTTCTGCTCTTTTCTATGGTGTTTTATACGGAGAGAGTGGCTCGGCTTTTTGGAAAGATTTACAAATTATTGGTGGCCATTGGGAAGGCTTTCTTCGTTATGCTGTAAGTTGTACTGATGAGACTTACGACGGTACAGATCGTTGTTACGGTGTTGATATTCAGGGAGGCTATTATAAGAATTGTATTCAAGGTGCCATCAAACTTAAACAGGCTAAAGATTATAGAATTTCTAAAGTTTTAACTGAAGGTTGTGGTAATTCTCCTGAAAACGCTGCTGGTGGTCTCAGAGGTTCTATCATTCTTCATGGCATGGGGCGAATGGAGGCATCTGACTGTATCGTCAAAAACTCCGGTTCTTCTGGTGTTCAGGTAACTGTACCTTATACTGTACTTAAGTTACGTCCTGATGGTTTTGGTATGCCTTCGGTTCTTATCTCGAATTGTATAATCGAAGGAACCGGACTGACTGCACCTTCTTTTGGTGCGGGTATTTCTGCTCTTGGGCCTTGTAAAGATATTACAATTCAAGGCTGTAGTGTTCGTGGTGCAGTCTGGCACGGCATTCATGTAGAATGCGGAGCTGGTTTGCACCAGACTCAATTTCTTTCTATCTCTGGTTGCCATGTACTTGACAGTCCTAATTCAACTGGTATTGGTATTATGGTCAATCGTGTGTGGGAATATTTCGATTCTAATAATAAAGTGTTCAATGTTAGAGGCATTTGCAACTGGGTTGAGAATGTAGAAAACTGGGTTAATCAGGGCGGAAGGTCTGGGGATAGCTATACCGCTACTGCGTGTTTTGATGTCTCTAACGTTAAATACATCTCGTTTAACGGTTCGGCTTCGTGTTTTGATTACTCTACTGCGTGGTCTTCAGGAGCCGCTGTTTCTGTGGGTACGAGATTTTACACATCAGCAGGTCGTGTCTATGAGGTAATTGTTGCAGGCAACTTAGGTGCTTCTGCCCCTACAGCAGAAACAGGGGCGGTAGTTAACGGCACTGCAACTCTCTCGTTTGTTCACATGCGTCGCCAGAATGCTCCCGGTATCTATTTCAGAACCGGAGGTACTATTACTTGTGCAATAGGTAATGAGGCACGATTTGAAAATGCACCCGGTTGGTTTTCTGGGACTGCTCCTAGTCTTCTGACTCGGGGTGCTTATTACAAGTCTTCAAACACTTTAGTAGGGACTGGTGTTCCTGCCACTTTCTCTCTTGCGTGGCCGGAGCCTAATACAGACTACAGAGTCTCTATTGAGCCTACTGTTAATGAGACATTTTATGTGCTTAACAAAACAACTAGCTCGTTCCAAGTTCAGTCGAGTAACGCTACTTCAACTGCTGTTGTAAACGTGTCTGTGTCTCGTTAATGGAACGTTTAACTGATCCTGTAAAATGTAGACAAGTAACCGACAAATACTTACGATATTTTACATTCGATGTAGAGGATTGGTTCAGCAAACCTGAAAACTATGCGCTTATCGAGGGCGAGAATATCGCCTTCGGTGAGTATAAATCTCCCGGAATCTATTGGGTTCACTTCTGTTATCACACAGCAAGAGGAAGACAGGCTATAGAGTTGACTAAAGATTTTTTACAAGAGTTTTATAAGGAAGCCCCTGTAAAAACTTCAATAGGGCTTATTCACAAAGACAACAAAAAAGCCAGATGGTTGATCCGTCAGGTTGGTTTTACTTCTATTGGTATGATAGATACCAAAAATGGTGAGTGCGAGATGTTTGTACTCCACAATATTACGAAAGAGATACACTAATGGGTTTTTCAAGTGAAGATAGAGGGGTTGGGACCATCAATAGAGGCGACTCCTCTAGTGGTGTTTTAAAGACTTCTGAACCATCTTTAGGTAACAACTTGTTAAAATACCTAGGAAGTAGGTATCCAGTAGCTGGAGGTATAGCTAATATGGCTTTTGGGCCTCCTGAGCCCCAGCAAATTCCTCAGATGATGCAGCCTAAGCTTCCTGACAACTCAGAGGAGAGCGGTATGATGGGTGCGAACCCTCGGAAATCTCCCTCTGATGGTCTTGCCACTATTCTTAAGTTTTTTGCATAAAGGTGCTTAATCATGGGGTTCAGTAAAAGTAAATCTAGCTCACAACAGCAGTCACAACAGACGAGTAATTCGTCTAATCAGGCCTTCCCTTATCTACAAAATGCGTTCGGGGCCCAAACAGGGTACACAGGTCAGGCTAATAATGCCATCGCAAATCTATTAGGTTTGAACGGAGGAACGGCCCAGACTGACGGTCTTAATATGTTTGCGACCAGTCCGGCTTATAAATTTCTACAAGACAGAGGCACAGGCGCAGTAACTGCAAGCAATGCCGCCAAGGGTATGCTCAACTCAGGGGATACTTTAAAACGTCTCACAGAATTTGGTAATGGCCTTGCTAGCACCTATCTAGACAAATATATGGCCCAACTTTCAGGGCTGTCAAATTCAGGTCTTAACGCAGGTCAGATCATTGGCTCGGCTGGTAACGTGTCTTCGTCGTCTGGCTCTAGCTCAGGCACATCGACTGGTAAAAGCAGTAACTTCAGTCTTGGTTAAAGGTTAAAAACATGGGCTCTACTTTTGATTCTCTATCTCCTTTGTTTAATATCCCTTTAGATTTTCAGGCGTCTCCTAATGACATCAGGGCTACTATGCAGCAAGAGAGACAGCCTGCTCCTATCGATCCTAGGTATGCCGAAGATACCTATGTAGAAAGAGACGGCAAGCATAAAGGCGTAGCAGGAACGGCACGAGATGTTTTAGGTTTCTTAGGTGACTTATTACTGACTCGGCTCCACATGCCTGCTATGTATAGCCAGTCTCAGCAAAAAAGAAAGCTCTCTGCTGCTATGGAGGGCTTTGACCAAGACCCAGAGAGTGCCATCAATAGGGTAGCCTCTATTGATCCTGTCTATGGGGCCAAGCTCAGAGAGCAGCACGTAGATAATAAGAGACTAGATACTACTAGGGCACAGGTCAATGAAGACAGAGATGCCAGAATTGCTATACAGCAAGAGACTAAGAATAATCAAATCAGGGGTTTCGGGGCTTCGATGGTTAATACGATGTCTGGCTGGCCCGAAGATAAACGCAAAGAAAATTGGCCTTCGTTGAGGTCACAAGTTATTGCTGCTGGTAAGCGAAGAGGTTATGACCTCACAGATGAGCTTCCTGAAACTTATGATCCGATGCAACTAGATGCCTTCATCGACAGCGCAGTCCCTGTTGGGACTCAGAGGGGTCAACGACTCAGCAGCAGACGTCTCGACATAACTGAAAAACAGGGCGATAGGCGTCTAGATCAAGGTGAGCGCAAACTGGATCAAGGTGAGCGCAAACTGGATCAAGGCGATAGATCGCTTGACCAAAGAGATAGAATTATTGGTCAGGGGGATGCTCGTTTACAGCAAGGCGACGTAAGACTTGAACAAGGTGACAGATCGCTTGACCAAAGAGATAGAATTATTGGTCAGGGAGATGTAAGACTTGAGCAAGGCGAACGTAGGCTTGATCAGACTGAGCCAGTAATAAAGTTAAGAAGACATAAAAAGACTGGTGTCGTATATCGTTTTAAACTTGTAAATGGGAAAATGGTTAACTTAGGACCTGATAAGTAATAAGGATAGTTATGGCTACTTTACCGGCTTTTGAAGATACGGAAGAATATACCGAAGAAACTCCTCAAGACTCTTTGCCGAGTTTTGAGGACACTATTTCTGTAGATACTGTCGAGAAACCTGCTCAAGCTAAGACTACGGCTACACCAGAGGTACAAACTACTAGACCTCCTACACAAAGGACCTCCCCTCCTGTACGGACTGCTGCTCCTACGCTAGTTAATGGCCCTTATCAAACCCCCGGAGCTGATCGTTGGGCAGTTACAGATAAACAGGCCGAAGGCATGGATGCCGTCCAGCAGAGCCTCATCTACGAAAGCACTCAAGGTAAAGGAACGGTCAGGCAGAGAGCGGAGAGAATCTATGCAGCCCATCCAGAATTATTTGCTGGTGGGGACAAGAAGAAAACTATAGGAGAGCTAGAGTACGGGATTCGTTATTACAGGTCAGAACATAATAAAGGTAAGGCTCAGTGGTATGTCCCTGAAGGACAGCTTCCTGCTCCTATTACTGTAACTGCTGATAAATCGAAACTAAAAACTCCTAGTACTTCAATAGTAGGAGGTGTCTTAGACACAGTGTCTGATGCAAGTAATGCAGTATTAGAGGGCACAGAGAAAGCAGTTAGTCAGCCTCTTGTTAAATTAGCAGATAATCTAGGTAAGTTATTAGGTACTATTGATCCTAATAACACAGACGTAGAAGAAGCTATTTATCAAGTATCCAATCAAGACGAGGCCAGTTATGCCAGCCCCGATAGTTTAACAAGGACACTAGGTAATCTGGCAGGTGAGACTGCCCCTTACGTACTACTTAGCGGCCTACGTCCAGTGACAGCATTAGCCCCCTCAGGTGGTGCCTTAACCGCTGCTGGTGATCTCGCTATTCAAGGCGGTATAATCGGAGCCGCCCAATCAGATGGTGAAGACGTCATCGGGGATTCTCTTAAGAATGCCTTTCTTACTGCTGTTTTTGCAGGCCTCCCTGCTGAGGGTGCCGGTTCGTTAAGACGCGCCAGAGGTGAGGAGGGTTATGGACCCCCTAAAGGGGTTGACGTGTCTTTCTCTAAATCATCGGTAGATGAAACAGGCCAACCTGTTAGAGAGTTTGAGATTACCTCTCCTGAAGCTCCTCCAGTAAAAGGAAGGGTTAATAAAGACGGGACGGTTGCTATACAAGAAGCACCTGATGCAGGGCTGAAAAGACTGCTTGGTAAGGAAGATGCCCCTCCTATCTCTCCTGATCCTGTTGCTGGTGACGACGTAGTAGCTAGACTGACTGAGGCTCTCAAAACTGCTGATAAGGTCAGGCCTGAACAATTAGAAATGTTTAAGAAAGCTAGGGCCGAGAAATTTGCCAAAGCTTCTGAGGCCCAGTATCCCGGCTCTGGTAGAGAGGCCTACGAAGACTCTTTAAAAGCTTTGAAGGGTAAATTACCTAGTCCTGATTTTGAGGACGTAGGTAGACATTTCTCTGAGAAAGACATTCACGCCTTATTTGACGTAGTTAGCGGCACTGGTAATCTCACAACTACAGGAAAATTAAGCGCCTATTCTGGTCTTGAGAAAGTACTTAAAGGGGAGATACCTGCACCTAAAGAATTAGAACATTTATCAAAAGCTTTTCCTACTGATTTTGTAAAAGAAATTGTATCAAAACGATCAATGGTATCTAAGCAGGCAGGAGTATTTGGAGAAATATGGAATCTCCCGAAATCTCTGATGTCTACTGCTGACCTTTCGGCACCGCTGCGACAAGGCCTCGGTCTAATCCATCGAAAAGAGTTTGGTGGGGCAGCCACCGAGATGATAAAATACGCCACTGATCCTAAACACTTTGATGAATTAATCGACTATATTGAATCTCATCCTAATTATGCCCTAGCAGAAGAAGCTAAGTTATCTCTTACTACTAACAAACAGTTTGGTGTAAGGGAAGATGTCTTCTCCTCTCATTTAGGGGATAAAGTCCCTGTATGGGGTAAAGTGGTACAAGGGTCGGAACGAGGTTATGTCGGTTTCCTTAATAAATTAAGGTTTGATACTTTTAATAGTCTGATACAGCAAGCCGATAATGCCGGACTCAACCTAAGGGACAATCCTAAAGCTCTTAGAGCTGTTGCTGATTATATCAATATCATGACAGGCAGAGGAGGGCTCGGTGCCTTAGAAGGGGCCGTACGTGAATTGAATATGGTTTTCTTCTCTCCGGGTCTTATATCCTCTAGACTGCAAATCTTAACTGCACCATTAGGTGCGCCCTTTGGTTTAGGTTTCATTGCTAAACTCCCTAAAGAGCTTAGGGCAGAGGCTGTTAAATCTTATGGAGGGATGGTAGGGTACTACACTACAATAGTAGGGCTAGCCTCTGCTGCTGGTTATCAAATCAGTAGTGATCCCTTTAGTTCAGATTTTGGTAAAATCAAAGACGGTGATACTAGAGTGGATTTAGGAGGAGGTCTGCTGCAATATATCACTGCTGGTGCGAGGGCGCTGTGGCGTAAAAGTACATCAACAACTTCTGGCAATACTAGAGACTTGAAAAGAAAAGGCGACACACCTCTTGATGCCGACATCAAGTTTATCTTGAACAAACTACACCCGTCTCTATCTCTTCTTGTTGACCAACAAAGAGGTACAGATGCCGTAGGAAAGCCGTTTTCTTGGGAGCTTGCTCTGGCTTCTAGGCTGTCTCCTATGGGTCTTCCTGATATTTATGAAACCATTAAAGAACATCCTAACCAGAATGGTGTGATGTACTCTATTTTAGGTTTATTAGGTGCTGGGTTACAGAATTATCCCTCTAAGCCTAATAAGACGGAAGAGACTGCTTTACCAGATACTGAGGATACAGTCCCTTTAGATTCTAAACCTACAACAGAGGTCAAGACTAAAGAAGGGACGCCAGATGATCCTTCTGGGGACTCTGACTTACCTGACTATGACTCTACGTCTCCTGTCTCAGAAACTACTGAATCTAATCTTGTTGCAACTAAAGTAGTAAAAGGCCTTGGTCTTCATATTACTGATGATGGAATACGTTCCGAACAGAGGCAGGCCGAATACTTCAGAACAACTAAAGGGGCTGCAAAACCCGGATCGAGTTCTCATGGAATTGGTAATGCCATAGACATAAGAGTACCTAGAAATGGTGTAACACCTTCTCAGATCAAAACTAACTTAGAGAAGAATGGTTTCTTTGGTATTACTTATATAACTAAGCCACATGGGACAGGACCGCATTGGCACTTCCAGTGGAAAGGACGGAAACAACAATGAGTATCGTACTAGGTAAGACATCTCTAAAAAGGCTTGAAGGGGTTGACAACAAGCTTGTAAGAGTGGTTAAAAGGGCTGCCGCTCTAGCTACAGAGGACTTAGATTTCTCTGTTAACGAGGGGCTTAGAACCCTTGCGAGGCAGAGAAGACTGTATGCCCAAGGTCGCACTAGACCCGGTCCTATAGTTACATGGACCCTGAACAGTAAACATATCGAAGGCAAGGCCGTAGACCTCATCCCTTACCCCGAAGGATGGAAGGCACCGCTGAGTAAATTTGAGGGGGTAGCAAATCTCATGTTTGAGGCTGCTAAACTCGAAGGTGTAAAAATTCGTTGGGGTGCCGACTGGGACCAAGACGGTAAACCCAGAGAAAGAGGTGAGACAGATAGTCCTCACTTTGAACTTGCATAAAGGAATAAATTATGTCGAAGATTATTGAATTTGTTAATGGTAAGAAAACTTATATCACTGCTATTCTGACTGGTGTTGTAGCCGCTGCGGATGTATTAGGCTATCAGGTGCCAGAAGGTGCCTACGCCTTGCTAGCTGCCGTATTCGGTATCACTGTGAGACATGCCATCGGTAAGAGTGCTTAATTTCTTTAAGACAGTCTTTTCTGCCTTGAGTGAGATATTTGGTTTCTTTAAACAGAACCAACTCATTCAAGCAGGAGAGGATAAGGTCGTGGCGAAACAGGCTACCAAGGAGATAGAGATTGTTATCAAAGCTAATGAAGCCCGTGAAGACGCTAGGGCTGATGCTGGCACTATCCTTGACTCTGACGTCCTGCCAGACGACGGCTTCCGTAGGGACTAGCACGAATACAATGTGTGCCGTCTTCAAACCTATCTCTTGGTCGGTTAAAGACACAAGAGAGACGCAAGAAGAGATCGTAGAGCATAACAAGGTATGGACTACGGTGTGTGGCCCTAAAAGCAAATAAAAGAAAACCCTCCCCGGCAAATCGCTAGGGAGGGTTTTTTAGTATCTAGGGGTCAGAAGGTTCCCTGCTCGTAGAGGGTTCTGCTTATCTTCCGGTTACCTCTGGCTCGCAGTGTCTTCCGGCCAGACCCGTATCCTTAGTTAAGACATCTCTCCTGTCTTACCAATTGTTGTTACGTCGCAAGAACCACCTGTACAGGCCAGCTCTTGTGATCCAGTAGTGTGATCTTCTTGTTCGTAAAATCTTAGATCATCCCAGTTAAGCTCTGGTGTAGGATGGTCTTCTACCCATCTATTGAAGTCTTCTTCGGTAAGCTCTTGGTAGGGAGCTTGTCTATAAGACCCTCCATCGTAGGGGAGAAAAGAGACACCGGAAAGAGAATCGAAATTTCCAAAAACCCAAGCTCCAACGTCCATCCACTCGTTTTCACGAACATTGATGGTTGCTGAGGGCTTGTGTTCACACCAGTGATCTTGGAGAGTTTTCCAAAGTTCAAGATTGTCGATGGCAGTCGCATCTTCACGAGTTTCTGCTCCTTTAGGCGATCTAACAGGGAAGTAAAACACTGTTGTACTATCAGGAGACATCACGTCTTCTTCCCAATAGACTCCACTTTCTTTAAGAAAGACCGTAAGAGGGTCTTTGTTGTCCGCCCTAATAGTTCGTAGGTAGAAAGGACTATGACGAGTGTGCATCCCAGAAGCACTATCAACAAGCTGACTGACAGTACCACTAGGCTTAACACAAGTTGTAGCAGTAGACTGGTTAATACCCAGTTTCTCAGCCCATTCTTTATTCGTTTCGACGACGACGTCGCGTAACTTTTCAAGTACTGAAGGGTTGTCCAGTAAGGCAAGGTTGTCGCATACCCCAGTAAGAGACACTCCGAGAAGACGCTCTTCTTCACACTGATCTCTCCAAATCTTTCTTAAGTATTTGAAATCTGTGAAAGTGCTTTGTATTGTTCCGAGGATAGCAGCGACTCTAGCTTTTCTCGACAGAGTCTCAAAGTTGTCGTCACTTCGTACAACGATTTCAGTGAGGTTGCAGAATTGGAAGGGACGTAGGATAATTTCAGAGCAAGGATTTGTGCCGAAGTCATGGTCCGGATCGCGCCTTCCATTTCGGCCTGCAACCCTCTCGCAAGCATACCTGCTAAATATTCCTCTTTCACCGCTCTTGCTGTCATAGAGAGCCTTCCACTCTTTTAAGAACAGGCCCATGTCGGGCTTCCTGTGGTTGTAGACTGCGCTGTTATTAGCGAGCCTCCTGTAGCCGTTGTTAGCCCACCATTCACCTGTTTTGGCCGACCTCATTCTGTCATCAGTTACGTCAGAAAGAGAGATCATCGCGCTCCGTCTGACTCCACCTACAACAACGATGTCTGCAATCTTACACATGAGGTCGTGGCACTCAAGAGATGTCAGCCTTCTTCCTGCGGCGTCCTTAAAGAGACGAACAGTGAATTCAAAAAGGTCAACCAGAGGTCCGGGCCCCGAAGCACGTCCTCCAAAAGTCTTGAGTCTTGCTCCCGCAGGTCGAACTCTCGTGACGTCCCATCTGGGAATTTGACCAGCAATGAGTAAGGATACAAGCTCTCTAAAAGATCGGGCCCATCCTTCTTTTGAATCTGCCACTGTAACGACTGTGTCTGTGGCGTTGAACTCTTCACTGATTCTTGGTAACTGTCTGACATACTCATCCTCTACTGAAAAACCTACGCCTGTCCCACACATCAAGATGTACATAGCCTCATCGAAGGAACGAGGACTATCAACAGGGAGGTAGGCACAGTTATAAGCCGGGACGTGGCATCTGTCTAAAGCGGGCCCGGCAGTCATGAGAGCCCTCATCGAGGGCATTACTTCTAGGTTATAGATACTATTATAAAGCTCATCTATTACACTCTGTAAGCTGTCGTTACCTTCAACTCCTAGTACAGCTAAACGGGACGTGTAGTAGTCAATAAGACGGGTAACTGTTTCACCCCAGTCCTCTCTCCTGTTGTCTTCTTCGTTCCATCTGGCGTAGCGGCTCTTATAGATGACCTCTTGATAAGGCGTCGCAAAAGGATTCAAAATTAAAGACCTCGCATATCTGGTTTGGTATAACCCTCTGGTTTGAGAATCTTACCGTCTTCTCTGAGACGAACGAGACCATCAACAACCTTTGTCATGTTGTTATTATGGACCCTATTAAAAGACTCTGTAGTCGGGATGCCCAACCACCAAGCGATATTACTGAGTACTACTTGTGTGTCAGCCCACTCCTTGACCAGAGCCGCCCTAGTCTCTTCAGAGGGGCTATTCCAGTAGTCAAACATTGCCTCAATAAGCTCTTCTGACTCTTCTCTGAGATTGTTCTCATAGGACTCTTCATAAAGATCACCATCTTCCAGAGGCTTCTTACCTGCTGCTGTAAGGAATTTTGCTACTTCACTGATACCAAATGTCATATATACCTACTTAGTTAATGAGTGCGTCTACCTCAGGTGCCGTAGCAGGCCTGAGAATTACTTCTAATGGCTGTGGTTTGCTTACTGATACAAGGCTGCCACAGCTTACTTGTAACACCTGATGTGTTATATTCCCTGATGAAGGTTCAACTAGAAACCGTGTAGTTACATTGACCCTATCTTCAAGCATCTCTAGAAACTTAGAGAGACACTTCTCATCTGTCATTTTACCGATCTTCATTCCAATCTTCTTCTGTTACTTCGTACTTCTTAGCTGGTACTATCTTTTGTGAGTACTTAGGACGTCTTAAATCCTTGGCTATGTGGTTATAACGTCGCATCTTCCTGCGTTCTTTCTCAGGGAGCCTTCCGATACTCGTCATTGGTTGTCAACTCTTTATACCGTTTCAAGAATTCTTTCTTTGCCTTAGCAGGGGTCCATCCTTGTGGCTCTACTTTGCGGCTTGCCCTGAATTCTTTGTTCCAAAGAAGATCAACTGCTGGTGCTACAGCTTTTCGCTCCGACCAATACAATTGTTTATCTGCTCTATGGATACATTCAGGGAATGGATATACTAAATTAAATCTTTTAGCAATATCCTCCTGAATGTTATCTTCGATTTGTTGATAAGCTGGTAGTAGTTTTTTAAGGGGGCTTGAGACATCCCCAACAAAAGCCTCTGAGGCGTCATGTAAAAGGCCTTCTAGTGCGTATAGAGGGGGGCATATCTTACTGACAAGTACAGAATGCTCTGCAACACTATAGAAGCGAGTGACGTGTCCGGTATAGCGACATAAATTAGCTAATGCTGTAGCAATGACATCAATACTGTATTCACTCTTCTCAGGAGCTAATAGGTCAAAGAACTGACCACCAGTTATTGAGATACTTGACTTAGTCTGTTCCATCTTGCTTCCTTAAGAGAAGCTCAAGTTTAGCGAGAGCCCCCCAAGCCTCATGAGCTGCGTGTAATAGCTGGCTATCTTCTGCCCTGTCTTGACCTTTGGCTTCATCAATCATGTGACGACACTTCGCGTCCATGTATCTGTTAAGTCCGTCATCAACACCGAGCCATCCGCCCCAAGTACCATACTTGTCGTGACCGAATTTAGAGATGTTGGCTACTGCTTCGATAGCTCTAGGAAAGTACTTGATGAAGCCTTGGTAAATAGGAGCCTTACCTTCATCCTTCTTGAATGCACCTACAGCTACTTTCTCTGCATCGTCTGCGGTTGTCTCTATCATACTAGCCTTCTTTAAGAAATTTAAATAACATTCTTGTAAGTGATTTTTAGGTATCACCCACGCCCTTATTGTCACTTACGTAATCCTGCAAATTCGAGAACATCTTCGACATTCTCTTCGTTGATCCAATCATTGTCTAAGGCACAGGCTAACAGCTCTTCAATAGGTACTTGAAGAAACTCTACAAGCTCCCAACCCTCTAACCTATCTGTTACGGCATAAAACTCTTCTGCTTTAAGTATCATTTCACGCCTTCACGCTTTCCGTCTTGCCAAGCCCCACAGTTTTGACACTGTAGTCGTTGAATCTTGA
>JACCDZ010615231.1_pt1 | contig 23516 bp, 37 predicted proteins | sample 7449551 | NCBI WGS metagenome assembly JACCDZ01 (sample SAMN15323452, study PRJNA562643) | freshwater metagenome | isolation source: river surface water | place: USA:Blue River Watershed | collected 2017-08-18 | reverse complement strand
GAGATTGCCTTTGGCACTGTCATGGTGTGGCCGCCGATCAACACACCGTAGTGTGTCTTGACGGGTGGCCGATCAGGTGTAGCGTAAAAAAGGCATGGCCCAACGTATTGACCGTGGCAACTTAGCACCCGCTAAGCGCCTCGCCGACGGACGGGTTCGGGTTGACGCGTATATCACGCGCACCGGTGTGTTTTCGTACGCGCTCCCCGACGGGACAATTCGACGAGAGTACCGGCCGGCCGACGAGGTATTTCGCGCCGATTCGCTGGCGACATTTTCGATGGTCCCTGTCACCGATGACCATCCGCCGGTGATGCTCAATGCGGAAAATGCAACGCAATACTCTGTTGGAGTAACGGGGGAACAGCCCCGACGCGATGGGAATTTCGTGCAGCTACCGTTGATGGTGATGTCGTCTAAGACCATCAAAAAGATGGACGCTGGCAAAATTCAAGTGTCCGCAGGGTACGAGTGTGATTGCGAGGAAGTGCCGGGTATCTCGCCCGACGGGGAGCGTTACGACGCCGTACAGCGCAACATCCGAGCAAACCATGTGGCGATCGTCATGCACGGTCGTGCAGGAGCCGCCGCGGCCGTTCGTATGGACGGCGCCGGCATTCAACTAGAATCCGCGCCCGCGCATGGTGCGCGAGCGGATGAGGAATCAACAGAGGAAAGTGACATGGAACTTAAAGAGGCTTTAGAGCAAGCCGCCAAAGCGACCGCTCGCGCCGATGCGGCCGACGCTAAGGCCCTAGCGCTCACCACAGAGCTCGAACGGCTTAAAGGTGAACGCGACGCACTACAAGGTGCGGCCACCAAAGCAGAGAAGGAACGCAAAGATGCGATCGATTCTCTCGAGCCGCGGGTTCGCGCGCGCGTTGCGCTCGAGCATCGCGCGGCGGGGATTTTGAAGGGTACCGATCTGACAAAGCTGTCGGACCGCGCCATCAAAACCGCCGTGATTAAGCACCTTGATTCGGTGGAGGTCGCCGCAGAAGCCAGCGACGCCTATGTGGACGGTCGGTTTGACGCGTCCGTCGAACGTCTTGTGGCCGCCTCGGATGCTCTCGCCAACACGTTGGTTGAAGGCGAGAAAGCACGGCTCGACAGTGTGCCCGTCGATCCGGAAGTGGCCGCCCGTCAAGAAATGCTGGAACGTCATCGTAACGCCTCGAAGATTCAGGAGGGCAAGAACTAATGTCGGTTCAAACGTCGTACGCTAATGACCCCGCACGAGGGCTCGCGGGTCAACTCGCGGATGCCCTCAATGACGGTCGCAGTATCCACCCGATGTTTAACGCCGATACCGTGTCCATCCCGTATGGACATGCCGTCGAGCACGTCGATGTGGCATCGACTGCATTTTCGGGATTCGCTGATGCGGTAGCTTCGCGCGAAGCTCAGCAATTGGTGAAGCTACCCAATGCCAACACGGATAAGGTGTTTGGTTTGGTGGTGCATTCACACGCCTCCACGGAATCCGAAACCATCGCGGCGGGGGTTGTCGCTCCTTCCGGGCGTGGTCCTGTGGACGCCCTCAAAGTCGGGGCCTCTATGAACGTCGCGCGCCGCGGTCGCATGCTGGTAAAGCCGGAAGCATCGTCGGGTGTGGCGCGGGGCGCACGCTTGTATGTACGTGCCGTCGCGGGCGGTAGCTGGAACCCTGGCTCGCTTCGTGGGTCTGCCGATGGCAGCAACACGATTGATTGCTCCAATCAAGGTGAGTGGCTCTCCGGCATTGGTGCCGACGGCCTCGCCGAATTGGAATTCGACTTTGTGAATAAGGGGGGCATCTAAGCCATGGATCCGTCGACGATTAAGTACAAATTCAACATGGATGCGACGGACAACTACTTTTTGTCGCGTCAGCTCGAATCAATTCGCAGCAAGCTGTATCAGGTCCAGTACCCGAAGCTGCAGGCGCGATCGCTCGTACCTCCTGCGGATCCGGAAATCGATACGGGTGCTGAAGAGCACGTGATCCAGATTTACGATGAGACCGGCGATGTCGAAGTGACTTCGGACTATTCGACCAAAGGTCCCCGCGCAGATGTCAACGCACGTGAGTCACGCGGTCGGATCCGAGGTCTTAAATCCTCGTACGCCTACTCGCTGCAGGAGTCTCGCGCGGCGAAGCTAGCCAAGCGCGACCTCCCCGGAGCTAAAGCGAAAGCGGCGCGGAACAATATCGAGCGGAAGATCGACCACCTGTTGTTTTTTGGATCGCGAATCGCGGGATTCACGGGGCTTTGTAACGCTCCCGAGGTTCCGAGCTTCGCGGTAGCAGGTCCGTGGGCCGCTGCGACCCCCGACGAACTCGTGTTGGATATGCAAAATATCATCAACGAAGTCGATTCTCAGTCCAATTCGGTCGAGGCTGTTTCGACGATTGCGATGGCACAAAAGCTATGGGCCTTTTTGAACACCCGGCGATTGCCCGATTCCAACGGCGCAACGGTGCTGTCGTGGGTGTTGGCCAACAACCCCGGCATTCGGATTATCCCAGCATGGCGTCTCAACACGTCGGGCCCTAGTGGTACGCCGCAGATCGTCGCGTACGATTTGAACCCTGAAAAACTACGGACGATTATCCCGCAAGAATTCGAACAGCTGCCACCTCAGCAAGACGGGTTCGAAGCGGTCACCCAATGCCACGCGCGTTGCGGTGGCGTTGTTTTTGACTATCCCAAGTCGGCCGTCTACGCGACCGGCATGGGCACGGTGTAATGATCTCGTGGGTGCAAGTTGTAGCGTTTGCTCCTGAACTGGCGACTGTAAATCCCACAGTTCAGGAACTCCTACTGCAATACACCCACGAGTCCGTCCCCGAAGGTGAATTTTGCGGGGCGGACTACACCTTGGCGCAAATTTATCTCGCTGCACATTTGGCCACGCTGCACGTGCAAACGTGCGACGCGGCGAGCGGTGGGGCGGTAACAGGCCCCGTGCAATCGGAGTCCGTCGGCGGTCTGTCGACGTCCTATAAAGACGGGTACGGCATGGGCTCCGTACTTTCGCGTGAGGGGTACGAACGCACCAAATATGGGGCGGCTTTTCTCGAGATTGCCCGGTCATCGCGTTGCGGATCGGCCGGGCTAGGAGTGACATTGCTATGAGCGATATCGACCTCAATGACCGCGCCTGGAATGCTCTTCTGGCGTCTCTCAAGGGGTTCGATCACAAGATTGCGAAGGTCGGATTGCTCGCCTCCAAAGGCGGCGCCGATGAAGACGAGAATGGATTCACGCTCGCGGCGCGAGGCGCGGTGCACGAGTTTGGATCCGACGACGGGGTGAACCCCGAACGCCGGTGGCTTCGGGGCACGTTTGAGACGTACCAGTCCGAGTTAGAGGAAATGCAAACCAAAGTGGCGAAGGCGTTTTTTCGAGGGGGGCTCACCCCCGATCGCGCGCTCGGGTTGCTCGGTACGTGGGGCTCGAACAAGGTCAAGTACCACGTCAAAAACGACGACATCTCACCTCCTTCGAAGAAACTCGGAAAAGACGATGGGGGGCGCACCCTGATCGACACGGCCCTCATGGTCAACAGTGTCAACTACGCGGTGGTAGATGCTCGAGAAAACGCCGACGAGTCCCTGACGGCGACGAGCATCGGCACATGAGCCTGCGCGGCGTCATCGCGCGCCACGGCCAACAGTACACCGTGATTCGCAAAGCCCCCGGCGTTTACAACAGCGACGGTGTCTACGCCGAATCAACGGGAGACCCCGAGCTGCCCTTTGTCGCATCGATTCAGCCACTGTCGGGGCGTCAACTCGCGGCGCTCCCCGAAGGACAAAGCGCTGCGGATACGCGGATCGTATATACCACGTTTGAACTACGTACTCGCACGCCGCTATCTGCGCCGGATATCGTGATTTACAAAGGGGAGAACTGGCGTGTGATCCAGGTCAGTGAGTGGGAAGGACTATCAGGAGGTCCGCACTACGTTGCGCTGATCGCACGGCAAACCAGCACGACGGTGCCGGTATGAAGCCCGCGCCGACGATTGAGCAAGTACAGACCGCGGTCCACACCTGGGCGCGCGTGGCTACAGGACTCCCAGCGACGAGTGTGATCTGGCGATCGCAAAACGGCCCGCGACCGGCGCGCCCTTTTGTCGAGCTGTCACTTGGCGACTCCCAGAGTGTTGGGACGGGTTGGACGGTCCGCGAAGATAACTCCACCCCAACACCCGAGCATGAAATTTTGTATCGTGCGCGAGGGCAGGAGCGCGTCCGCTTGGGGTTTCAAGCATTCAGCGACGCCACTACGGGCAGCGGTCGCGCCGATTGGCACCTCAAACGCATTCGTGGATGGGCGCAGCTGCCCGATATCAAAGCGCTGCTGCGCGCAGTGCCTATAGGGGTGGCGACGTTTCAGCCGATTTTGATTTTGTCGATGCTGGACGGGCAGGCCAATCACCTATCTCGCGCGTCGATGGATTGTTTTGCGTATTTGCCAACGGAGTTTTTGCAAAGTGGCACACACATCGAATCCGAGGACCATACCGTTACCTTGACGCCCTAGGGTCCAAGTGTACGATAGCGAAGGGAAATAAAAGGCCATGAATTTAGACACGATCATTAGCGTTGAAGTGACGCAACTCGCGCCCGCGTTGGCCGCTTCGGGCTTTGGTACGTTGCTCGGTTTGGTCTACAACCCAGCATTCCCCGAGCGGACAAAGTCGTATTTCAGCGCCGCGGAAGCCGCCGCGGATTATCCCAACACGCAAAGCGCCGAGCGCCGGTTTCTCGATGCGGTGTTTGCGCAATCCCCACGTCCGCGATTCGTCAAATTGGGTCGCGCGAATCTCAAGCCAACGATGCGGTACAAGATCACCGCGCTTACCCCGACGGCCTTTCCGAGTACGCAATACAAGCTCAATGTGAAGTTCGCCTCAACTTCGACGACAATCACGTTCACCACCGATGCTTCCCCGACCGATGCGGAGTTCGCGACCGCGCTCGTAACCGCGCTTAACGGTGTAGTCGGAAAAAACTTCACAGCCACCGGTTCGGCATCGCCCGTCGAGGTGACAGCAAACGCCCCCGGAGACTTCTTTTCGCTCGAGGTTACGAACCTGCAACTCATGCAGATCGAAACCGATCACGCAAACCCGGGTATCGCGACAGACCTCGCGGCGATCTTGGCCGAAGATCCCGCGTTTGATCTAGTGGTTCCGACGCAAGCTAGTCCCGCGATGATCGCAGCGGGCGCGGCATGGGCGCTTTCCAACGAAAAGCTTTTCCTGTTTGATACGAGCGATTCGCGCGCCGCGACCGATGCGCAAGGTGGTAGCGCCGATGATCCGATCGAGGCGATTCAGGTCGTCGGAAATCGCTTGGCGTCGGGTTGGTACCACGAAGATCCCAGCGCCATGTTGGCCGCGGCCGAAGCAGCGGCGTGGTTGCCTTTGCCCCCGGGCTCGGAAACCGCGGCATATAAAGCCTTGCAGGGAATTGCGGCGGCGCGCCTAACCGAAGCGCAATTCCAAAATATCAAAAACAAGTTCGGTAACACCTTCGTGGCGTTTGGTGCGACCGGGCAGGTACGCATCACGTGGGATGGACGGGTCTCGAATGGGTCCTATCTCGATTTAGAGCGTGGCCTCAAGTGGTTCATTTCTGTGCTGCAAACCGACGTGTTCAATTTCTTCACCGAAGCAAGCGCACAAGGCAAAATCGGTTTTGACCTCGAGGGTCGTGCGGCTCTGGAGAAGGTGTACTTAACGGCGGGCAAAAAAGGCGTGGCCCGGGGCTTCATCGCTCCCGACGAATATCAAGTCACGATGATCGAGCTCGAGGATGTTCCCGACGCGGATCGTCAGAACCGCCACTATCCAGATACCTCGATCGAGTTTCGTGCGTTGGGCGCGCAGCATTCCGCTAGTGTGCAAGTCGTGATGAAGGTCTAAAAAGGAAAAATCCCCATGGGCGAAAAAGTGCTCTACACTCACAACCCCGATAATTTTACGCTCTCCATCGGGGCACATATTGTGAGTGGGTTTGCGGACAACTCGATGATTCAGGTGGAACTCAACGCTGATCAGGTCTCGCTCAAGGTCGGCGTGAAAGGCGCAGGCGCGCGGTCCATTAGCCAGGATGTTAGTGGCAAGATCACAGTGACGTTATGGCCGGGGTCCCCAACGAATACGTTTCTCGCGGCGTTGGCCGATCAAGACCGCAAGTCCAGCGACGGCACGAAGGACGTGTACCTCAAGGATACCAACGGCCAAATGTTCGCGCACAGCGAAGCGATGTGGATTATGAAAAAACCCGCCGCGGATTTGCAGAAAGAAGCGACCAATCGGGTGTGGGTACTTGAGACCCACAACCTTGAATACATACCAGCCGGTGAGAGCGTAGGGTGATTCAGAAAGAACGCGACATCGATGGCCTCAAAGTCCTATGCACGATGCTCGACTTTGAGACCAGCAACCCCCTGCTTTGGGAGTTGATGCGCAAAGCGGCTCCTTTGCTGGCCATGTTGCAATCCGATGGCTTTGGGCAAAAAGAGCTGCAGGACGCGTTCGCACCGCTCGCTGTGCAGTTGTTCGCCAGCTTCCCGGCCGAAGACTGGGAGCGCATCCGGGACACGCTGTATCGCAACGTGGTGGTCACTGGCGAGATGGCCGATGGAGGCGGGAAAGCCGAGCGGGTTGAACTCCGGACCCGTGCGGGCATGAACCGCGCACTCTCCGGCCGCCAGATGACGGCCATGCGTATTGTGCTGTTCGCGCTGGAGGTCAACTTCCGGGATTTTTACGACGCCCTCGCAACCGGTCTACGCAAGACAATGGAGATGGTGAGCGCGTCGCCATCCCCGAGCACCTCTTAGATCTCTGGCGGGGGCACGAGCTGGTGTTACTGGGGTACTGCACACTGCCCGATTTGAAGCACCTCACGATTTTGGATGTTGAGCGTATGCACGAAGCTCATGAATTCTGGGAGTCTCTGAAACGAAGGAAATAGCCGATGATCGTCGCCGAACTCGCAGCCCGCCTAGGTTTGAAAGTCGACAAAGGGGCGTGGGATGAGGGCACGAAGCGTATCTCGGCGATGAAGGTGGCGATCGCGGGCGGGTTGTCCCTGGCCGTCGGCTTTGCGATTAACAAGTTTAAGGACCTCGCCAAAGAAGCGATCGACTACGGAAGCAACCTCGACGACGCGACACACAAAACGGGCGTGTCGTCGCAGTTCCTCGAGGAATTGTCATTTGCGGCCGGCGGGGTAACGGACAAGCTATCGGAGGTCTCCGCCGCGGCTACCAAGTTTGGGATCCAGCTACAGGGGGCCATTGAAAATCCCGCGGGCCCCGCGGCCAAGGCGCTAAAGGAGCTCGGGATTAGCCTCGACGACCCCCGCGTCAAGATGCGCGATGTTGAGGGGTTGCTCGGGACGGTTTCCGAGCGCTTTGCGGGCATGGCGGATGGTGCGGAGAAGAACGCAATTGCCGTCGCGTTGATGGGCAAATCGGGCGCCAATCTCTCGCAGGCGCTTACCGAGCTCGCAGAGAAGCGGAAGGAGTTCGACGAGGTTGGCGGCGCATTGTCAACGAACCAGCGCAAAGGTCTCGACGATGTGGGCGACTCGCTGGGCAAACTCAGCCGGGATTGGGAGATCCTCAAGGTGCGCGCGATCGCCGCAATCGCACCGACGATCAAAACCATGGTCGATCGGGCCACGGAGTTTTTGGTCAAGAATCAAGAGGTCATCAAAAAGGTCATCGGGCAGGTCGTGACGGCACTTACTCGAGCCTTCGAGTGGCTCGTCGAAAAATTCGGCCAGGTGTCCGAGTGGGTGACGGCGCATCGCGACGACATCGCAAAGGCTTTTGATGGTGCTGTTGTGGCCGTGTTGCTCTTAGGGCGCGTGCTCAACAACATCATCGGCAGACTTACTATCGTAGGTCGCTGGCTCGGTGAGTTTGCGGCCAAGACCGTGATTTGGTTTCAGGGCGTCATTGAGTGGGCCTCTGCCGCCTATGTCGCTGTGGCCGAGTTCCTGGCCAAGGTCGGGGAAGTCGGGGAAGGCGTCGGGGAGTTTTTCGTCGGCGTGGGGGAATCGGTGAAAGCTGTGTGGGAACAGATCATCGGGTGGATTGAGGACAAGGTGAATTGGATCGCAGGGAAAGCGGAGTGGATCGCGAACAAGCTGGGGTTAACGGATGTGGGTTCGTCGATCCAGAAGATCGCCACAGGAGGCATCCCAACGGCCACCCCTTCGCCGGTAGACGCATTCACACGCGCGTTTAGCGTCACGTCCGCACCCGCCGCGGCCGCTGCGAGCAACTCGAATGTCACCGTCAACGGCGCGCCTGTGAATATCAGCGTGACGCCAACCCCCGGAATGAACGCGGTCGATTTGGCGAAACTCGTCGCGCAAAAGACTAAAGAAGTGATGGACGCGCAGCTGCGCGTAGCCCACGAGACACTCGTAACGGTGGGTGGGTAATGCCTGATTCGCAACCCATGATGATTGGCCCGCTCGTCGTCGATGTCTACCTCACCGAAGCGTACAGCCTTTCCAGCGAAACCTCCGACTACCCGCGGGAATCAGACACCAATGTCACCGATAACACGCGAGCGTTGCCTCTTGAGCTCAAGGTCGAAGGGTTCATTTCGGACGCACCTTTGGGTCAAGAGCTCATCGAACGCCGCGAGCGCGAGACGGGCGGGACCCAAGCGCCGAGCGAATTTGCCTACGCACAGTTGGAGAAGATCCACACCGACGAGCTGCCCGTCACCGTAGTCACTAGCCTTCGCAGCTACGGGTCGATGATCATGACCACGTGCGAGGTCGCGCGCGACAAGGATACAGGCAAGGCGCTTTCCTTCTCTGCGAGCTTCAAACAAATCACGGTTATCACCAATGCGCGGACGCAGGTCGGTTCCGTCCTGAACCGCGGGTTTAGAGCGGCACGAGCGGTGTACGTGCAGGCCTTTACCGACGACGAGGGAAATAAAGAAAACAGAATCATCTACGCACGCGCTCGAAAAACCGGGGGCACGGAGTACGTCTATGCCGATGGTAGCGTGGCGAACAACCAACACAGCCAGAAGCTCACGAAGTTCCAAAAAGCCGATGCCAAGGGTCTCACCCTCGACAAAAACGGGTTTTACCAAACCCGACCGGACCAGAAGCGGGCACCTGGCAAGCCTTACGGCCCCTACGTGGGAGGCGGGAAAACATGATCGCACTGCCCTTCCTGCCCTCCATTCCCTTCCAACGTTTCACGACGACGATTGAAGAGGAGCCGTACGATTTTAAAGTGCGTTGGAACAGCCGCGACGCGGCGTGGTACTTCGACGTGCAGACGGGCGATGGCGTCATCTTGCGCCAAGGCGTCAAGATAGTGCTCGGCACGTATCTCGGCCGCGCGTGTACCGAAGGGTTTTTCAGGACGGGTGTTTTGTGGGCGGTTGATACGACGAGCCAGGCCCGGGAAGCGACGTTTGACGATTTGGGGACGCGCGTCGAGGTGCGTTATTACTCCGCCCTCGAGGTGCAGGGGTTGTTAGATGGGCAACTTCTGCCGTGAGCCCCTCGCTGTACAACCGGGGTGCGCGAGTCACACTTTGGGAGCCTAAGCCCGCTTCGTTTTTCAGCGACCCTACGGCCACCAATGCGGTAGTTATCACGGAACTTCGCATCGTGTTTTCCGTCGAGCGCTCGACGGATTCCGAACCCGACAAGTGCGAGATTCAGATTACAAATCTGGGGTCGGAAACGCGTGCACTCGTACGCAAGCGCCCGTTGCGCGTGCGGCTCGAAGCGGGATACGCGGATGATTTAAGCACGTTGTTTGTGGGGGACCTGATCTACGGGGCCTCACGGCTCGATGGCGTAGATTGGGTGACCACGTTGCAGGTTGGCGATGGTATGCGCGCCTATCGAAATGCCCAGGTCGCGCAGTCCTTTCGCGAGGGCACCACGGCGATCGACGCCCTAAAACAAGTCGCTAAGGAAATGCAGCTGGCGTTACCTACGGCGTTGCTCAACAACCCGGAGCTGCAGGCACAATTCGCGGCGGGGATTACGGTCGACGGCCAAGCCTCGCGCCAAATGACGCGGCTTCTCGAGCCGTTCGGGTTTCGTTGGACCATCCAACACGGTCAGTTGGTTATCCTGCGCGACGCAGACATCGCGGCGCAACCTGCCCTCGTGGTGGATAGTAGCAATGGGCTCATCGGGAGCCCCGAAACGGGAACTCCCTCGAAGGAAAACAAGGTTCCGACCACGACGATCAAGACGCTACTTAACGACCAAATACTACCGGGGCGCGCGATTCAACTGACCTCACGCGATCACACCGCGGCAAGGTTCAAGGTTGTCAAAACTACACTCACCGGAGACACTCATGGTGGCGATTTTATGAATGAAAGTGAGATCAAACCGCTGTGAGCGAATCGCAAACCCCCACGTTTGAGGGTGTGATCGCCGGCGCGGTGCGGTCCGCGCTCGCCAACGTGAGCCAAGCACTGCCCGCGAAAGTGCTCTCGTACGACGTCGTAAGACGCTGCGTTACCGCGCAGCCGCTTATCCTCGAGGGCTATACGGATTCTGAGGGCAATCGTGCAACGCGAGAGCGCGCACCCATCACCAATGTCCCTGTGGTGTTTCCCGGTTCGGGTAAGACGCGGATGCGTTGGACTATTGCACCGGGCGACACAGTAATGTTGCTCTTTGCGTCCAGCTCCCTGGACAAGTGGCTTGTGCGCGGCGGGACGGTAGATCCACTCGACGACCGCCGACACGACTACAACGATGCATATGTGATTCCCGGACTACTGCCGTTTACGGAGGCGGGCGACCACGACGTATTTATCGAGTTCACTGAAGATGGCCAAATTCATGCCGGGGGAGCCCAGAAGCTCGCATTTTTCGACGAGCTTGATGCGCTTCGTGCGGCGCACGAGACACATCTACACATCGTGAACGGCATGCCTTCGACGGGTTCCCTGTCTGCGGTACTTCCCAATCCCGGATTCAATCCCTTGGCACCGCCTTCGGAGCTAAACCCGCTGGTCCTTCCGGTGCCCCAAAACCCTGTGGCCATGAGCGGCACGGACGTACTCAAGGGGGGCTAGGGTGGCTCGCCTCGTTACCGATCGAGTAGACCTCAAACTAGACCCACAGACGTGGGATTTGGTGTTTGAAAATGGCGACCTCGCATTTTCCACCGGGGTTGAAGCGGTCGGACAGGCGATTCGGTTCAAGCTGCAGCTGCTCCAGGGCGAGTGGTTTCTCGACGAGACCGCGGGCACCCCCTGGTTTCAAAACGTCTTAGGGCAGAAATTCGGCCTTGATTTGATGCGGTCGCTCTTTTACGGCTTGGTCATTTCCGTCGACGAGGTCGAGCGCATTGAACGCCTGGGGGTGGAGTTTGATTCCGCAACTCGGGGCGTATTTGTGTCGTACATCGTTGTCACGACTTTCGGCGATACTCTCGCCGGCTCGGTAGCCTTGGGAGTCGCCTTATGACCACGATTGGAATCACAGAAAATGGATTTGTCATCGAAACCCTCGACGAGATCCGCACTGACCTCATCCAGCGCCTTCGGGGGCGATGGGGCAAGCAAGTTAACTTCGGCAACGAGTCGGCCGCGGGGCATCTTGTGGGCACGATCGCGGAACGCTATGCGAAGCTGCAAGAGCTCATCGAGGCGGTCTATCGCGCATTTTCTCGCGACACTGCGACAGGCGACGGCCTGGTCAATATCAACCTACTCTCGGGGACGTTGCCTTTAGAGCCTTTCCCCTCGTCGGTAACGTTAACCCTTACGGGCACACCCAGCACGATCGTCGCCGAAGCCAAACAAGCGGAAACCGACGACGGGGTGATTTTTGCAACGCTCGCAGAAGCAACCATCGGCGCACTCCCCGCGCGCGCCGCATCGACGGCCTATGCGCTGAAGGCTCAGCGAACCTCGAGCGGCAACGTGTATGTGGTGACCGTGGCGGGCACCACGAGCGCGGGCGCGGGGCCTACGGGTACTGCGAGCGCAATTACCGATGGCAGCGTCACATGGCGCTACGTGGGCGCGGGTACGGGCGCGGTAGACGTGGAAGCTCAAGCTACGGAAACGGGGCCTCTTGAGGCGCTTTCGGGTGTCGTGAAAAACATCAAGACGCCCGTTGCAGGATGGAGCGGGGTGCTGAACCTGCTCGACGCGGACCTCGGGGAGAATAAGGAAACCGACGAGAGTTATCGACTCCGCGGCCAAGAGGAGCAATTCAGCGCGGGCAGTCATTCGGTCAACGCGATTCGCAGTGACTTGCTTGCGTTAACGGGGGTCACCGGCGCGCGCGTGCTGCAAAATGTGTCCGATGTGACCGACGGGGATGGCATGCCTCCGCACACGGTTGAAGCTTTGGTCCAAGGCGGTGACGATACTGAGATCGCAGAATATCTACTCGATCGGGGAATCGGAGTAGGCTGGGCAACCTTTGGCAACACCACAGTAGTGGTGCAAGACGATCAAGGGGTCGATTACTCGATCAAGTTTTCGCGCCCCACACCGGTACTAATCTACGTCGATGCGGATGTCATTATCGACGAGGCAACGTTTCCCGACGACGGGGTAGATCAGATCAACCTTGCGATCATTACCTGGGGCGATGCTCGAGCATCGGGGTTGGACGCGGTCGCTGCGGCGATCTCCAGCCAAATTTTTCAAGTAGCCGGCGTGCTCGATGTACCCGCGGTGCGGATCGGGCTGTCCCCCTCCCCCGTCGCTTCAACAACGATCGTGATCCCCCTTCGTTCACAAGCCACGTACGACACTTCCCGCATCTCTATTTCGACAACTCCGGGCACACCGTAACGGACCCGCATCACCGACCCTGCAACACCGTGAGGATTTATGGGCGCACCTGCACTGATTAAGAGCTGGCAATTCCAAGTGGACAACCTTGTCCCGGTCGGGGCTTCGACGGCGGCCGAAATAGCCGCTCAGATGTTGGGGGTCAAAAACATTCTGAAGGGGTTTGCCTCCAACCCCGTGACGGTAGTGGGCTCGTCGGACGGATCAACGTCGGGCATCGACGCGACCGATCGGTGGGTAACCTCTGCGAACCTTGTGCAAAACGCATGGATTGTACTCAAGGATGCTCAGGTCACCTCGAATTTCCAATTTTGCATCCAGCTGATCGGAACGGGCTGGACATCGAACGGCGTTACACCTCAGGTGCAAATCACGGTCTCTCGCAGCGCGGGATTTGGTGCCGCGAGCGGCGGCACCAATGGCAATGCCACAACACGTCCTACAGCCACCGATGAGGACGCGCGAGCTACGATTAACTACCCAATCAACACTTCCCACGCACGCCGTTACTACGTGTGGCGGTCGACGGACGGTGAGGTAACGCGAATCCTGTGGCGCAATGCGACGGCGGGAGCGTGGTACGGACTGTGGGAATGGGGCAAGCCGCGATCACCCCGCGCCTTGTGGTCGCCCGCGTGTTACTGGCGGTTTGGTTGGAGTTCTTCTCTCGGACAACCGACGCAAATTGGCACCTCCGCGTTTTTTGTTACAGCCTACAAAAGCACGACGAAGGTCACCGATATCAATTGCCAGGCGGCGCTGCCATTTGATTCGGGCAATAGCAGCACCCTCCCAGCCGCGGTGAATCAGGTGGACGATTGGGAGGGCCCGAACGATTACGACACGTTTCGGATTTATATGAACTCGAAGTCCGTGGTGGGGGCTAAGAGTGGCATGTTGGGAGAGCTCTACGATTTGCGGACTGCGGGGAACGTGATGGCGAACGGGACTCGGATGCCTGATGTTTCCCCCTTCACCTGGTGCTCGTTCGCCGATGCCACGACGCAGCCGTGGCTCTTGCCTTGGAACGACACCACACCGAAGTTCACGGCTGCGCCGTAAGGACCTATGGCTGACGTCAACGGAATAGACATCGACGACGTACAGGAGCTGGGTTCGCTCGCATCCGGCGAAGACTCGGCGATGAACGGCTTTGACGGTGAAGTAGATTCGTACACCTTCTTTTCAGGTGCTGCGACCGATGCGGATTCGACGCATGCCGGCACCTTCGTCAGCGACACGTTGTTCTCGGCCGATCTTCAAATGGGCAACGCGGCCAACACAGGTGCGTTTTTAACCTTTGGTCACCCCACGCCGCCGAATCAATTTGGTCGCGTCGACCATCGCGCGGAGGCGATCGGGCGCATCGTGCTGCAACTGCGTCGTGGGTATGACCCGCAAGCCACGGAATTCCTACCGGGGGATGGATCGCAGATCCTTACCGGCGAGGGTGACGCCTCCACCTCTTACGGGACCTTCGCATGAACCGCTACGTCGAGCTCGTTAAGACACTGGCCGAGCCGGCAAATACCGTCGAGGATTTGATTTTGCAGGTCTACACGAGGTTACTCCTACGCTACGCGTATGGACCCCCGCTTGACGTTTTGGGGTCTCGAGTGGGCCAGCCCCGAAATGGACTCTCCGACGAGGATTACGTCCAAGCGATCGCCGCTAAGATTTGGATTAACCGCTCGACGGGGTCGTTTCGCGACGTGAAACGTGTCGTGTTGTCATTCGTACCCACGGTGGCAATCGAGTCCGGGGGCGGCGTTGCGTTGATTCGTGTCGGGAACATCAACTTCGCGAAGGCCGAAGTGATCTACAAGTTCGCCGCACAGGCGATTGAGGCCGCGGTACGACTGCAGGTGCTCTATTTGCCGTCGCCTCCGGTGGATACGTTTACTCTTGCGCGCGCGGCCGTAACGCTCGAGCCCATCAGCGGCGGTAGTGTCCTAGTCCAAGGTGCAAATAACCTCCCCGATTTCGGCACGGTGTTTGTGGGCGTGGGTACCGCGCTTTACGAGGTGGCCGATTACACATCGCGGACGGACACCCATCTTCATGGTCTCACCACGGCAAACGCCCATCCTAGTGGTACCGCGCTGCAGCTGACAAACAATGCCTCGCAGGGCTACGGGGACTCGGTAACCCCGGGCACCGGGGGGCATTTTGCGGGTGTGGTAGGATCGTAGTCGTGCCGAAACCGACGATTTCCGCCGTGCGCTGGGTTGCGACGGGGGCTACTGCGACCCCCTCGACGTTAAAACAAGACGTGGGCTATGCCCCCGACGAGCAACCTCCGGCGCAGTACGAAAATCATCACAAGGTCGAGAACTACAAATGGTTCCAGTACGTCGACAGCTTTGAAACCGAACCACATACGTGGGCGGCTACAAACATATTTAGCGGTGCCGTTACGCTCGGGGCGGTGGCGCTGAACTCCTTTGAGCAAGTGACCTGGGCGCAGCGTCGCCATTTACTGCGCCATCAACCGTACAAGCTGGTTAACGCGTCCGCGCCCGATCCCGAAAAGTGGGAAGTGCAGGACAAGTCGCTCGCTTCGACGTTTGCGTTCAACGTGCCGATACTCAAAAACGAGTACATCAAGGCGATCGGCGCAACGATTGGCCAATCGGGCGGCGGCTCGTACACGAATGAAGCGGTCATTGAAATTCGCCATTACAACGCGGGGGTTATCAACTTGTTTGCGCGCCGTATTGTGACGCTGACAAACACACAAGAGCTCAATGTCGTACTCGACGACACGTCACCCTCGACGATTTCACCACTGCAAAATCCCATCGCGGTGGCAACGCGGCAAAACTACAAGCTCACAGATTCGTCGGTGCTAGATTTGACCATCCTGACAACGCCCTTAACGGGCCTTGCAGCGCACGTGTATTTCAAAAACGTGTATTTGGATCTCGGCCGGACCGCGTAATCCATGCGTCGTACGCCGCCTCGAGGCTGGCCTACCCAAACATGGGACGATGATGTGACGCAGCCGGGCATGGATGCCCACGAGCTTGCGGAGATGCGACAGCGGCGTAGCCGTAAAGTCTCCCAAGCGTACGAGTGGGCAAAGGACGCCACCACGATCGGTGAAGACCTCAAGCGTCGAATTGCAGCTTTGGAAACGGGGTACGAGCAGGTTAAAGAGGTTCAGATCCGATTAGCCCATATCACCGACCAATTGGCGGCGGAGCTGAAAAAGCGCAGCGAGCTCGAAAAGGACGCGGCGCGCGTTGCGACAACCGAGAGTGGGGCGTGGCGGCGTCAAGTGGTCGCTTCCGTGATCGCCACTTGTGCGTTAGCTGTTTCCGTGATCGCGGCGTTCAGTCGATGCTAGGTGCCATTGCAATTGACGGGTAGGGGGCCGATGTTACGCTGCAAAAATGAGCGAACCAGCAACTGCTGAAACTCCCCCGACTGCGCCACCGGAGGCGCCTCCGATCAAAGGCTCGAGCTGGGTTGCCGCGGAACTGCGGTCGCGGAAATACCGCGCGCTCGTCGGTGCCTTGGTTACTTTTGTCACCTCGCAGTTTGTCGCACTGCAAAACGTGTGGGCGTGGATTGTTGCGATCGCGTGCTACATCATCGCGGTGGCGATGGAGGATCACGCGACCAAATCGGCGCGCCCCGGGGATTTGAACATCACCATGCCGGGCAATGGCGGACCGATGCAGTTGCGGACGAAGCGAGTTACCAAAGATCCTCTAGGGATCACGACTACCGACGAGGTCACCGCGGGCTGATGCTGTATGCGTTGATTGGATCTCTTGCACTTGCAGGCACCGCGATCGGTGCCCTAATCGCGTTGGGTTGGCATTGGCGTGCAGATGTCAAGGCACTGCAGGAGTCGGCAGACCACATCTACCAACTCAAAGCCAGCGTCTCTATCTTGGAGAGTAACAATGCCGAGTTGCGTCGACGTCTATTGCAATCCACGGAGACTCTCCGCGCCGAAATCGCACGGGGTTATGAGCGCGATAGAAAGATCGCACTGGAAGCTCCTGCTTCAGCTGTTGCCGATACTTTGCGCATGCGCTTGCAGCAGCCCCTCAAAGAAAACGCAGCTCCCAGAGCCGGTGCTACCGCCAGTGGAGTGTTACCTACCGATGTTACCGGAGCCGCTAGCGCTCGAGCCGAAGCTCAGCCCGGATCAAAAAGCGATGACCGTCTCGATTGAGGACGCTCGCAAACTGGTGATTTATCTCGCAGGCGTGCACGCGTGGATTCGATCCGCACAAGCTTGTATCAACAATGGCCCCCGCACCGCTCCATAACCTCGAGACGGACTTGATGCTGGTCCGGGCGTCGATCACCGATTTGGTGCGGCGCGTCTCCGAGCTCGAGCGCCGTCGTGCGGTTGAGACGTTGGCGCTATCCGACCTTCGATCGACCCTCGAGGAAGCGATCAGCCTATGCTCCCAAATTCTCAAGCTTACCCAGTTGTCGCTGGCGTTGGAGCCACACGCGTGAGCTCGCGTGGTCACACCGTTCGAGGGCTATCGTGAGTCCCGAGCAGCGCATTGCTCGTGCCCGATCGATGATCGGCCACATGGTGCCCTATTTACTCGGCGGGGGCGGTCGCAATCCCCTTACCCCAAACCCGAGCACGCCCGTCTACCGCAAGGGCGCGCTCCTAGGTACCGGCTGCGACTGCGCGGGGTTTGTCGCGTGGGCGTCGGGCTTCGATCGGTTTCAGCGTGATTTCCCGTTTTACGGCGGTTGGATCAACACCGATAGCGCGCTCGGTATTTGGGACGCTCATGCCCAAATTTGGCACCCTGCGAAAGGGTGGTTTGAATTTCTCGACGCACCCGAGCCGGGGTGTTGGATTTGCTACCCCAGCATCGATATCGACAACGATGGCGACCGCGATCGCATCGGGCACGTGGGATTGGTGTCCGAGGTTTCCCGACCATGGGCGTGGGGCACCACCAAAGTCGTACAGTGCTCTTCGACGCACAGCAGGCTCACCGGGGGGCGTAGCGTGGTCGAGACCAACGCCGCGCTCTGGGGCGCCGCAGAGACCTATCGCGGCCAGAAGCGCCCCCGTTGGGCCGGGCGATTCATCATGCCCCTGATTTAGGGCAGCGCCGGCCGAACATCAACTTTTAGTTTACTTTTGCCCCGCGGGACGGATTCAAGTTCCCAGTCCCGCGCAAGGATGTCGACGGTATTTAGTTTCAGGCGTGACCCGATAAGATAAGCTTCGCCAAACACGCGAATTGTTACTTCCCGTCGCGCAACTCCGTGTGTGTGTCTGCTGTACCAGTAGGTGTGCCGCGGTCGTTTAAACCGCTTACCTGATGACAGCGCCCATTGTAGCGAACCCCTCGGCCAGAGCGTGTTTTTGGCGCTCATTTGCGCACCTGTCCGACAAAGGCCGACAGCGCGTGCTCGACGCTCTCAAACTCAACCTGTAGGTCGTGATAGGGGGTGGGAGCTTCGGCGAGGTAGGCGGCAAGCGCATCCTCGAGCTGAATGTGGTCGGGGTCGATGGGGGCGGGGCGGATGGGCGTTTTCATGGGGTGGTGCTTTCGTTTGCTGGTTTATAGATAAATTACTGTGGTTTAGGCTCTGCTGTGAAATTTGCGGGTATTCTTGGCGAGCTCGACCACTTCGCGGCACGAACGGCCAAGCCACTCTTGCTTACAAGGGTGCTGGAAGTAGTAGCCGTAGCGGGCGGGCCCCGCGCCGTCTAAAACCCAACCCCTTGAAATACCTTCGAAATCTCCATCCAAAACCGAGGTAACAGCTTCCATTGAAAGTAGGCGCATGTGAGTTCTCCTTCGCGGTTGGTTACGGGTTATTGGTTACGGTCTTCGGTGATTGAATCGATGGCGGCTTCCGCGTCCTCCCCCGCGAGCCACGCCTGGTAGTTGGCGACCTGCTCGGCGTAGAGGCGTAGGGCGGTCTCGAGGCTGTCAGCGGCGGTTTTGGCGGTGGTGTCGGTCATGGTCGTATCTCCGTGGGTGGTGTGGGTTAGAGGGGCAGGGTGACGTTGTTGCTGCGCGTGCGGGGCTTGTAGGCCGAGGTGGCAGCCCTCGCCACCACCGACACCGGGGCGCTCTTGGCCGCTTGGCGCGCTTTCGCGACTTCGCCCCAGGCCAGCATCTCCGCGGTGATTTCGATGGGTTGCGTCGTGTTCATGAAATTAATATAACTAACCGGGTTAATATTGTCAAATAAAAATCGTATTTATTTTTAATCGGTAACTACCCATTTTTATTGCCTTAAAAAGCTAACCCGGTTAGTTTATGAAAATGGTTAAACTCACGGCCGCTGAATACCAGTCACAACTAGGGCGCAAGGGGGGCTCGGTGCGCTCCGAAGCCAAGCGCGCCGCGCAGAAGCGAAACAAAGCAGGCGTCGTCGGCGACCCGACCTATGGGGGAGGCGGCCGGCGGAAGATTGCAGGTGTGCCCGACCACATCGTCGCAGAGATTCGTCGTCGATTGCCGGGGCGCGCGAACGCTTACGAGCGTCAACGGGTCTTCAAGCAATTTCGAAACGGGGCGGTGGTGAGTATCCTCGACTGGCTCTTGCGCGACTGTCCTTAGTCCAAGAACCCGTCGACCGCTTGCCACGGCAGTGGTGCGCCCGCGCGATGTGCGTCGCGCAGCGAAGTCAACACGCCACAGATCCGCACGTAATCAGCGTGCAAGGATAGATAGTCGCGCCGAGCCGCCTCGATGAAAGTCGCAGTCTTGCCGAGCATGTTTTTGAGCTCCTCACCGACACTCGCGTGATAACGCACGATCGTCTGCAGCCACTCGGGCAATCGCTCACGCAGCGCTTGAGCCTCGCCTAAGTGGGTCTCGGCGAGCACCGGTGGCAATAGTCGATTCAGCCGCTCGATGTCGCGGACTAGAGTCTCGTAGTGATCGACGATTTGCTGCACGTAGCCCCAGGCAACACCCGATACGGATCAAGCCTGCCCAAAACGTACAAGCCAATCCCAATTGCGTCGAGCGCGTCGTGCTTCAGAGTCGCCACCTGTCGCTCTAAATCGTCCAGCTTCGACAGCACTCGGCGTGCGCGTGGAGATTGACTCGCTAGCTTAGCTTTGGTGCTTTTGGGCAATTGTCCCGCCCATTCCGACGGGCGGGGCGACAGCACCTGCAGGCACCTCTGTTCGAGCTGATACACCGCGTGCGTCAACATCCCGGCAATGGCGGCCCCTACGCCGGCGATCGACAGCAAGTCGTTAGGGTCGCCTTTGGACTTCACGGCGGTGTAGATCTGCGGCCACTCGATAACCAACGTCCGCGGTACAACGGTGTGCTCACGCACCCACGTGCAAACATGGCTGGCAACGATAAGGGCTCGAGCTGCAATGGGGGTCGACGTCTCTGTGTGTTGGGGGAGACTCGTCGAGGCGCGCAATCGCCCATTGTGAAAAATAGCAATGCCCGGACACGTTAGACTCTGATCGACAGCGACAAGATCTCCTAACGATGGATCGCGACCATTCATCCCTTCGTGGGAGTAGAACATGGGTGTACGACAGATTGACATTTACCGGGTTCGAAAATCTCGGGGGGCATCACCCCGTGCCACATCATGGCCGACGCGATCAAATGCCCGATATGGGGAAGCCCACTCTCAGGGTCGAGAATCTCCCCCTCCATAATCGCTACTAGATGTCGAAAAATTGCCCCGATGTAACGTTCGGGCTCGGTGCATTTTTGCCAGTTGCCGGGCGCGTACTTCCGCGCGCCGTAAGTCATTACCCAACCCACGAGTTGCAGCGCACGGGGTGGGATAAGATCGAGGCGGTTCTTCTCTGCGTCGGCTTTGACAAATTTCATAGTTCGTTTCCTAAGCACGTCCAACCGCGCCGCCGTCGACGAGCGAACAATTCGATATAAGGTCCCAGCGCGAAATCTTCGACTAGCTTGTAAAACGCGTCGGGCTTCGCACTATGTTGGCTCTTCAGCGCCGGCGCATCAAACACCGAACGCATCGATCGGGTCAAAGGTTTGGGCGACCCCCGAGTCGCCACGATACAGGTCTCGTGCTCGGCTCGAAGGTGACGGCCCATGCCGAACCAGCGCTTGCCGGTCGCGGTTTGTTTGCGCCAGATCAACTCCGTTTTGGGAACGAAGTCCCACGCCTCACAAACACGGAGCGCCGCCATAGGCATCGCCGCGACCCGCCACAAAAACAGATAGGCGTCGTCGCGCATAGGCGGCAAGGGGAATAGCTGCAAATCGGTCGTGTCCATACACGGATAGTATTTCATCGCACCGCGGCCCTTACCCGGCAGTTTGTCGTCGAACAACCACGGAGGGTCGGCCACGAGCACGCCGTAGCGTTTTGATTTGGCTATCCCCCGTGGCATTAGTTGCGACCCGGTGGCAGGTCTTCGCATTGGCTACGCGGGTATTCGTGTAGGGAGGTGAAGCGTTCGCCGGTTGCTGGGTTTTCAAATTCGAACGTGTTGTGATGATCGTAGCGCTGCAAGCGCAGCACAAACCTTCCCGCGCCTTCGGGCACGGCCGCAATCAACGCTTGTACGTTGAGTGCGCGGAACACGCTGCGCCGCGCGTCCTCAAATGACAGGCTATTGTAGCGCGCGAACTCGAGCAGCTTGAAGGCGAGTGGATCGAGATACAGCAAAGCGGTGTAGTCGAATTCTCGTTTCATGCAGCGACCTCCTCAGGTTCCCAGGGAATCACGCGTCCGTTTGCGTCTTGTACTCTCTTGGCCGCTTTGTACCAGCGTCGCATGAGGGCGCCTTCGGTTTCGACTTTAACGTCGGGACATACCACGCGCATCTCGCGGACCATGATTTCAGAGATGCACGCCAGCCCTTCGGAGGCGCAATCTTCGCGAATCTCTCCGATAAGTTCGTCGTGCGGGAATAGTATGTTGCGCGAGCCGTACAACACGCTGGATTCGTCACAGTGCTGCTCTTTGACCACAGCATAAAGCGCGCGCTTCGCACCATCAGCAGCGAGGCTTTGGAAGTAACCATTGGCTGCGCTTGTAAAATCGATGCGTCCCCGAATTCGGTTCGAGTGGTGCTGGCGGATATAGCCAACGCGATTGACCCGATCGGTCACAAAATCGAAATAGCCTTCGTTCTCAGGCCACTGTCGAAGCCACGCCGCACGAACATCCTTCGCCGCACGGACGCATTCAATGCACAGCGGAGGGATGTCGCGCCCGTTGTGCTCGAACATCTTTTTGACACCACATTTATCGGCGTAGCCTAAGCAAATACAGAAGCGCAATCCGAAGTAGTGGGTGCCATCGGGACCGATCGTATCGGGGCCCTTCTCTCGCGCATGTTGCGCGAACGCCACGTAACCCATACCGCCCATCAGACCGAAATTTCCCAGCTTGGCCACCTCGCGAAATGCTCCGGCGCGTTTGTCTCCGGCCGCACGCAACGCCGCAAACGCCGTGTCCGACTCGCGCATCAACTGCGCCGCAAACCTGTCGTGGGGCTTAACGCCGGAATTGATCGCGTCGGCCAGTTTGGATTCTCCAAATAAGTACAGACAGCTCTGCGCGTGCGCGGCGAGCTCGAGACCTACAAAATCGACCGCGTACAGGACGTACCCAGGTCGCGCCACGATGCACTCGCGCTCTTTGCCTTGACGTGGCAGGAGCTGAATCACACCGGTGTAGGAGGCGCGGCCTGTCTCTAGCAACACGTTGGGTCGCAGCGTTAGCGGCAGATTGCCGGCCTCGCGAAAGTACGGGATATAAGTTCCGATCGCCTTGTTCGTTTGTTCGAATTTGGCCAGCTTCAACAAGTTTTCATCGCCGGATTCTTGCAGCGCATCTCGGTTTGCCGCCACCGCGCCTTTCGGCGTCCGTGGTAGGCCGAAGCCATCGAACAAGTAACCAAGCCCGTTGCACGTTGCACAAGGCACCACTTTGGTTTTGAGGGGCTGCCCTCGTTTGCCGAGGATCACCTCACTGCCGCAGAACCCTGTGGTCTGACATTTCTCGCACGGGGGCGCTTTAGGTGCGTATGCGAGCGCTACGGCACGTGCCACGACTTTCGTGTTCTTAGATCCATCAGGCCGAAAGAACCCAAGCTCGGTGAGCTCTACAATTTGGGAGTTGCGAAGCGAAGTGACCTCGCGCTCGTACGTGTTGACGCGGGACTGATCGACCCGGAAGCCCCATACGGCGCCTAGATGGAGCGCCCACGCCGCGCGACACTGCGCCGACAAATCGACGAGATTGGTCTCGACCCCCGTTTGCACACGCGCGGCTTGGACGGCAAACGCGTCGAACGTGTTGCGCGCATCGTCGATAGGGTATTGCTGCGCGGATAGCGGCCACTTTTCAATAGGAATCCCGTCGAGCTCGCCGTAACGCAAGCGATACTCGTCGTGCTCTTTTGCGTTCTGCCGACCCGTTGTCAGCTGTACGACGATGTCGAGGCTGTAACGCGAAAACGTCTCCCCCGTGTCGGGGTTTTTGCCCATGTGCCCCTGGGCAAGGGCGTAGAGAGCTTCGGCGATTTGCACGTCCCACACGCGATTCTCGTCGTACGCGCGGAAGATTTCGGTGCGGAGTGCTTTGTACAGCGGTAAGTCACTCGCAACGTGGGCTAAGCAAACGCCGAAGTCGTACGCAATGTTCGCCCCGATGACGCTCCATCCGGAGCGCAATCGCTCGAGTAGATCGGCAACCGCATCGTCGGGATAACG
>JACCDZ010978820.1_pt1 | contig 23525 bp, 16 predicted proteins | sample 7449551 | NCBI WGS metagenome assembly JACCDZ01 (sample SAMN15323452, study PRJNA562643) | freshwater metagenome | isolation source: river surface water | place: USA:Blue River Watershed | collected 2017-08-18 | reverse complement strand
CTTCAAATCTGTGCAGCGATTCTGAATCGCTTCACAGCACTGGGCACGCCGCAAACGGTACGCATGGGATAAGTCCGTCTGGGGATTGGGGTAGCTCGGCCATTCGTTGATTTACGCAACAAAGCCGGATACAATTTACAAAGTGAGCTTGTTCCTGATGTTGATGATGCTGAAATTACGTTAACCCGCGCCGACCGCGAAAAAGACATGCAACGGCTGGTGTCCTATGCCATTGGCTGCATGATGGGGCGCTACAGTCTCGATGAGCCGGGACTGGTGTATGCGCATGCAGGCAATGTGGGCTTTGATCCACAGCGCTATACCCGCTTTTCCCCCGATGCCGACGGCATCGTGCCGGTCAGCGATCTGCCCTGGTTTGCCGATGATGCGACCAATCGCGTCAAAGAATTCCTCGTCGCCGTGTGGGGGCAGGATACGCTGGCGGAAAACCTCGCCTGGCTGGCCGACAGCCTCGGCCGCAAGGCGGACGAAACGGCAGAAGACGCGCTGCGCCGCTATATCTCCGGCAGCTTCTTCAAAGATCACTGCCAAACCTACAAAAAACGCCCGATCTACTGGCTGTTCTCCAGCGGCAAGCAAAAAGCCTTCGAAGCACTGGTCTACCTGCACCGCTACAACGACACCACGCTGGCGCGCATGCGTGCCGAGTACGTGGTACCGCTCACCGGCCGCATGGCCGAGCGCATCCAGCTGCTGGAAGACGACGCGCTGAAAGCCACCACCAGCGCCAGCCGCAAGGCCATCGACAAGCAGATCGACAAGCTGAAAAAGAAACTGGAAGAGCTACGCCAGTACGACGAAAAGCTGCGCCACTTCGCCGACCAGCGCATCACCCTGGATCTGGACGACGGGGTGAAAGTGAACTACGGCAAGTTCGGCGATTTGCTGGATAATGTCAAAAGCATCACTGGTGGTGCCGGTGATGATTAAGCACTGAGCTAGCACTAAGTTGGCCGCAGCCTCTTGCCGGGCTGCGGTTTTTCTTCCCCCTGATTTGATACAAGTGCCTATAAATGACAGCTGATTCTATTGTTGAAATGCTAACGAATCCCGTTAACCTGATTTTTACGGCGGCTATCGCCTTTTCCTTTTGGTACGGCTGGCAAGGTATCCAGCAGGGTACGCGTAAGAACTTTGTGGAGTACGCGCCCACCCTGATGACCTCGCTAGGGTTGTTTGGCACGTTTGTCGGTATTTTCATGGGCCTGACCGGCTTTGATACCGCGCACATTGATACCAGTATCGGTAAGTTGCTGGATGGTCTGAAAACGGCATTTTTTACCAGTATCTTGGGTATGGCGGCGTCGATTGCCTTCAAGGTGATCGATACCAATGGGTCTGATAAGCCAATGGTGGCTGACGATGCAGCGACACCAAGCGATGCCGGACCGAATGAGATCTACGCCGTATTGAAAAAGCAGCAGCAAGCAATGGACTTGCTGGTGCAGGCCATTGGCGGCAGCGGTGATCGTTCTTTGGTGGGCCAGGTGCAATTGATGCGCACCGACATCAACGACTTCCGCTCCGGGACAGCAAAGCAGCATGAGGCATTTGCAGAAAAGCTGTGGGTTCAGCTGACCAGCTTTGCCGATATGCTGTCGAAATCGGCTACCCAGCAGGTTATCGAGGCGCTGAAGCAGGTGATTGTTGAGTTCAACGAGAAGCTAACCGAGCAGTTTGGCGATAATTTCAAACGCCTGGATGAGTCGGTGAAGAAGCTGGTGGACTGGCAGCAGCTGTACATGCAGCAGCTGGAGGCCATGATTGAGCAGTACCAACAGGGTGTACAGGCGATTGATGCTACGCGGGGTGCAGTGCAAGAGATCCGCGTAGAGACCGCGAAGATTCCGGTGCATATGGAGTCGTTGGGCGAGGTGGTGCACGTTAACCAGCACCAGATCAGCGAGCTCAGCCGCCATCTGGATGCGTTTGTGCAGATGCGCGACCAGGCCGTGATAGCGGTGCCGCATATTCAGCAAAAGCTGGAGGAAGTGGGTGAGCATTTGCGTGCCGGTGCCGACCAGATCAACCTGGAGCTGGTGCGCGGCGCCAATGAGTACAAGGCTTCGGTGCAAGAAACCGGCATGACCATGCGTAATATCGGCCATGAGCTGGCCGAGCACTCCAGCGGTATCAGCAAGGAGCTAAACGATGCCTTTACCTTGCTGGCGCTGAATACTGAGCGTATTCGTACCGGCATTACCAGCACGATTTCTACCACCATGGAAGCAGTCGAGGCATCCAGCAAGCAGGCTGCCGATGCTACAAACGCGGCGGTGACCGGCATACTGACGCAAGTGCAGCAAGGCATGGATGCGAGCAGCCAGGCGTATAGCCAGCATCTGAACCGTTCGCTGGATAGCCTGGAGTCGCACGCCAAAGATATGCTCAGCAAAACCAATGAGGGTGTGAACAAGCAGATCGTCAAGTTCGACAAGGCCATGGAGGATGAGCTGAATAAGGCGCTGAGGGATCTGGGTAGCGCGCTGAAGACGATCCATGAGCACTTGGTGAGAGATGTATACAAGGGTCAAATCAAAGAACGCACGGTCTCCGGCCAATAAGCGAAGGAGATCGCTGTGGAAAAACTCTTTGGTGTACGCGCCCAGAAGAAGGTGCACGACGCAGCAGAACACTGGATTAGTGTTTCTGATTTGATGTCAGGCCTGATGATGGTATTCCTGTTCATTAGTGTCGCCTTTATGCGGCACGTGATGATCGAGCGTGACAAGATCAAGCAAGTGGCCGTGGCCTATCAGGAAAACCAGGTAGAGCTGTACAACAAGCTGCAGAAGGAGTTTGCCGGCGATTTGACAAAGTGGAACGCCGAAATAGACCGCGACACCTTGTCTTTTCAGTTCAAGTCGCCGGATATCCTGTTTGCCAATGGCTCTTCCGACATCAATCCGCAGTTCAAAGCGGTGCTGAACGATTTCTTTCCCCGTTACATGAAGGTGCTGGGGGGGTTTAAGGCTTCGATCAATGAGGTCCGTATTGAGGGCCATACCAGCTCGCATTGGCGTTTTGATGCTAGCCCGGAAGAGTCTTATTTCCGCAATATGGAGCTATCTCAGGCGCGCACACGCTCTGTGCTGTTCTTTGTACAGACCTTGCCGCAGATACGTGCTGATCGTGAGTGGGTAAAACGCAATATCGCGGCGGTGGGGCTGTCTTCTAGCAAGCCGATTCTGGATGAGAAAGGCAAGGAGGATCCGGAGCGCTCACGCCGGGTAACCTTCCGCGTGATTACCAATGCAGAAACCCAGATTCGTCGCTTGATACAGGATTAATCATGCAGATCAGATTCGATTTCTCTGAGCTGTGGCAGCTGGCTAATGAAATAGGCGCAATACGTAAGGAGCTGCCTATTGCCATCAGTGACCGGATCGAACTTACCGATGAGCAACTGGAGCTGGGGGTGGAAGTTACCCTCGATGCACTTCAGGATGTGGGTGGTTTGCTTTCGGTCGATGGCCGGCAAGTCTTGTTGTACATACCCGATCAGGGCACAAAAATTCTCGATGTCAAAGCAGGCAATCGCGATGTGGGCAAGAAATTCCATATTGCGCACTGCGGGACACTGGAGAACATGAAGAGACAAGGTCGATTCGAGCGTTACATTGCAACGAATAGGGTGGATGGTAAGTTTCACGTCCATGGCACGGATATGTTTGGCATTGAGGTGGAAGAGAAAGAAGCCGAGCTTTATGTGTGCCAAGTCTGCTTGAACATGCTGAACTACCAGCAAGCACGCACCAATCGTGCAGCCAAGTCCATTCGTGAAACGTTCGATCTGGGGGAGTTTTTCGAAACCTACGCCTCTGTATTCCCCTATCGGCCGACGCGGGCAAAAGTCATCTCTGGTGAGGTGGGCTATGTCAAAGATTGGGCGGAGGTTTCCAGGCAGTGTAGGGAGCGTGCGAATTGGCAGTGCGTGGAGTGCGGTGTCGACATGGCCGAGCACAAACACTTGCTGCATGTACATCACAAGAATGGCGTGAAAGCAGATAACCGACCAGATAACTTGTTGGTGCTATGCGCAGCTTGTCATCGCGACCAGCCTTTACATGAGCACATGTGGATTGCGGCAGATGAAATGCGCACGATCAACCAGCTTCGTAAGCAACAAGGTATTGATGTCAAAAACTGGACCACAGCGCTTAAGTACGTAGACCCTGCCTTGCGTGGTGTGCTGGGGTTGGCGCGTGCCAAGCAGTATGCTGTACCGTCTATAGAGTTTGAGCTGAGCGCCGACGTTTGTCTGGAAGTTGCTTGGCCTGAGAAACGGATTGGCATTACCTTGTCCGGTACTAAGCCTAGTATTCGGGGCTGGACCTTACTTTCTTTGAGAGAAGCGCTTTCCTTTTTTGATTGAGTCGCCTCGCGCACTGTCTGTTGTCTGGGTAGTGCCATAAAACAATTTCATCAGATTTATTTGATTTAGAACTGGCACATGAATTCCAAAATCCAGCAGTCCCTTCGTTCGCACTTTACCGATCACCGCTTTGTGTTCTGGCACGATACCGATGCCGCCTACCGTGATGAGTTGGCCGTGCTGGCAGATATACAAGTGGTTGACCTGGATGTGGAGCCTGCCCTGGCGATCAAACAGGCGGTGGAGCAGGCCAGTCCGGCTAGCCAATGGCTGTTTTACAGCCAGCAGCCAGAACCGGCACCGGAGGACGACTGGCTATTGGATTTGCGCCTGCGTGGCCGTGCATTTCATGCCGATGTGGTGTCGATGCAGTTTGAGGAGCTGGGCTTGCAGAACCTGAGCTTGCGCAGTCATCTGAAAGCGCGTGCCAGCTTTCTGGCGGCCAAAGACCGTTTCGAGCGCTTGAAGCGGCTGGTGCTGCCCGCAGACACTTCGGTAGACCTGGACCGCAAGATGATGGCGGTGCAGCTACGCGCCGAGCAGCCAGACCTGCCGGGCATGTTGCTCAAGCTGTTCTTTGCCATGAATACCGATGCTGGTGTGGATTGGCAGGCGCAGGCCAAAGGCTGGGCCGAGCTGGAAAACTATGGTTTGGTGCCGGCGTTTTGGGCGCTGGTGGAGCGGGAGTACGGCTATGTCGACGCCAACCCCAGCTTGCGTGACCTGCTGTTCCAGATGCTGGTGACGGACCTGGACTTGGGCCTGCTGGGTAACCTGCCACCTGCCTTGCAGCACTTCCGCCTGAATGACCGCGCCAAGGCGGCGTCGGTGGCAGTATTCCTGAACCAGTGGCGTACCAACGTTACCCACTACACCAGTTATGACCTGCTGTCTGCTGCCGCCTCGGAGGCGTTGCAGCTGCAAAACCAGATTGCCGCCTTGCCGGCCGAGCAGATGCTGGATGCGATGACTTTTGCTGAGGTGGAAAAGTGGATCATCCGCGATTTGCGCGACCGAATCCTGGCCGGGGCGACGGTCTCGCTGAGCGCGATTCATTCTGTGTTCGAGCGCCGTCGTGATGGCCATTGGGCTAACCCCAAGTTGGCCGCAAGCAGCCATGAGACTAAGGGGCTGTTGTGTTGCTACGAGGCACTGGAGGCCGCTGCGGCCTTTCTGAGTCTGTGCGAGCAGCATCAGGATGGCTTTGCCTTTACCGATGCTCGTCAGGGCATGCAGCGCTATCAGCAGGACATGTTCCGATTTGATCAGTTCTACCGTCTTTTCCATCGTGCGGCCGAGCAGGTGGATTTGCTGGGCTGGCAGTTGCTGCAAACCTTGCGCAGTAAAGTCGAAGAGGCCTATACCGGCTGGTTTGTGCCGCAATTGGGTGTCGCGTGGGGCAAGCTGCTGGAGGGTGAGTCTGGGCTGTTGCAAACTTGGCAGGTGCCGGGCGTGCTGAATCAGCAGCAGTTTTACCGCCGCGAGGTGAAGTCGCTGCTGGAGAACACCACGGTAAAGCGGGTGTTCGTGATTATCTCGGATGCCTTGCGTTTTGAAGCGGCGGAGGAGCTAGGCCGCCAGCTATTGCAGCGCAACAAGTACAAGACCACGCTGGACGCCATGCTGGGGGTGTTACCCAGCTACACCACGCTGGGTATGGCGGCTTTGCTACCGCATGACACCTTGGCTTACAAGGACAATGGCCAGGTGCAGGTGGATGGGAAGCCGGCTGCCTCGCTGGACGATAGGCATGCTGTACTCGCCAAACACGGCGGTATGGCGATTCATTGGGAAGAGCTGGTGAGCCTGGGGAAGGAAAAGGCCAGGGAGCGAGTGCGCGATGCGTCGGTGGTGTACATCTATCACGACCGCATCGACATGCTGGGCGATACGCAAAAGTCCGAACGGCAAACCTTTGAGGCGGTGGCCGATACGCTGGAAGAGTTGAATCGTCTGGTGGGCTTTGTGGTGGGTAATCTGGCGGCTTCTACCGTGCTGATTACGGCTGACCATGGTTTCTTGTACCAGGAATCTGCGCTGGATGCCGCCGACCGCTCCACGCTGGATGTCAAAGACAGCGATACGGTCAAGGCCAAAAAGCGTTATGTGCTGGGCAAGGCACTGGGCGATACACCCAAGGCTTGGTGCGGTAATACGGCGGTGACTGCTGGCACGCAAGCCGATGCCAGCCTGGATTTCTGGGTGCCTAAAGGCGCGACGCGTTTCCACTTTAGCGGTGGTGCCCGTTTTGTGCATGGCAGCGCCATGCCGCAGGAAATCGTGGTGCCTTTGCTGACGGTGAAGGTCAGCGAAGCCAGCTCTGCCAAGGTGGAGAAGGTCAAGGTCTCTGCGCTGATGGTGAGCAACAAGGTAGTGACCAATCTGCAAAAGTTTGAATTTATCCAGGCAGATCCGGTGAGTGCCAAATGCTTGCCATTAACGGTATCCATCAGTTTGCGTGACGGCGAGCAGGCTATCAGTAACGAGCAGATTGTGACCTTTGACAGTACGGCCGCCACACTGGACGAACGCCGCAAGCAGGTGATGCTTACCCTGCAGGCGGGCCAGTACGATGCGGGCAAGGATTACTATCTGGTATTGCGCGATGTGGATCTGAAGGTGGAGGTCATGCGCCACCCGCTGAAGATCGACCTGGCGTTTTCCAATGATTTTTAGGCGGTAAGCCATGACAGAACATGTAAGGGATGTGGCCGCCACCGTGGGCCTGGATGAGCTGCTGACCCGCCACTACGCCGGCAAAGTGGTACGCAAGGACCTGACCAAGCTGATCAAGGAAGGCGCCAACGTACCGGTGTACGTGCTGGAATACTTGCTGGGCATGTATTGCGCATCGGACGACCCGCAAGTGATCGAGGCGGGATTGGCCAATGTAAAGCGCATTCTGGCCGAAAACTACGTTCGCCCGGATGAGGCGGAGAAGATCAAATCCAGGATCCGTGAATCGGGTAGCTTCAAGGTCATCGACAAGGTGACGGTAAAGCTCAATGACAAACGTGATGTCTACGAAGCGTTGCTCTCCAATCTCGGTGTCCGTGCCGAGATTGGTGATGGTCAGGTGCGTGAGTTTGAAAAACTGCTGGTAGGCGGAATCTGGTGCATTGTTTCCGTGCGCTATCAGTTTGAAGAAGGTCAGAAGGGGTCGCCGTTCTTTGTGACAGATCTGAAGCCGATTCAAATGCCGAATACGGACATGGAAGGCTTGTTCGCTGGCCGGCGCGGCTTTACCAACGAGCAATGGATTGACGCGTTGATCCGATCCACCGGTATGGAGCCGACCTGCTTCAAGCAGCGGGAGAAATGGCATCTACTGGCCCGGATGATCCCGCTGGTCGAAAACAACTACAACTATTGCGAGCTGGGCCCGCGTGGTACCGGCAAGAGCCACATCTACAAGGAAATCAGCCCGAACAGCATTCTGGTGTCCGGCGGACAGACCACGGTTGCCAACCTGTTCTACAACATGTCCGCCCGTAAGGTTGGCCTGGTGGGGCTGTGGGATGTCGTGGCTTTTGACGAGGTAGCCGGTATCAATTTCAAGGATCAGGACGGTGTCCAGATCATGAAGGACTACATGGCGTCCGGCTCGTTCAGCCGGGGCCGCGAAGCCATCAATGCCAATGCCTCCATGGTGTTTATCGGCAATATCAACCAGAGCGTTGAAACCCTAGTGAAAACCAGCCACCTACTGGCACCGTTTCCCGAAGTGATGATTGATTCGGCCTTTTTCGATCGATTCCATGCTTATGTGCCCGGCTGGGAGATCCCGAAAATGCGCCCGGAGTTCTTCACCAACCAGTACGGCATGATCGTCGATTATCTGGCTGAGTTCGCCCGCGAAATGCGCAAGCGCAGCTTTGCCGATGCCATCGACAAGTGGTTCCGCTTGGGTAATAACCTGAATCAGCGCGATACCATCGCGGTGCGACGCACGACCTCAGGTTTGCTGAAGCTGATTGCCCCGCATGGCGAGTACGACAAGGAGCTGGTACGTCAGTGTCTGGAGTACGCGCTGGAAGCACGACGCAGGGTCAAGGAGCAGCTGAAGAAAATCGGGGGCATGGAATTCTACGATGTCCACTTCAGTTACATCGACTTGGAAGATGGCCAAGAACGATTTGTGACTGTGCCCGAGCAAGGCGGCGGAAGCCTGATTCCAGAAGGCCGACCCAACCCCGGCACCTTGTACACCATTACCATGGGGGGCGCAGAAGTGCCCTCGTTATACCGCCTGGAAATCCAGAGCATGGCCGGCAGTGGCAAATTGTCGATTTCCGGTGCGATTGCCCGTGAGCAGAGCAAGGTGGCGTACGACTATTTCAAGGCCAATGCAGGCCGCATCAGTGCCGCGATTCATCCTGGTGAGAAGGACTTCCACTTGCACCTGGTCGAGATGCAAACCAGCGGCCAACCCGAAGCCATGACGCTGGCCGGTTTCATCGCCTTGTGCTCCGCTGCACTAGGCAAGCCGATGCAGGCGCAAATGGTCGTGATGGGGGATATGAGCCTGGGTGGAACGATCACGCCTGCTCGTAATCTGGCTGAGACATTGCAAGTAGCATTTGATGCCGGTGCCAAGCGCATCCTGTTGCCGATGTCGAGCGTGGTGGACATTCCTAGCGTGCCAGGTGAGCTGTTTGCCAAGTTCCAGACCAGTTTTTATTCAGATCCTGTTGATGCTGTATTCAAGGCGCTGGGAGTAGATTGAGGAGAGTGGTTGTTTCTTTTTTCAGCAAAGGAAATGCAAGATGGCAAGGCGTAGTACAGCAAATGGTCGTATGGCGGCATCCAGATCGATCATCGTACTCGAGGCTCCCTGGGGTCTGCATGAGCAAGACCAGTTGCGAGTGTCTGTTTTACCCTTTATTCAGGGCATGGCACAAGCTTGTGGTGACATGGATGTATTGCATAGCCGCTTCTTTGATCAAAGCAGCTTTGACCAAGCACTCGAACATCTTACTGCCGGTAGCAAGTACGAGAATTCCGTGGTTTACATTGCTGGACATGGCGCGGGAAAGGAGATTCAAGGGGTTGAAATCAGCCACATGATGTTTAAGGTAGGACTGCTGTCGAGGTCGAAAAACATCAGCGGAATCTTGCTGGGTTCTTGTCTGGTTGGTGACAATACCATGATGATGGAAGTCTTCCTGAAGGAAACGGCGTTGCGCTGGATGGCCGGTTATCGCAGTTCGGTAGGCTGGATGAAGGGTACGCTGATTGATATCAGTATTCTGCAGTGGGTACTAAAAAAACAGTTTGATATCCACTCAAAAGAAATTGAGCACTACAAAGCTACCTTTGCAAGCGCAACTCACCTTTTCGACAAAGAGGCTCGCGTTGGAGAGTATGATTGGCTAGGTATGGAAATGGGGGAAGCGCTTGTATTTGCCGTACAGCCGGCAGGGCGTGGGCGCAAGCCTGTGAGCTTTCGTTGTACTGAGTTACGCTGGGTCACAACTTGGAGTTCGGTCTGAGGTTGAGCACTGTCCCAAACGTAGGCATGAGGACCCAAGCCATTCAACGCCTGCAGAGACCTGGTTATTTTCACCATCCTGCATAATGACCTGTTACAGCGGCTCTTCACAGCACCTATCGGCACGATAGGATTCGCCGAATCCATAATCACGCTGACAGCCTCCAACGCGCCGAGCCCCACAAGCAGATTTATCCCCAGAATTTGTGCATAACCTTGTCGACAAGATCGTCTCTCTCCTGATGCGCATGGCTCATGATGTAGTGATTAAAAAACAGGCATTGCGGATAGGCGCTGCTGTTCGGGGTGACCACTGCAACATTCTAGAGACCGGAAACGACTCTTGCCGGTTCAAGCAGCGAAGGAAAAACGGCTGATTCGCCTGGTCAAAATTCGGCGCTGACTGATTCCCAGTTGCCAAAACGCTTGGGCAGGCCGCGCCATTTGCAGCCGTGTTCGGCTACGTAGAGGATGGCGTTGAGCACCTGCAGGTTGCTCAGGCTGACGTTGCCGCGCTGTTTGGGCAGGTGCTCGTACTGTTTTTGTGTGATCTCCATGCGAGAACTGTCGCATGGAGATCAAGTCGCGACAATAGTGCTAACAGGCCACCTAGGTGCGGCAGCAGCTTGGGTCCAGTTTTGTCTCCCCAAGATTTAAGAAATCATCGGGCATAGAGTTCATCTCTATCAGGTCTTTCGACTACTTGAGACGAATCATTACAATCGTCTTCAACTTTCCCTGCCGGAATTAACTGACCCAGCGAAAATGCATCTTGAGCAAGTCCACAAGCGACTGAAACCCTTTGATAATCACTTGTGCTTCCGGAAAACTCTGCAAGCCTCGGGTGTTTAGGGAGCAACATCAAATTCAGCACCGGTGCGCAATGCTGACCGCCAGATTGAACAGATTTCATGTAGCCATCTATCGATCCACCTCCACCAGTCAAAAAAACAGGTAGCCCCTTAGTCCATGCCTGAGACTTACGATATCGATTCCGTTTGGTTTTGTGAAAAACGCGACGAACAGTGCTGTTTACCTCTGCCCAAAAAACACTGTCCCGTAGTGCTATATGTTCCTCAGGCAAGCTACTAAATTTGGCATATTCGAACGAACTTAATACGGGTTGCAACTCGTCGGGGAGCTTGATTTTCTCATGTTCGGGAGCCTCAACGAGTCGGTTCTGGTAGAGCATATGCGTGCCTAATGCTCTAATCTCGGGAACCAAGAATGGAAAAACGTCCTCCCCGTCTCGCTCATGAACAATGAACGTCACGACATCCAAAGTCCCTCCTCCAACATCAACCAGCGCATGCAAATCGCGTTGACGTTGTGCAGACTGGACATATCCAGCAATTTGAGCGACGAACTCAGGTAAAACATTGAGGTCAATCAAATCATTGGGAGCGATGTCGGGTTGCCATTCTCTGATCAGATCAGCGGCCTGGGTAGCTGAAGGCCCTATTTCAGAGACGCTCATCGACCATGCGGAAGAGCACATCTTCCGGTACGCACTCTGAAGACGATCATCTTCGATCCCGTTACTAGGGGCGCCGATATTCAGCATCCAGCGAATTGAACTACCTCCGAGTTTTTCCGCATGATGAAAAAACACCCATGCTCGGATATAACGCAAGACTAAAGCCAAAAAGACAGCTGCATTTGCCAGCGAGGCTGAGGAAACGGCTGGGTCGATGAGGGGGTGCTTTAGCCTTTGGCGGACTTGATCTACCGATACACCAGGAGCTTGCCCAATTTGGCATGAACCATCGGCTAATATCGAGTATTCGCTTGGAAGCAAATGTCGATCAGCACTTGCTGATACCCCATGCCAGTCAACCACAAAAATCTGATCCTTCAACCCAACCGCGGCTTTCGTATATGACGTTCCAAAATCAAGTCCAATGAAAACATCAATCGCCCCGGCGAACTTCGTTTGTTGAGGTGATTGAGTGCAACTACCTTTTCGAACCCATGCATCTGGGACCTTGAAATTTGCCTGCCTCGTTAAATTCGAGTTCTGCTGAATTTGGAATGTACTGGGCACTGCCCTCGGTTTTGGTGGAGAAGGTGGGGACAAAGGCGCTTGAACTTGAGCGGCAGCTTGCAAGACACTAGTAACCAAAGGTTTGGGAGACACAGGCTGTTGAACCGGAACTTTTGGCTTTACCAATGCTTTATTCGTTTTAAGGTGTCTGCCTCCTGTTTCGACAGTGCTAGCTTTAGAGGATGTGGAGCGAGTAACAATCGGATTAGGTTTTGTCTTTGCAACAAAAGATCGTGCGTCGTTTTTTGCCCCATTCGCCGGAGAATCGACTTCACCTTTTACGCCGAGCATTTCACGTTTTAGTGTCTTCAGTGCAGTTTTCCAGTCGCTCATAAGTCCCCTCCCTCCAATTATTCAACGCGAATCAGACCCACGCACACAGGCGCATCGGCTGGCTGGAGACGCTCTTGTCTCAGAATCTGTTCACGTTTTAGCCCCATGCGAGCCCGTAGCTTTTCAATACGCCCCTGGGTTGCCTTTACAAGCGCACTACGACCCAGCGACGCATGCTGAGCGCGGACACTCTCAAGTGTTTGTAGTCGCTGGATCATGTGCTGATCAATACCGTGCAACTGGAACATGAGTCGGTCAGCATTCTCATCTTGCTTTCGCTTCTTGGCTCGCTGATACGATTCTTCAAGATGAATTTCCAGCTCATCAAGGCATGCACTTGCGACCTCTGGCGAAACGCTGGCTGGTGCCTCAAGCCAGTCCCCTCCGTGAATACGCGCCTGATTGATTAGACTTTCTGCTTGATCATCAGGCAATGGCACGCGTACAGACAACTCGCATACTGCGGATTGCAACCATTCCTCGTCGCGTACTCCACTGAAGGTCCAACGTCGTAGTGCAAACATGTAAACTCCAGGCGCTACGCTCGTTTCGCTGGCAGAGACTTTTACAGACACCAAGGGATAGAAAGCCTCTTCCAGTTCATTCAGTCGCTGACTGATATAACGGATAAGAGGATGAAACTGATGAATGCTTTCGACCGACTTATTGCTGGCACTCGTCAGCTTATTCACAAATCGACATTGGCGGGGAAGCGCATTTCCCAATGATGTCTGTCCAATTAATCCCTTTTTACGACAGAAGTCATCCAGGTCTGCTGCCGCATTTGCGGGCAACTGGATCAAGAACGTATTGTCAGTATCATTGTGTTGAAACCTATGACCAGGAACGTGCTGATTCAAGAAGTCCTGAACATAAATAGTCAGATCGCGCTCAGTCACTCGGCGTGAAAGTTCATCAGCAGCTTCTATTCGCTCAAGAACCAAGCCTCCGTGCGCCATCATCTGTGAGGCGTTCTTTTCCAACTCTTCCTGACGTTGACGTACGTTTTCCAACGCCTGGGCCGCCCGCTGAATTTCAGCATCCTCTTGCGCAGGCGTCAGGCGGCTCGTCAGCAACTTAGACTCCAGTTGCTTGATGGTTTCTCCGATGATGGGCTCCGGTTCGCCGAGTGCTTGCTCGAAGACTTTCAGGCGGGTCAGCAAACGCCCGAAAATTCGTTCATCGATGGTCTCCTGATAGAAGAGATTCCAAATATGAATGACTTGTGCCTTTTGCCCTAGACGATCAATACGACCAATACGTTGCTCCACGCGCATCGGGTTCCAGGGCAAATCGTAGTTGATCAGTAAGCGACTGAACTGCAAGTCGACACCTTCCGATGCCACTTCAGTAGCAACCAGAACTCTAAGATCCGAGCGCTCACGAAATTCGTTGATCAAGTCCTGCTTGGACTCATACATGCCCCCCCACAACAAAAGACTAGGCATACCAAGAGACTTTAAGCGCTCACTCAAATATTTCGCCGTTACGCGGAATGAGGTAAACAAAATAACTTTTTCGTCTGGATTGTCTGCGAAATAATCCTTGAGAACGGTCACAAGGCGCAGCAACTTTGAATCCGATTGCTCCAGTTCGGCAGCATTCAGATTCCGCGGGCGATGAGCTAACAAAAACTCTTTGAGGGACTCGCTGATATCGTCGAATTCGCCTTCATCGTCATTCTCCTCATACTCCTCGGCAACCTGCTCTGCCATATCCTCGACAAGCGAATCGTCATCGCCCAACCAGGCGCGGGCAAACGCAGCCGGGCAGCTACACACCTGCCGCTGAGGCGTCGCCAACAGAAAGCCATCGGAAATTCCTCGCCGCCAGGCATAGTCACGTGTGACCTCGGTCACGTACTCATAGAAAGCACGCTCCGCATTAGTCATTGGCACCTTCTCTGGATGCACTTCTCGCCGCGGACGTTCCATTTGAACGTCACGTTTTCGGGTCCGAGTTATGACGTGACCCAGCAAATTGATTCGTTCCAAGCTTGCCGCCAACTCAGCTCTAAACGCTGGTTTGGAAAGATCCTCATCTGTTGGAGGAGTCTCAAGCAATGTCGCCAATTGACGTGAGTTACGTAGCAAATCCGTTTCGGCAGCACCTTTCACATAAGTCAGAATCTCTTCTGCGCTCGAGGAAGGATTTAGTGCTGCATCCCGTGCTGAAACCAATGGCTGATTCGCCATTAGCAGTTCCTGGAAGCTTGATGGGTACTGGAAGTGTTCCGGGTCGCACAACTGCAATAGATGGAAAAGATCTACGTTGTGTAGATTGATCGGCGTTGCCGACAGAAGTACGCGCTGTTGCGAAACTTTCTGCAGCATTTCTCCCAAACGATGCACCGAACTCTCTGGGTTGCGCATGTAATGGGCTTCGTCGAAAACGATGAGATCCACCAGCGGCTCTTCCTCGGCATTCTCATCGAGCAAATGGGCCAGTCTCACCCGGCCAGAAGCTTTCTTCGGTGGAGGTGTATCGCTCGGACGCCAGCTCTTTGGTGGCCGCAACGTTTGGTAGCTCGCTATCCAAGCTTTCGGAGCGCTCATGCTGGATGAGTGTTCCAGCTCGTCCACCAGCGTACTTGCATCGACGATGGAGGCATCAATACCAAAACGAAGCTTCAGCTCGTCACGCCATTTCTCACGCAAAACTGCAGGGCAAACGATCAGCAAGCGACGCATGTCCTCACGTGCCCGCAGCTCGGTCCAAATGATCCCTGCTTCTATCGTCTTACCCAAACCAACTTCGTCGGCAATCAATAAGCCGTCAGCCGGAGACTCCAACATAGTCAGGAGTGGCTTGTATTGGTGGGCATAGAAATCGGTATTCGTCACACCCATCGAGTAAACAAGGTTTGCCAAGCGCCCTGAGAGGTGAACGTGAGTCAAACTACGGCGCAAATCGGCAGAGCGACCGTACTTGCCTAGTTCGATCAGCTCAAAACGATCCTTGGAAATAATGAAATTCAGCTCTTCTAGCTGATCTTCCGCCACATAATCCTGAGTTCCGTCTTGCCATCGCACACCTAGATAGGAAAGTGCACCTCTCTGGCGCACCTGGCCAGTCGTCATACCAGTTTTACCAGGGTTGTCGATGCGACGAACTTCTGTACCTTTTTCCCACGTCATCCAAAACACTCCCTTACCAGTAGTGCCACAAATTTATCCCTTCCTAAATCTTACTAGGGGTACTCTCAAAAAATGCGATGAATCGCTGCCTGAATCTCCGAGGCATCGTTGGCGATAACTGTTTCTGCGCGCTTTAATTTCTCATACGTCAAGCTCTTTCCAGTAGCCATTTTCATGGCACGGCTTGTAATTTCTAGAAATAGCCTGGCAGTCACCTCCGCATCTGTCATCGCTCGGTGGAAGCTTCCGCTAGGTTTGATCTGCAAATGGTTCGCCAGTGTTCCAAGTTTGTGGTTCGGCATGTCAGGAAAGAATCGTCTTGCAAGCAACATCGTACAAAGAGAATTCTTTTCCGATACACACCTTGCCAGTCTGGACTCATGTTCCAAAAATTTCATATCAAAAGCTGCATTGTGGGCGACTAGGACGCTTCCTTTTGTCAGCTCGACCACATGTCGAATGATACGTTCTGCTGGGGGAGCCTTCCCTAGCATTGAATTGGTAATTCCCGTCAGTTCTTCAATGTTGGGTGGAATTCTCACCCCTGCATTCATCAAGCTCTGGTAGCGATCAACGATGACGCCATTCTGGATCAGCACAACCGCGACCTCTGTGACTCTGGCACCATGGGAAGGGCTAAGACCTGTTGTCTCAAAATCGATGACGGCGAATTTATTCATTTCTGCAGAAATATTTATCAAAATGGTTGAATAAAAGGAGGGAGCCATGCTGGTTCGCGGTACATGTGTACCTCATTTACAAGGCAGCCCTCCCGGCAAATTGTTTTCCAGTCAGTCCATGAACAAAATATCTGCTAGAAAAAATACCTAAAGTCATACTCCGGATCTGTCTCCGGTTGCACTTCGAAGTCCGGATTGCGTTTCCAGCGGCAAATTTGTTGCTTTGCCCTTTGCCGGTAACCGTGCTTCCTTACCGTCTTATAAAGTTTTGGAATAGGATAGAAACAAAAATAATTCCTCTTGTCTTGCTGCCATTTGCGAATGGCTGCAATCTGCTCAGTTTTTGTCTTATAGACCGATACATGGAAACTTTGGGGATTTTCCGGATCGATTGCTACGATATCTTCAATGATCCCTACTGGCAGCCACTTGGTACGACGCTTGGTTCTCGACATGATCACTCCTTTGGACTAGTCCTATTCGGGTGTGTTTTATGTGAGAAGCGATCCAGCGGTTCATCTCGTGTTACTCCGACTCAGTTTCAGATTCAGATTGTTATATCTGCAAACGGCTTTTTGAACACGGGGGCCTCTTGAAGGCGTATCTGGTCACTGCGAGGCAAGTGTTCAGGCGATGAGTACCCTTCTGGAGGAGATCTTGCGCCCCCGAGTGGCTCACTGGCTGAGCCATATAAAAATAGAAGAAAATCTATTTGTGGCTCACGTGATGAGCCACTGGCTCCGCTATGATGTCCATCACTTTGTCATGAGGGTGGGCGTGATGCAAAAGATTGCAGGAAAGATTCTTCTGTCAGCGAGTGACCTTGCCAATTTTGCGGAGTGCTCCCATCGCACATGGCTGGATCGTAAACATCTCGACCACCCCATGACTAAAGCGATTGATGATGCCCAGATGAAACTGGTCCAGGAGCGGGGCTTTGCGCATGAGGCTGACCATTTCGCCCAGCTGAAGGCCAAAGCGGGTTCGGTATGTGAGGTAGACGTTACCCTCCCGATCGTCCAGCGTGCAGAGGCAACTCGTCGGGCCATCCTCGATGGAACCGACGTAATCTATCAGGGTACGCTGTGCCGTGATGATCTGCTCGGTCATGCGGATTTCTTGCTCAAAACCGATACGACAACCGCGGCTGGCTGGGGGTATGAAGTCGTCGACACCAAACTTGCTCGTTCGACCAAAACCAAGTTCTTGCTCCAGCTGTGTTTCTACTCGGATCTGCTGGCCGACATTACGGGTGAGCTTCCGCAGCATATGCATGTAGTGCTTGGTCACGGTGTTCGAGAGAGCTTCAAGGTATCGGATTACATTTACTTTTACCGGACGCTGCTTGAGCAACTGCGTACATTCCTGGCCGCCTATCCGGATGAGACGGCGGTGCCTTATCCATCTCCATGTGGGCATTGCAACCTGTGTCCTTGGCGCGATCAATGTGCTGCACGCCGTGTGGCTGACGATCACCTCTCTGCCGTAGCGGGGATCACCCGGCAGCAGATCATCAAGCTTGAAGCGGCCCAGGTCACGACGGTTGCCGAGCTTGCCACTCTGCCGAGCACAGCTCGTATCCCCAAGATTGCACCGGAAACGCTGCAAAAGCTGCACCATCAGGCGCGACTGCAAGTGCAGGAGCGCACGACGGGTCAAGCAGTTGTCGAGGTACTGCCTCATGATTCGCTTGGGAGCAAGGGGTTTGCACGTCTTCCTCAGCCGAGCCATGGGGATGTTTTCTTCGACATGGAAGGTAATCCCATGGCCGAGGGGGGGCTGGAGTATCTGTTTGGTGTCTACTACTTTGATGATGGCCTGCCGGTCTTTAAAGCCTTCTGGGCACACAACCGTGAAGAAGAGCGCCAAGCATTTATCGATTTCATCACCTTCATCATGTCACGCCGGTCATCCCACCCTGACATGCATGTGTATCACTATGCGCACTATGAAAACACGGCGCTCAAACGCCTGATGACGACGCATGGCGTGTGCGAGGCTGCCGTTGACCAGTTGCTTCGGGAGGGCCGCTTGGTCGATCTGTATAAGGTTGTTCGTGAGGGAATCCGGGTATCGAAAGATAGTTACTCGATCAAGGCGATCGAATCTTTCTATGCCGAGAAGCGGGATGCCGAGGTAAAGAAGGCCACCGACAGTATTGTCGTGTACGAGCAATGGTGCCAGGCCCGCTCTCCAGAATTGCTTGAATCGATTCGGCAGTACAACGAAGACGACTGTCGCTCCACGGCACAGTTGCGTGACTGGTTGCTGTCGCTGCGTCCTGCCGGGTTGCCATGGTATACCGCAGCAGGCACGGACAGCGTGAAAGCGCAGCGTGACAAATCGAGCAAGACAGCAACGCATGAGGCGATGCTCGTCAAATTGCACGATCAGTTACTGGTTCGCCCGCAAAGCGGGGTACATCCTGAATTGGCAGTGATCGTCGATTCATTGCTGGATTTCTATCGTCGGGCCGCTAAACCGCAATGGTGGGCGCTTTTTGAGCGTCAAACTATGTCATATGACGAGCTCCTGGAGGATATAGAGGTTATTGCCGGCCTCTATGCGCCGGAGTATGTGGAAGAAGGTGAACGGTTCGGCATCTACCGCTACCACTTTCCGGAACAGGATTTCAAAGTGCGTGAAGGGGAGCCTGCCGCTCGTCTGGACACGTTGAAAGAGGTCCGGATCTGGGGTATTGATGAAGAGCAACGGTGGATTGAGATTGAGTTTAATGTTGGTAAAGACGGCCCGCCGCCAGCACTGTCGATCTCAGTGGGGGTGCCGCTTGAGAGCAGTGCAATGCAGAGTGCACTGATTGAGTTTGCTTCGCATGTGGCAGTCGGGGGCTCTCAATACAAAGCCGTTCAAGAATATTTACTGCGTCAATACCCGGACATTCGTGGCATGGCACCGGGTGCACCGATCACGACGGAAGCGGCTGCGCCCCTGACTGCGGCCATGCATGCAGTCGAGCAACTTAACGCCTCTTATCTGTTCATTCAGGGACCGCCGGGGACCGGTAAGACCTATACCGGCTCATACCTGATCGCCGCGCTGTTGCGGGCGGGCAAACGTGTGGCGGTGTCTTCCAATAGCCATAAAGCCATCAATAACTTGTTGGCAGCAGTCGATCGCCGGATGGAGGCAACGGGTGATCAGTATGTTGGAATGAAGAAGATCTCCAAGCCGGAGCAAGGTGTTGAGAGTCGGTTCATCACGAATGTAGGCGAGAATGGCGCAATCTTGGAGGCCGATCCGCCAGCTCAGTTGGTGGCGGCGACAGCGTGGACACTCGCAAGACAGGAGTTCAGGCAGTCCTTTGACTACTTGTTTATCGACGAGGCCGGACAGGTTTCGCTGGCCAATACCATTGCCATGGGGATGTGTGCCCAAAACCTGATTTTGCTGGGCGATCAGATGCAGCTTGGACAACCTATCCAAGGGACGCATCCTGGGCGTAGCGGAGAGTCTGCACTGGAATACCTGCTGGACGTCGAATCGACGATCCCTGCTACCAAGGGGGTATTCCTCGGTGTGTCGTACCGGATGCACCCGGATGTGTGCCGGTTCATTTCCGATGCCATCTATGATGGGCGTTTGCACTCGGCACCTTCGACACACGCTCAACGGCTGGTCTTGAGTGATTCCACTCACCCGATGCTGAAGCCTACAGGCATCCGCTATGCACCGGTTTCCCATGACGGTTGTTCCCAGCGTAGTGAAGAAGAGGCGACTGTCGTTCGCGAGATCGTGGAAAGCCTCTTGTCTCAGCGCTATCAGGATGCCGCTGGGCAAGAACATCGCATGACGCTCGACAATATCTTGGTCGTTGCACCGTATAACTTGCAGGTAAACCTGCTGAAGCGGGTACTGCCTCACGGGGCAAGGGTTGGTACTGTCGACAAGTTCCAGGGGCAGGAAGCCGAGGTGGTGATCGTCTCGATGGCGACCTCCAGTGCGGAGCATTTGCCACAGAATGTGGAGTTCTTGTTTAGCAAGAACCGCATCAATGTGGCCATCTCACGAGCAAAGTGTCTGTCGCTTGTGCTGTTTAGCCCACGCCTGCTGAGGTTGCGCTGTAACACCCCGGAAGACATGGCCCTGGTCAACACCTTTGCATATTTGAGTGGAGAGGACTGAGATGTCGCAAGCCGCCAGGTTACGAGAGATTATTGCGATTCTGGAAGCGCGGAAGCACCCGACGCCTAGAGAGGTACTGCTTGATGAGTTGGGCGTTTCACTGGCGACGCTCAAACGGGACCTGACCTTGTTGCGTGATCAGTTTCATGCGCCGATCAAGTGGCTGGCAGGTGAAGATGGCAAGGCACGCGGTTACATCCTGGAAGACATGGGCTGGTCATCGGGCAAGCTGGGATTACCCCGCGCATGGTTCACTTCGAGTGAGATTTACGCACTCCTGATGATCGACACCCTCGCCGGTCATATTGCACCAGGCTTGCTGACGGAGCACCTTCAGCCACTGATTACCCGGATTACGATGGCACTCAGTGCAACCAGTGATGATCCAGAAAATATTCGTGCCAAGGTGAGATTGCTGGCCTCGTCGGCAAAACGGAAGGATGCGCCGCATTTTGAAAGCGTGGCCCAAGCAACGGTTCGTAAGCAACGTCTTGAGATTGAATATTTCACCAAGAGCCGGAATGAAACCAGTACGCGAACCATTTCACCGCAGCGCCTAGTTCATTACAAAGAGAACTGGTATCTGGTGGCCTGGTGTCATCGTGCCGATGCTTTGCGGGTGTTCTCGCTTGATGGTGTCCGCAACGCAGTCGTTCTCAACGACAAAGCGGTCGAGGTAGAGGGCTCGCAGGTAGAGGCTGCAGTAGGGAAGGATTTTGGCATCATTTCTGGCGCTACCCGCCACTGGGCGCGTTTGCAGTTCTCTGTCCTACAAACCCGCTGGATTGAATCGGAAATCTGGCATCCAGAACAACGACTTTTCCGCCAGCCAGACGAGTCACTGATTCTCGAGATCCCCTTCAGTGATCCGCGTGAGTTGGTACTGGATATTTTGAAGTATGGCCCGGAAGTGAAGGTGCTTGAGCCAAAGTTGCTGAGGGATGAAGTGTGCAAACGGCTTCAGAAGGCATTACTGCAGTATCAGCCAAGTTCGGAAGAAACCATACTGGCGGTACCTGGCTATCTTGAAGGGGCAATATAAGAATGAGTAAAGAGCCTTACGATGCAGGGAAGATTCATCAATCGGCAGATCTGCGTTACTTGCACTATCGGAATTTCCGCATAGGAAGAAATTCCAGCAGACTGAATAGTCTGGCACTCGGTTTCATTGCGCCGATCATGAGTGGTGAGCTGCTCTTCAAAAGCCTATTGACCATACTGGTACACCCAATCCGAGGCATTCGTTCCGTTTTTCGTTGGGCGATAGGACTCGTTTTGTTGGTTGCGTGCGCACCATTTGGCATGGTCTATCTGGCTGACTATTGCCCTCCGCGTGCTCGGTAAACTCGTGATAGGGTAACTGGATCCGTGCCGGAGTCTCCCACTCCGCGTCTGTTTACAGAGGCAGGCGGCCTAGGATAGCCAGGCGCTGTCATCCTCGAGAGCGACACTGGCACGGCGGTTAAAGAAGGCCATGTATTCACGATGAAGTCGCATGACGGTCGCGAGCTCGGCCATGCCGGCCATTTCGGCGATGGTATTGGGGTCGAGTTCGCGATCGAAGAGGGTCGCGATGTAGGAATTTCGCAGGGTCTGGCAGCAGGATCGCCCCTCGATGTCATCGAGGCCGAGCTCGGTGAGGAGTATCTTGATGCGGCGGAACATGGAGGAGGGGTCCATGGCTTTGCCTTTGGTGTTGGCGGCGAAAACGTTGCCTCCGTAGGTTTTCTGGTTGCGCAGGGAGAGCCATCGCTTGAGGGCCACGGAGGCAAAGGGTTCGAGCATCACGCTCCGAGCGGAGTGAGCGTTGTGCTCGCTGAGCAGATGTAAGGTTGTTCCGTTATCAGAAATGCAACTAATCGTCAGCGAAACGGCCTCCTGGACTCGCAACCCACCGCCGATGAAGACCCCGGCTAAGGCTAGGTCTCTTTGTCGCTTCCATTCTCCAGCTGCTCCCGTCAGGCGTACGGGTGTCGCGGATCCTGAAGACCAATTTCTCTGCCCATGGGTACCAAGCCGGCCCTCTGCTGACAGAAGTGCTTTCCCATCATCACCAGCATGCAATGTAGCGCCCCGTTTCCCAACGGCTTCTGTTTCATCCGGCTTGTCTGATTTCCCCGTCTCCACCATCTGACGCACTTTTACCCGGGCGTGCTCGTCCAGAAAAGAAGTCGGCGCGTTTGATAGCCGTGCAGCTTGCGACTGAATCGCTTGGGAAGCGGGGTTGATCCGGTTTGGCGGTGCATCAGCAAAACCATTGATGTAAAGGTAGGCCCGTTCAATCAGCCTCAGGAAGTGATACCCGTGCAGAGAGGCCGACTCGGCTTCTTTCAAGAAACGATCGACGTCGAGCCCCGTTACTTTATCGAGTGTCAGGCCATGTTCGGTCATCCATCGGCAGAACTTCGACCACATCCACAGGTAGATCTCCGCCGTCGACGTTTTGAAACAGTGGGCCGACAGCCAGCCTGCGAAAGCGGCTTCGGGTTCGGCACACCAGTCCAGGTAAGTACGGAGGAAGAGGGGAGGAGTGGTCATGACGTCATTTTCCGCTGATGATTAGTTGCATTTCTAAGTGTGAATTTAGCGTCCCACATCTCAATTGACTACACCGAATAAAGTTTGTCGGAGTCTGACCAAAGAGAAGGGGCCATTGGCCCCTTCTACTTTTTCAGTTGGCGGGTGTGCTGGGCCACCGGAGGTGAGCTCATATGGGGTGAGTGCTTTTCGGCCAAAGCGGCCTGCCGCACCATCTGCCCCGAGCGACCGCTCAGAGCCACCTATCTGCCATTACCTTTGCTTCGAAGCCGAAGATCTGCTTGCTGCCCACATCGAGTGGGCAGTAATTGTTTTGAGGGCTAACTAGGTGAGAAGAACAGCGAGACGACCTGGAACTCCCAAGCGGGGGAAGGGGTGCTCCCTCATCGCGAGCTTTGGGAGAGTGTTACGAACGAGGCGGCGCTATCCCCGCCCTGTATCCGGCAAATAAGGTTGGCCGCAAGGGTTAAGCACACAGCAGCATGCCGTTACGCAATGGTGTCGGCGTAGCGATAAACGCCACTTCAGTCCCCGCAGTCACCAGCCGGCCCGTCACCCGTGCGTAGTAGAAGCCGTCGTTGTGGGTATTCAGCGGCGAGGTTTCACCGGTCAGCGGGTCGAGCACGTAACCCAGCCTGTAAAACAGCGTGCAAAAGTGACCAGGTTTCCGGGGTGATCAGCGTCCAATTTTGACCACCCCGGGTGTGCCACACTTTCGCCTTTTGGGCGGAGGTCTACCTGGAGTGCTTTGCATGGAATCCAT
>JACCDZ011811033.1_pt1 | contig 23527 bp, 29 predicted proteins | sample 7449551 | NCBI WGS metagenome assembly JACCDZ01 (sample SAMN15323452, study PRJNA562643) | freshwater metagenome | isolation source: river surface water | place: USA:Blue River Watershed | collected 2017-08-18 | reverse complement strand
TTGTTTGAAGACAACCGGAGTGGAGCTTATCACATGCGGTTTGCCGGACACACCGCCGCCGCTCTCATCAAGCATCCGAACCAATTGCACGATGCGGCCAACCTTGTGCCGTATTCGTCACTGGCGCAGCACCGGCAGTGGCGGGGTGGTCCGGCCCGCCTGCAGTTCTACCAGCACGAGCAAACCACCACATGCATCGACCTCGGCATCGTAGCGCAGTGAAACCTCGACCGAGGAGAACGCACTTCCGGCACTGACCGACACCCACCTCAGAGTAACGAAGCATGTTTATGCTTGTCAGAAGCAAGCCGTCACCGTACACCGCACAGCAACCATGGCACACAGGAAAATCTTGGCAAAACGCATCGGCATCAATATAATCGCCGCCTGTTGTTGCTAGCACGCAGCACAAAGGAAGCGTGGCCGAGTGGTTTAAGGCAGCGGTCTTGAAAACCGCCGAAGGTGTGAGCCTTCCGTGAGTTCGAATCTCACCGCTTCCGCCAGAACAAACAAAACACTAATCCCCATTAATACGTGCTAAATAGCTTGAAACTCAAGCTTGGCGCGGATTGATGGGGATTTTTGCTTTTGCTGGCTTCATGTCTTTATGTGGTTTAGTGCGGATTAATGCGCCCCGCAATTGCCCCGCAAAAATTCCGTACCTACCGCACGTGCGATTGTTCCCGCACCCACTCCTGCAGCGCCGTCAGTTGCTCGGCGTTTTCCCTGCAGGTGAGATAGTTGGCCGCGACGGTTTCGGCAGCGTCTTGAGCTGGAGCGGGGGCCGCATTAGCAATTCCGGCGGCGTTGGGAAGCTGGCCGGTTGCGGCAGCGTCGTGGAGCAGGCGGAAACCGCCAGGCAGAGCAGGGGAATCAGCCGGAACATAGACAGGTACCTCTTTGATGATGGTCTCGCCGGCAACGTGTACGGTTCGCACGCGGTCGACGTATTTGGTCAGTACCTGGACGGTTGCCTCGGCCTGCCGCTGGCGGACAATGGCGGTTCTTGCTGTCGCCGAAAGGTTGGCCGCATCGGCTTTGGCTTGCTCGTGGCTCGCGCCTTTGACCCAGCCGAAGGCGAGCAGGGCGCCGGCCAAGGCCAGCAGAGCCAGCCAGCGGTAAAGCACCGCGCTCACGATGCCGAATCCCTCTGCTTGATCACCCGCGACACCGCCACGGCCAGCGCGGCCCAGGCATACCACTGCGGCGGCAGCATAGCCTGCAGCTGCGGCAACAGCGGCTCGGCCGTCGCAATGATCACCACCAGCGCAGACAGGCGCACCGACCAGAACCGGCCGGCCTTCTTCCATCCTTCGATCAATTCCAGCTTCATGCTCATTCCTCCTGAAGCGCCGGGCAGGCCCAGTGCTTGCTGTGATACCACGGGTAATGTTGGCCGCAACGACCGCACGGCTTTGTGCACATCATGGCTATGCCGCTGTACGGTTATGCAGCCAGCCGTACAGGAATGTTTCGTTTGCCTCCCGGCCTTCGGCCAGCTCCAGGTACCGCACGGCCTGGGTGCTGTTCAGTGCCCTCAGTAGCACCGTTTCGCCTTCCTTGCCGCGTGCCTTCATGAACAGCTGCAGGGCGGCGATCGTGCGTGGGCCGATCTGGCCATCCGGCACCAGGTCCGGGTAGAGCGCGCCTTTTGCGTTCAGGGCAGTCAGCCAGCGCTGCAGCATCTTGGCCGGCACACTTGGGCCCATGTTGATCCCGGTATCGCACAGCTCTTCGGCAATGGACGGGCTGACGGCGTGCACCTGGTCAAAGCGTGGGCCGGTCCAGTAGTCGGCTTCGTAGATGGCCACCGCCGTCTCGCGCGGCAGGTCGCGCATGTGGCCGGTGTAGCCGTGCGCACGCGCGACCCGTTCGGTGACGCCCCATCGCGTGGCGCCGCCGCGGTCATCCGGGTTATCGACAAAGCCACCCTCGCGGCCAACCACACCGGCAATGATCTGGTCTTTGGTCATGCTTTCTCCTCTGCGCCATCCGGCGTGCCAAGCTTGGCCGACCACACCTTCTCAAACGTGAAGATGGCGCGGCTGCCCATGTGGCCGGAGATCCCGACCATTGCCGCACTCAGCAGCTGGGACAGGCCGGCCCACTCGCACAGGTAGAAGGTGACGATGCCGGCGAAGGCGCTGATGGCCAGCTCGCCGATGATCTCCGCCATGCTGATCTTGCCGTCGGCCTTGGCGCGCCGGATGGCGCCGGCCACGCCGCCGAGCAGCGCCAGTGCGAACACCCACAAGTAGGTCAAAACACCATACGATGCCGGGCTCTTCGCCGCGGCGTGTGCTACTTCCTGGATTTCTTGCATCACTCCCCCCTGAAATGAAAAACCCCCGATGGCTGAATGCTATCGGGGGTGTTGGTTGATTTTCGCGGTATATCCAGTTTGGATTTCAAACATTCCTATACCAGACTGCAGCTTCGTCATCGGCCGCAGTTATATCGGACTCACCACGCGGCCAGTAAAAGTCACATGGCATTGAATCCGCCGTTGTGCAGTCAAATTGCAACCACACGATCCGAAGTTACTGCGCCACCAACTCGCGCTTGGTATTCAACTTCAGCAATGACCGTTGTTGAGCCAAACGCGGCAGGTATGTTCAGCTGAAAATCGACCGTGTTGTCACCGTTTCGCAGCAAGGTGGCAGTTATCGTGCCAAGTGCTGGGCCGCCAGTATTAAACATCGCGGTGGCATCGCCAATTTTGGTGATATTTTGCACCGTGGACGTTTCTCGCAATACTGCAAAAGAATACAGTTGATGACCAACAAATCCAGCGTCTCCGGAATACGTGTTGAACAGCCAAACGTTTATTTTTCCAAAAGCGGAGCAACCATAATCACTGACGTTCATCCTAAATACGGACTGGGAAGATCCAGCAGAAATACTTTTTGTTGTGGTGAAGTACTTAATGTCAATGCTGGAATTGATCCTCGACACCCCATTTGCATTAACAATTAAGTTTCCATTCTCATCTTTAATAGTCAGCGACGAGCCGCTACCAGAAATGAAATACTCCGGTGAACCTAGTTCTGATGGCCTGCGGCAATTGTCATAGCTTACAATTGCGCCATTTGTTACAGCCAGCTTGTCGTATGTGCCGCCAGGAGACGCCGTATTCTTAATGCCAAGATAAACAGCGCCATTGAACGAAACCCGTGTGCCGGCACCATCGGCACGATACGGTTCATAATTTCCTGCCGCAGATGCCGCCTTGTACACAGCAAGAGAGCCGCCATTGACATCAACCAATGCACCGCCACTGGCGTACAGAATCCTAGAGAAGCTTTCCGCACCACAGCCGTTAAGGGACACACTGCCACCAATAATCCTGTAGCAAGTGTCTACGAAATCCGTGCCGCAACCTTCCAAGACGGTGTACTCCATGTTTGTCAGAGTAAACCCCGTCCCGCCAGTTGAATATTTTTGGTCGCAGTGTACAGTGGAGAATTTGTTAGAAGTGCCACCTGTTATGTTGTAGTGATCTTTTGAGAATCTGGACCGGATGCTTTTGTGATTGCACATCCAGTTATCGATGCCTTTGAAAAAGAACTTACTAATATCGCAAAACATTTGATCGAACGAAGAGTGAGCAATGCGCTTTGCGTCAAATGCGCCTACAGTTGCGTCGTCCGCCAAGTCAAATGTAAACCCAGACATGACAACATCTACCAAGTAGCTGTTAGTTGGGTGCACCAACTGAAAGCAACAAGGCTCGTTCCATGTCGATGTTTGAGTTACGCCGAGATTATCGACGTATTGTCTGGTTGTTGGATTGGTAGTGAGCGAAGTTTTACGAACAACGTTACCGCGCTTGCTGCCAAACCAATTGATGCTGCCGGTAATGTTTACCGGGGCATCAATCACCCACGCGACTGGCGGGTTCGGGAATAGCACAATCTTGTTGGTTGCAGCTGCGCGCTGGAATGCTAGATCGTCTGGAGTTACCCCATCTCCGACGCCACCAAGATCGTAAAAAGTTAAGATGTCGTCCAGTTTGTATTGCAGTACACGCTCCACTGCGTCTGCAATGGAATGCTTGTACCCGATCATCTTCGCACCATCACTTCCAGCCAGATCATCGTAGAGTTTTCGAATAATGGCGGCGTGGGCACGCAGGTGGTTGTCTAGGTCTGGCCCGACCGGGGCACTACCCGCTGGCGAATTCTCTGAAGCGACTGGGCTCAGGTCTTCAATTGTGGCTGGTACGGGCATTTTTGCTCCTGGCAGTGCTTTTGCAATTCCTGATGCCATGGCGGTCAGTACGCCAAGGAGGAATCCGCGTCGTTTGTTCATGGCCAGCTCCGCCTGTAGAAATGCGGGCATTCTACGGTTGAGCTGATGGAAATGAAAAAGCCCGCCAATGGCGGGCTATACTTTTGTCATTGTCCCGGCATTTGGCCGAGAGGAGTTAAATGGAAAACTTCATGCAGAAGGCCATAGGCTTTGCTGGCGCCGGATTCTTCTTGTGGCTGATCGTGTCGTTCGAGCAGTGGCTGATCCAGCTGGCCAAGCGGCACTTGCCGCGCGGTAGCCGGATCCGCCGCTGGGTGCTGTGGAGCAGGGCAGACGAGGACTGATCAGCGCTGCGTCTCCTCTAGAGTCAGCAAGCCGGGTACCGACAGCAGAGGCAGCCGGCTGGATAGCTGGCCGACTGCCGACGGTAGCTGAATTGTCGGATTCAGCGCGCGGCCAACGTTGGCCATCTGGTTTGCCTTGCTGACGGCAGTCGTTGTCGCGTTGATCATCCAGGGCATGCCAGGGATGGGCGTTTGCGACAGCAGACGTAGCATGTTCGGCGCCGTGCTGGAGCCGACCGGCTTGACCGGCGCGTTGTGGATGTTGCCGGCGGCGGTGAGTATCCGGTGATATTGATCCCACCCATCGGCACCAAACAGAATCTTGCCTTTCTCCGGTCCGATGCGATCCAGCGCGCGGCGCAGGCCGGCTACCGTAAAGCTGCCGCCGGTTTCCGCCTGCAGTGTCGACGCATCCCGCACATACACCTTGGCGGCATCCCGCAGCGTCGACAGTAGCGGCATGCCGCGCTCAGACTCCAGTGCGGCCAACCCTTTCAGGTCGTCCACCTTCATGCTGCCCAGCATGTCCGGCAGCTTCTCTGGCGTGAATTTCCCCTTCAGCACCTGATCCACCAGCGGGTTCGACTCCTGAAAGCGGAAGCGATCCGCTGCGGCCGTGCGTGCCTGGCGGAAGGCGGCGGCCAGTTCCTGCTGCTGATCACCGCCAACGCGCGGCAGGTTGCCGGTACCGCTGCCGCCGTAGCCGTCGATGGCATCGGTCAGGTGCTTCTTCACGATGCCGAGCGCCTTGGCCTCGGCCATGTCGCTGGTGCTGGACAGCCGGCCATTGATCGCCTGCAGTCGCTGCAGCGCGGTGCCCATGTCGAACGGCTCCTTGCCGCTGGTGGCCTTCTGGAACCAGTTGAGCGTATCCGCCGGCAGCTTGCTGCCCAGCATCTGCTGGTCCAGCTCGATGGTGGCGTCGTTCACGAAGCGGTGCGGATCCAGTGGCAGGTCGCGGCCGGCAGCGTTGCGTGCGGCGCCGTACAGCTGATCCACATTGTTTTTCAGCATGGCATCGTAGCCGGATAAGGTGTCCTGCAGCCGGTTGCCGAGGTCGTAGTCGGTAGCCTGGCTGGTGCCATCGCGCACCCCTTCCAGCAGCGCCTGGTTGGCGTCCTTGTAGCGGGCGGCCAGCTGGCTGTCGACGGTGTTCAGGTTGTTCTCCGTCCACCAGTCCTTGGCATCACGGGTCAGCCAGCCTCGGGTCGGCTTGATGCCCAGCTTTTCGAAGTCGGCCAGCCGTGCCAGCTGCTCGGTATCCAGGTTGCCGAGGTCTCGCGACTGCTTGCCGGCCTTCACCAGCTGCTGCTGGATGGCGCGGGGCAGGGCGTTGAAGTCGATGCCCTTGGCCTGCAGCTGGGTGGTGAGGGTGGTCTCAACCTGCTGCGACGGCGTGAAGGCGCCTTTCACTTTGCGGCCAACGTTACCGAGGCCACGGCCAAAAGCCAGCCCCGCAGTGCCGCCGGCGGCGCCCGCCGCGGCGTTGATCAGGCGTTGGTCAATACCGCCCGGCTGCGACACCAGGCCGTAGCCACCGCCGACCAGCGCTGCTTGTTTGTAGGTGCTGGGGTTGATGGTCGCTGCGCCGGCCTTCATCAGCAACTCGCCGGGCTTGCCGACAAGTTGTGCTGCCCGCGCCATTTTCGGCATTGTCGAGCCTACCGTCCGCGCGGCAAGGTCGGCACTGTTGAGGATGGAGCCGGCACCCTTGAGTGCGGCGCCTGTGGTCTGCAGTGCTTTGCCACCGACGTACATGATGCCGGCTTGCCCCAGCATGTTGCCGGTGATGGCGGCAGGATCGCTCATCAGCCGCTGGTCCGCCTTCTCATCGCCGCGCACCAGCCCCAGTGAATCACCGACGCCAATGCCGTGCAGGAAGTCGGCGGCGGCCTTGCCTGAGCCGATTACAGCCTTCCGTGCTGCAAGAGGCAGTGGAATTTTGTAGCTGCCAAGTAGTGGGATGTGGGCATAAACCTCGGTTTCGGTAAGTGGATCGGATTGCTTCGCGTTGTCGATGACCCGCATTGGCTTGCGTGCTGGCTTCTGATCTGCGCCGTCGAAGCGGTCGAACGGGTTGGCCACCGGCGTCTGCTTGGTGTCGAACTGGTCGAACGGATTCATGTTGCCCCCTGTGCGCTGCATGTACGCAGCCGTCTTTGGCCCCCACTGGGCGGTGTTGCCGCCGGCGTGGTAGTAGCCGGCAGCTCGCACCGGATCGCCCTTTGCCCAGCGCATCGCATCCTTGGCCACAATGGCGGCACCGCGCACGGCATTCTGTGGCGATGCCCACGGATCGAAGCCGGCCTGCTTGATGATGCGCGCTCGGGTTTCCGGGATGATCTGGTAAACCGAGCGTGCGCCGGCGGAGCTGACTTGATCCGCGTTGCTGCGCTCGCCGTTAACGCGGATGGTGCGCAAGAACCCCGCCATGTCCGGCGCAAGGCTTTGCTCCAGCTGGTCATAGCCGGGGTCTCTGAAGCTTTTCATGTCAGCGTCCCATGATTGAGGCGGCCGCGCCTTGGCCGTACTTGGCGTCAAACTGCTGTGCCAGGCGAGGGTTCAGCTTGATGTTGCGGCGCAGGTAGTCGACGGCGGATGGCGGAATCGACGCTCCGGCCTGTCGTGCAGGCTGGCTGCCGGCCGCCGGCGCCTTGCCTTGCCCTGCGTAGAACTGATCGAAGCCGTTCAGGTGGCCGCGCTCGGCAAGGTACTGCTCGGCGGCGGCGAGGCGTTTCTCTGCCTTGGTCAGCCCGGTGTTGAATTCCTTCCGGATCGACTCATTGACTGATGCGGGCTTTTCAATGCCAGGCAGAGAGCGCAGATAAAGCGCCATGTCCTTGTCCGATGTTGCACCGGATCCGGATGGCCTAGCTTGAGGGCCAAGACGGGCAGAAATTGACTCCATTTCCTGCTTTTCACTGCCCCAAGTAGGCAACCATGAAAGCCACTGCTTATCTTCGATTTCTCCAGTTTCTTGAACCTTGTTCAACTCACTGAAGCGCGCGAGATCCCTCGCTGTTTCACGCCCTTTGGTGACTCGCTCCCTTAAGTCTTCAAGCTTCTTGGATTCGCTGTTGTAGATGCGCTGGCGCATTTCATCCGCTTGCTTGGGAGGCAGACCACTCCAAGGTGCGGTGACGTCAACTGGAGCCGCCGGCGGCTCCTCTGTGGCAGTGAACTGCCCGTCGCGCGGGTTGAACACGCCTGCCGGCTTGTAGTCACTGCCGGGGACGTACTGCATCGGTGTCGGTGCGAACGGCGTGAACACCTGCATCGCCTGCTTCCGGTCGACGCCGCTGTCGATCAAGAACTGGAAGTTTTTCTGTGCGTCGGTCGGCTTGCCGCCGGACCCGTATTCTTGCAGCTTGAGGGCGGTTTCCATGTCGCCGGCGCTGGCGTAAAGCTTGGCAGCGTTCTGCCAGTAATCCGCCCCCTGTGGTAGCTCAGACAGGCCGCGGCGAAGTGCCGCCTGGCGATGGCGCTCCTGCTGCTTGGCCTGCCAGTCGTCCTTGAGCATGCCGGTTTTGAACTGCTGCACGTTCTCGTCCGATGCACGATCAAGCGCGCCACGGTAGCCCTGCTGCTGTGCGGCGAGGCCGTGGCCAAGCGACTGACCGAAGTTGCCGCGGTTGTTGGCCAGCATCGCGGCGCCCATGTTGGCCAGCGACGAGAACAGCGCCTGCTTGTTCTGCTTCTCGTTCGGCGAGAAGTCGAAGTTTGGAGCGGACAGCTCCGGCATGGCCGGCGCCGGCAGGCTGATCGCCTCCGGCTGTGGCTGGCTGTTGTAGGCATAGTCGTCCAGCAAGCCCATTCGCGGCACCTTGCCGGCCTGCACCCGGAAGGTGTCGTTCAGTTCGTCTAACAGGCTCATCTCATCCCCTCATCAACGGATCGTACTGGTTACCCCATTGCACCGGATTCCACGCCGCTCTGGTCACTGCGCCGGGTGTGTAGCTGTAGCCGGCATTGGCCGCAACAGCCGTGGCCGGCGCGGACTGGTAGCTATCAGCATCCAGCAGGCCAGCGATACCGCCTTGGCGACCTCCACCTTGCGTGGTCGATGGCCTTCCACCCGGCACACCGGGCGTTTGGTTTGCCATGGCGTAATCCATGGCCTTGCTGGCCAGCTTCTGCGCAGCCATGCTGCCAAGCGGCGCAAGCTGTGATCCGGCCAGGGCGCTGCCAAGCGGACTGACCATGCCGCCGACCACGCTACGGGCAAACTGCTCGCCCCACTGGTTCATGTTGTCGGCGGTGAGCGCGGTGCCGAGTGTGCCGCCGAGGATGGCGCCGCCAGGTCCCATCAGCATGCCGGCACCGAGCGCACCGAGCTTGTTCAGCGCGCTGGCGCCGGCAGAACCCAGCGCCGTGCCATAGCCAAGCAGCCCGCCGCGCGTGCCATAGCCGACACCCATCTTGCCCATGGTGTCGCTGATGCCGGTACCGCGGTACCCAGATTCGCGCATGTTGTCACGCATGCGGCCGAGCGTGCCGGGAGAGATTTCGCCGACACCCTTGGCGTAGCCGAGCTGGGCATTGTTGGCGCCCATCATCTCGCGGCCGGCGGCCAAGCCAGCGTCGCCGCCATCGCCTTCAGGGTCAGGTCCGCCACCAGTGCTATTGCCGCGCCCGTCAGACGTGTTGCCGTGACCATCGGATCGCTCTCCGCCACGGCCGGTATCGCCGTCACCGGCATCCTCGTAGAACTCCAGCAGACCGGTGCGCGGGTTGCGCGAGTTCTTGCTACGGCCAACCTGGTAGCGATCCGGATTGAAGCCGGCCTCACTCAGCAGCCCCAGCGCCTGCGCGGCGGCGGAGCGGGGGATGACCACCTCGCCAGGCGTCAGGTGAGCAAGGCGGGTGTCGCCACCCCGGCCTGCGGCGGCCAGCTGTTTGGCTGTCTTTTTCATCGCTTACTCCCAGAGGCTAGATAGGCCGTTCCATGCGTGATCGAGCAGCGACGAACCGCCGACATTGGTGCTGCCCAGCGTGCCAAGCAGCCCTAGGCCGCCGCCTACCCAGTTGGCCGCGTTGCTGCCGCTGTTCTGCCGGTTGAACTGGTCGGCGTTCTGCGCCAACTGCTGTGCGCTGCTGGAACTGCCGAGCATGCCGCTCAACATGTCGTAGCCGGTGTAGCCCCAGTTTTTGGCGTTCTGCCAGTCGCTGTAGTTCATGTCGAGCTTGGTCTGGTCCTGCGCCTGCTTGGCCGCACCAACGCCTTGCAGTGCTGCAGCGTCGGTGTAGGCCTGATTGCCGTAGGTCGGTGCCATCAGACCTGCCTGCAGCTGGCGGCCACGTTCCTGCTGGTAGTTGTCGCCATACACCTGATTGGCCAGCTGGCCGAGCGAGTCGGCGAAGGCGGTATTGTTGGCCTGCTGCACCTCCTGCATGGCGCTGCCGCCATAGGCACCGGCGTTGTTGAACTGCGCCATGGTCTGGGCGCCCGTGCCGCGGGCGTAGGCGTCAGACATGCGGCCGGCCATCGCGTCAAAGGTACCCTTGAGCCACGGATTGCTGTCCGGACTCATGTACTGGCCGTTCAGCGTGTTCTGCACCATCCCGGCGCCGGCCTGCATCGTTGGATCACCATTCGTCGCGCGATTGGTGATCATGTCCATGGCCTTGTTCTGCTCGCCGGAGAAGTTGGCCAGACGGTCGCCACCGTATTGCTGATAGGGCTGCGACGCCATGTTCCAGCCCTGTTGCATCAGAGCATTGGGCAGGTTCTTGATGTCGGTGGGCGCTTTGCCCCAGCCAACGGTATTGGGCGCGCTGGCGGCCTGGTAATTGCCAGTCAAAAAGCTACTGTTCGTCGCCATGTTCAGTTCCCTGTCAAAGTTCGTTGTTCTTTCCAGGTGCCTGGTTCACCCGCGGCGGTGCATATCCAGCCACGCAGGATGTATTTGCTGCCGGGAGTGCCCAACTCCTGCGGGTTGCTGTTGCGCACCTCATCGCCCAGCCCCCACAGGCCTGTGACCGGCGGTGCATTCATCGCGACGACGGCCGAAACGCGACCACCGGATAGCTCGTTCACCTGCCGGCTGATGTCAGCCAGCAGCCTGCTGAGCTGGAAGCGGAAGTTGGGGTCGTTGGCCGGCGGCAGGTTGGGCAGGTCGGGCAATCGGTTCATTCGGTTCCATCCTCAGCGAATTGAGCCGCCAGCGCGGTGATCTCCATGTTTCCGCTGGTGGCGACACGAAGCCGATGCCAGCGGCTGGACCACAGTGCATCAAACTTGCCGGCGTTGAGGTCGGAGCTTTCCGCTACGGCCGGATCGGTGCCGAGCTCGTCGTGCACAAGGTGGTCCAGCGTCGCGCTGGCCGGCGCCGTGACGAAGCGAGGGCGCACCCGCGTCAACGTGGTAAACGTCTCGTCGTCGCCCATATCGCCGGTTGTCAGCGAAGCTGGTCCAGCCGGGCCGAGTAGCGTGCGGAAGGTGTGCGTGCTGTCCACCACCGAGGCGATGATCGATGCCTCGTTCCAGTACGGCGAATCGTAGGCAATGGCCGGGATGGCGTCGTAGGTGGCGAAGTAGTCGCCCAACGTGTCGTAGGTGATGGCGCCGTTCAGGTATTCGCTGGCGGCTTCCACGGTTAGCGTGCCATGCCCCCACTTGTTGGCCTTGTAGTGATAGGCCACCCACTTTGTGAGCGCCCCATCTGAACCACGTGCCGGGTAGAACCAGTACACCAGGCTGTTGATGCGGTCGTGCAATGCCTGTACCCGGTAGCGGAAACGCGGTTCTATGTCAGCGAAGAACCATTCGCGCAGCGGCGAGCCAATTGACTGAGGCCGGGTGCCGTCGAACAGGTAGAAGTCGTCCACGCCGAGGAAAACGTGCGCGGTGCCGATGTCGACCACGGATTCTTGCGACAGCGCCCCAATCTCGCCGGGGATCAGCGTCCAGGACCAGATTAGCGGCGGCCCAAGGTAGCGCCCCAGGTACATTGAGCGCTCCTTGTAGGCCACGATGTCTGCACCCAGTCGTCGGGCGGCGCGTATCGCCCCTGGAGAGTCCAGCAAGCGGCCGTTGGCGGCCTGTGTCGCAATAGCTGGCGTCCAGTCGGCCTGATTGCGCAAGGCAGAGCACCACCAGCCGTCCGGCCGGTCACCATAGGTGGCGTCGATGGTATCGAATGCCATCGCGAAGCCGCTGACGGTTTCGAGGATGGCCGCTCTTGGTGCCGTCGGCACGTCGTCAAATCCAGCGTCAAGCGCCTGCTGAATTGGGGCGCTGCGATTCGTTGCTAGCGTCACGTTGCCGAACTGGGCGAAGCGCCATCGCACATCCTCGGCCGTGGTCGTATACCCGCCCGTCTTGGAAACATCGCTCCAGGCCGTACCGGTCGCCTCGTAGATAGCGGCGCCGGTTGCGGCGAACACGCGCCAGGTGGCATCTAGGTCGCGAATCACGATCAGGCCGCGACAGGCATCAGGTAACGCCGGAAGGCCTACCCCCAGGGGCGACGGCGCCGCGCGGTAGCCCTTGAGCGTCGGCAGCAGGTTGTCGCATTCCACCATGATGCCCGGCGTGGTCGGGTCAAGGTCTGGCGCGAAGTTGTTGAGCGGTACCAGCATGTCAGCTTGTCCTGATGGTGAGTTGTGCCGAGCCGACGCGCTTATCCGCCTGCTGCAGGTCGCCGATCACCTCGGCAAACTGCTGTTTCCATACTGCCAGCCGGCCATCGTCTTTCAGGTACGGGGCGGCCTCCGCCAGCGCACCGTACAGGTAGGCATCGGGTGCAGAGAGCAGCAGCCAGTTGTCTGCGGTGATCGGCGACAGGGCAGGGAGCTGGCCAAAGTAGGTCAGGGTGTAGTCGTTTCCCTGCGGCGCCGGGTTGAGCCGTAGCGTGCGGCCGATGACTGTGAAGTACGCCGGCGTGCCGGCCGTCACCGCCTGCTCGGCAAACTGCTCCGGCGTGACGTAGCGTGTGCGCAAAACCCCGCCCGGCACGGCAATGTCCAGCTGCCGGATTTCAAGACAGTCCGCAGGAAGCGCCAATTCCGCCGAGGAGAGCGTCCCGGAGGCTTGTTTCTCCATCTGCTGAGTGCGCAGCAGCCGGTTCAGCTTCGCTTCCGCCAGGGTGATGAAGTCCGGCAAGGATGCCGCCAGATCTCCGCGCCGCAGGTACCGTGTCAGCGCCGCCTGCAGCTCCGTGTAATTGGTGATGGCCATTCACGCCCCCGAAAAATGCCTTTTGCCCGTTCCAGACGCGGAAGTGCACCAGCGCCGGGTCATTGAGCATCGCCTTGGCGTGTTCCGGGTTGATTAGGAACTCGCGAAAGGTGATGCCTTTGGTGTTGATGTACTGCTCCACCAGCACGGCCGGTAGCCGCGCCGCCAGTCGCATGTCGGGGTGCCCGAAGGCGCCAGCTGCAGCCAGTGCCTTGGTCTGCTCGGCAATGGGGGTGCAGTCTTGGATTCGTTCGATGGTGGTGCTGTCGCTGGACTGGTCGTAGTGGAAGCGGGTGAGCACGTCGCTCATGGCTCAGTCCTCCAGCGCAATGACATTCAGCACGCCGCCGGCGCCAAGCTGCAGCGCGGCAATTGTGTCCGCGCCGTTGGCGATGATGGTGGCGCACTCGTTGGCCGGCAGCAGGAAGTCGCCCGTGGCGGCGACCTGAGCGCCTTTGCCCCAGCGCACATAGGCGCCGTTGTTGGTGCTGATCCGGAACGAGCGGGGCTTTTGCCCGGACAGCGCGTTCGGGATGGTCACCGAGGCACTGGCCGCGCCAAGTGCGATGTTTGCCCCGATGGGGTTGGCTGAAAGCTTGGACATGCCTTTCTCCAGAAATGAGAAGCCCCGCACGGGGCAGGGCTTCATCGGGTTAACGCGACCTTTACGACAGGTCGCGCACGGCGCCGGACGATTTCTCGTTCTTGGCCTTCAGCGTGTACTCGGCCAGCAGCATGCGCTTTTCCGAGTCGCCGGTTTTGGCCAGCGGCTCGGTTTTGAAGCGGCGCAGGTACGCCACTTCCCACATGTCGGACTGCAGGGCAAAGGCGGTGCGCGCACGCTGGAAGCGGTTCGGCACTACCTTGAGCGTGCCGAAGTCGCTCACGTAGATGTCGACGGTCGCAACGACCTTCTTGTCCTTGGAGTCGGTCTGCTTGGTGCTGCCGCCATCGAAGGTGCTGAACACCTGCTTCTGCGTGCCGCCGACCATGATCACGTCCGGATCGCCGCCGTTGTTCCAGCACTTCTGCAGTACGTCTTTCAGCAGCGATTCGGTAAAGGCGCGCTGGGTGCCGTCGGTTGGTGCAGTGTTGTTGATCGGGTTTGGCGCGACGCCGGTGGCGCCCAAGCTGTTGTTGGTGGCGATCCAGCCTTCCAGGCCGCGCAACTGGCGCGCGGTAGCCGCGTCGCCGGCAATCGCCGTGGTGTTCTGCGTCAGCGCGAACTCCATGTCACGCTTGATTTCCTTGCCGCGCTTGGACACCTGGTAGGCCAGCTCCTTCTTGCGGCCGGCGCTGCTCACCGCATCCTGGGTGCCGGAAACGGAAACCGTCTTGCTGCTGATCTGCGTCTGGTTGTCCACGCGAACGGTCGGCGACGCCGCGGCGGCGGCGGCATCATCGCCTTCCACCTGCTTGTTGTTCGCAGCCGGAGCCAGATCATCGGTTTGCCATTCGTGCTTGGTCGACGTGGCTTCGGTGGTGCCGCACATCGACAGGAACGGTGTTTCGGTCGGTGCGATGTTGTAAATCACGTCGGTCAGGTCTTCACGGTTGCCGACGGCCTGGTAGGTCTGGGTGGTATTGCTCGGAACGGCCATGTGATGGGCCCTTTCTTAGTCGAGTAAGTTTTCGATGGCGCTGGCGGCATCCTTGATGCTGCCGGACTGCTTCAGCGCCCTCATGCTCTTGTTGCGGCCATCGGTCGGCGATGTTGCCGCGCCTGGCTTGATGACCTTTGGTGGCGCGGCCTTGACCTTGTTCTCGGTGCTGCCACGCTTGGCCTGCAGCTGATCGAACAGCCATGCCTTGCGGATCGTCAGCAGCGCGCGGTGGTCGGACAGCTGTCCGATTTCCTCGGCACGGTAGCCTTGCTTCTGCATGTAATTCCGCAGTTCGCCCATTTCGGCCTTGCGCTTCGACTCGTCCGCCCACTCTGGGAGCTTGGCCAGAAGCTGCTCCCGTTCGTGTTTGACGTGCTCGTTGAGCGCTTGAACCTGGTCTTGCTGCATGACCTCTGCCAGCTGCTGGCGCTGGGCATTCACCTGCATCAGCTCCCGCTCGGCCGTTTCCACGCGCAGCTTCTGGCGCATGAATTCTTGCGGGTCGTTGTCCAGCAGCACCTGCCAGTCCACCTGCTGCGCTTCCTGCATCACGGATTCCAACTGGAACCCGTAACGATCCAACTGCTGACCCAGTTGCTGGCGCTCGGCCAACGCGGCTTGGCGCTCGCTCTGCGCTGCCCGTCGATCCTCTGCCAGTTTCTCGGTCTTCTGCCGGTAGTCGGCGTCCTTCTGGTAGCCGGCAAGCAGCTCGTCCAGCGTGACTTCCTGCTCTTCGCCGTTGACCTTTACCTTGTACAGGGAGGCAGGTTTGTCGCTGTCCTGCTTGTCGGTGTCTTCGCCATCGGCCGGGTCGCCGTCTACTTCCGCATCAGGATCAGGTTGGCCGTCGCCGGCTCCGTCGTCTTCTGCATCATCGTCGCCGGCGTCGCCAGCGTGATCGTTCAGTAGCGCAATGATGTCGTCGTCTACGCCGGTTTCCGTTCCCTGCTCAGGGTTGACGTTTTCCATGCTCATGCTCTGGTCTCCAGAATAGAAAAACCCGCCACGTGGGCGGGTCAGGGGGTGATCTTGCGGCCGTCGGCCAGCGTGATGGATGGCGGTCCTTCTTCGACCGGCGCATTGCCGATCATGTGGCGGAACAGTGGCGTGCGCGCCGCCGGATGGCTGACGAGGGTTGGCGGGATGTCGGCGATCTGACCATTCGCCCAGGCCTCGAACTCATCCCACGACATGGCCGGTACGCCAGCTCCTGCCGGGCTATCGTCTGCTGGCAGACCGTCCGGCTGATCGAGTTCCTGCTCGATCAGCGTCCCAGCCACTCCTTCGCCCGTTCCGGCAGCGTCTTGCGATACGCCAGCTCCTGCCGGGCTATCGTCCCGCTGTCCATCGTCTGCGATAGGCAGCTGTCCACTTTCTCCAGCAGCTTGAGCATCACCCAAAGCCGCTCCCGTCCCTCCTGGTCCCGTGCCGGTGCGTTTTGCCATTGTTCAATAATCTCCGTTTTGACTTGATCGAACGCATCGCGGTAGACGTCCGATTCGATGACGTCGCGGGCACGTTGGCCGCGCGACTCCTGTTGCAATAGCTGCTCGTCTGTCTGGCTCATTGCGGAACCTCCGGTACTGGCATGCTTGCAGGTGGCTGCGTGGAGCCAGCAATCCCCCCGGGGTAGCGCAACTGCAGTTCCAGCAGCTTCAGCTGATACTCGCTGGCCAGCTGTTCGCGCTTCAGCGCCATCTCGTCAGCGTGCTTTTGCTGCTCAAGCTGGAGCTTGGCTTGCGCCTCTTGCTGCTTGGCCTGCGCCTCCAGCATGCGAGGATCCGGCGGTGGCGGCTGAGGTGGCTGTTGCTGCTGTTGGCGTGACGGGTCGATCAAGAACTTGTCGGTGTTCTTGTAGCCCATCGCCTTCACGTACTCCGCCGCAGCGTTGTACACGTTCTGCGGTTGCACCAGCCCCATCGAGAACAGCTGCTGCTGCATCTGCATCAGCGCCATCATGTGCTGCGCCTGCTGGTCGCGGTTGCCGGCGCCAAGGCCAACATTGATCGACATGTCGAACTGATCCCGCCACTCTTGCGGCTGGATGTCCACCCACTGGCCGCGCAGCTGCGCCACCACTGCTTTGTCCTGGTGGCGGATCAGCAAGCGCAGAATCTTGCGGAACAGGGCGGTGAAGCCCGTCTCGGCGAACACGCGGGCGATCAGTTCCATGCGCTGATCACTGCGGTTGGTGATGATGTTCATCCCGGTAGCAGTGTTGTTCAGCGAGTCGGCGCTGACGCCCTGGCTGTAGCGCGTGAAGCCTGTCTGGTTTTCCTTCTGGGTCTCGATGTATTCCAGAGCCTGCAGCGCTGCCTGGCCGGTACCGGGGTCGCTGTCGAACAGCTTGCCGACGGCTTGTGGGCTCTTCACTCGCACGACGCCGCCCGGGCGAGATGCGAGCAGGTCATCCAGATTGACCTGGCCCTCCACCGCGAAGGTGCGCTGGTTGACGCTCAGGTACAGGTTGTCGAGGAACGAACGCAGCAGCGACGTCTTGACGCGCTGTGGATCCATCGCCAAGTCAGCCAGGCTGAGGCCAAAGAACTGGTGTGGCAGCGGCACCGGGCAGATCGAGCAGAACGGCTGCTCCTCGACCTCCTCGTCGTCAAGGACGATGCTGCCGGCCTTGGTGATCTTGCGCCACTCGCCATCCAGCTGCAGGTAGCACTCGCTGACCCAGACCAGCGTTGCGTCGTCGTGGGTGGCGTCCTGCATCTCGTCGCCATCGGCCAAGCCCAGCACCTTGTTGCGTGCCTCGCGCTCGGCGCCGTACTCCTGATTCTCGCCATGGCCGATCTGGTCGACCAGATCGGCGCCGTAGCCCGTCTTCTTCAGCTCACCCTTGCTGACTTGGCGGACGTGGGCGATGAATGGCGCATCGTCGCAGGATGTGGCCTGTTTGCTGATCCGGAACTCTTCCGGCGGCACGTTCACCACCTTGACGGCGCTGCGCTCTTCAGTCACTTCCAGCGTGACGTCGTAGAGCAGTTCCGGCTGCGCAATGCCCATCATGGCGTCCGTTGCCGGCGCCATCTGCGGCCCCGGGGCAGGGCAGGCGTTGTGCTCAATGATCTCGGCGCCTTCGCGCTCGGCCAGCAGCATGGTCAGCTGATCGACCGTCAGACCCTTGTAGCTCTCCCGGCTCTTTGCCTCGCTGGTCTCCCAGTAGACCTTCGTCAGCCCGACCTTGGACAGCAGTGCGTCTTTGATCCAGGTGTAGATCACGTGGAAGCCAGGGTTCTGCTGCAGCAGCACGTAGTTGCAGTAGTCGGTGGCCTGCTCGGCCTTCTGCACATCGTCAGCATTGCGTGGCGTGAACTCGACCACGGCGTCGCCGCCGGCAAACACCTTCAGCAGTTGCGGCAGCATCCATTCCACTGTGGCCAGCACCTCGTTGCTGACCACTGCAGAGCGGCCATCAATGGCCGGCGGCGCAAGGTCGCCGACAGCCTTGCCCATGTAGTAGTCGAGCGCCTTCTTGCGCGCCTCGGACAGGTCGGAGTTGTGCAGCCCGATGGACTGCTCCAGCTCGCGGTCGACCAGTGATCGCAGCTCGTCTTGTGTCAGTTCAGGCATTGTTCATACTCGGGTATTTGAGGCTGCCGCCCCATGTTTCGTTTGTCAGCTGGTCTGCCGCCACGGCGATGTAGCGCACGTTGTCGGCACCGTGGCTGAACTCGTCGTGAATGGGAGCGCCTGGCTCACCGGTGGACTGCGGCACACCACGGCGGTACCGCTTCAGACACTCCGGCAAGCGGCCGGCATTGGTCTTGTCGAAGTACATGCGCGGCAGGGTCATGCGGGCGAGGCGAATGCCATCCTCGATGCTCATGTTTGGGATGATGCAAACATCCCAGCCAAAGCCGCGCATGATCTCCTCGCTGCTCTTGCCGGTCTTGTAGTCCTTGTGGCGGCCATCGTGCGGCAGCCACAGCGTTCCCCAGTTCAGCCCCAGCGCGCGCAGCTCGGTGTTGTAGCTGTCCAGCGTGCGGTGGCTGTCCTCGATGTTGCGCACTACGCGCAATTCGGAAGCGCTGCGCTGCACGATGGAGATCGACATCGCGTCGTTCCAGCCAAGGTCAAAGATCACGTGCGCCTTGAGCATCGGGTCATACGGCACATTGCCAATGCGGCCTTGCTCGTGAGCTGCCGCCACCTCGTCGGCGTAGATCGCGCCGTCTACTGCCGCCTTGCACTCGCCATCCCAGATATTCGGGTAGTCCTTTAGCTGGGTTTCCATGCAGCGCAGCCTTTCCTGATCCAGTACATCCGGGAACCACGGGTTGTCGTTCCAGTTGATCTTCACCACCCAGTCACCCGGGCGGCGGTTGGTGACGAACCGGACATAGGTTTCGTCTGAGTCCAGATCCGGGTTGAAGGTGATCCAGATTTCCGACCCGGGTTTGCGGATGGTCGGAATCAGGATGTCCCACGATTTCTTGCTGACCGTCTGCGCCTCTTCGACCCATACGATGTCGTAGCCCTCGTAGGACTTCACCGACTCGACGGTGTGGGCAGCAAGGCCGGCGAACGAGAAGAGCGACCCGTTAAGCCCGCGAATCTCTGTGTCCAGCACCTCGAAGAAGTAGCCGAGGCCGAGGTCTTGAATCTGGTCTTTCAGCAGCTGGTGCACGGACTGTGCAATGGACTTCTGCACCTCACGGGCGCAAAGGATGCGCAATGGCAGCATGCTGGCCATGACCAGCAGCGCGCGGGCAAATGACCACGACTTGCCTGAGCCACGGCCACCATAGGCCACCTTGTAGCGGCAGGGCTTGAATAGCCCCTTGAGCTTCGGGGGAAACCTGGCCTTAGTCCTCATCCCCGAAAATCACCTCAATTGAATGGCCGACTGGTCCACCGCCAGGGCCGGACAGCTCTTTCTTCACCCGGTCGGCGTACTTGTCTGGGTCGCGGGCCTTCAGCAGGAAGATCAACAGCGTGTCGCTGTACTCGCGGATGGTGCCGACCTTGACGCCCTGGTAGAACACCGGCTTGAGGGTGCCTTCCTTGGCACGGCGTACCGCCTCGTCTTCCAGCGCGGCCGTGCCGAGCTTCACCGCCTCGTCCCAGGCTGCGGCGAACTCCTCGTCTTCCCCGCGCAGCCGGTACATGTGCGACCGGTCAATGCGGATCTTCTTGGCGGCCGCTGAAACGTTGGCCGTATCGGACAGAACCTGCAGAAACTGCGCCAGTTTTTCTGGTGTTGCTTTTGTTGTGTTTGCCATGAGGCTTTCGCCTCCTCGGCGCAATAAAAAAGCCCACCAGGAGGCGGGCGATTGATTGCAGCGTTATACCTGCCGCTTATGGATGCGGCCTGAGATGGGATCACCTCCTAACGGCTGCTACAAAAGCGTTACTGCAGTTACACGCCGGCAGGCTGCACTACTGCGCGAACCAGCGCCATGATGCCGGTCTGGATGTCGGTCTTGCCGATTGCCGCCCAGCGCAGTGGCTCGGCTTCGGTGAAGCGGCGCAACTCGTCCAGCTGTTCCGCCGTCGGTTCTGCTGCCTCTACGGCGGCGGTTTTATCATCGCGCTGCTTTGCCAGTAGCAGCCCCAGTTCATGCTGCAGCGCCAGCAGCTCAGCACCCTTGGCCTTGATGCGGTTCATCAGGTCGATTTCTTCCTGTGACAGCTCACGGTAGCCGGCAATGCGGCGGTGTTGGTTTTCCATACTTGCTCCAGGATGCGAAATCGGCACCACATAAACCCATGTGCAGGCTCATGTGGCCCAACAAAAACAAACCCCGCACACTGGCGGGGTAGGCTGTGAAAATCTGCTGTTTGTCCGGTGGGCATAGCTCGACCACCACGTTGTCAAGATAGCACACCCTTGGTTTTACTGGATGTCATGGGATGTGTTGGCATATATGCCGAATATTTATTGCGTTGGTTTCATGTGGGATATATTCTGATTTCATTTTATGAACTACAAGCCCAACACCATGAAGATACCTTCCAAGCTGTGTGCACTCATCATCCTAGTTGGCAGCGTTGCTCCCGCTTTTGGTGCACCGAATCTAAATAGCCTCGCCAAGTGGAAGAACGTTAACTTAGAAGGTGTCGATTACAGTTATCCAGGAAGCATTTTGGATGAAGTGGTTGCTGAGTCCTCTCGTTACTTCCTCTTGCGCGTGGATGCTGGCGCATCGTGCCCTTCCGGCTTGATGATCCTTGCTGATAAGGAGAAGAAGACATATCGAGAAGTAAACCCTGGCACGTGTCATGAGTTCGTCAAGCCAGTAATTAGTGATACTTATCTTACTTTTTATCTTAATAAGAAAGTTACAGCGCTTTATCCGCTTGGCGAACGCTAATTCAGCAGCTTCATCGTTATTAGTTTGATCGCCCCTAGACGCACAACGCATTGCAAGCTAGAGCATATGCCTTCGCAACCCGCCGCCCAGGCCCCTCGCGCTCCCGCTCACTCGCCATCACCTTCCCAGCCCGTCGCAGCTTCACCAGCACGCTCATGATCTCAGCCGGCTGGTGCTCAAAATCCAGCGCTGCTTCCAGCTCGCCCAGCAGCATCGGACGCGGCGCATCCGCCAGCACGTCGGCCAGCTTCCGCGCTAGCCCGTGTCCGCGGGGCCGCTTCATGCTGCCACCCGGTGCGACTCGCGCCAGACACGGCCGAAGCGAACGGTGGCCGCCAGCAGGGTGGTGTCGAACGCTCGTGGCGACATGGCCAGCCGGCGGGCGACGATGTCGTCAGCCAGATGCGGGAAGTGCACATGGCGCGCGCGCAGCACCAGCTTCTCCTGGTCGGGCAGGGTGTTCACCAGCCGTTCCACCAGCTCGCCCGTGCGCTGGTCGTACTTGAAGCGGAAGCGCTTCTCGGCATCGTCGGCATGCACGTACCGTTCCGGGTTGTTGGCATAGTGCTTCTCGATGCCGGCGCAGGTCTGTCGCCAGTTGCCGGTATCGACCGCCCATTTTGCCCAGTGCTGCAGGGCTGCTGCAGGTTCAATCATGATCATCCCCCTTGTTGTCTGATCAGGCCGCGAACAGCGCGCCTTCGATTGGCTTCACCACCACATGCACACCCGGCACCTCGGCGTAGCGCTTGCGCTTGCTGACGTCGCAGACCTGCACATCGTCGTGCCACACCACGCCATTGATCGCGTCGAAGATTGCCTTCTCGACGTTGTCGATGTCCGGCTTCTTGGTCGGGTACACCTGGCCTTGCAGGGCGGCTGCCTGCTTTTTCTTGGACCAGCTGGCCGGGACCGGCAGCAGGATCACCAGCTCCACGTCGACAGGGCCGTCGATCAGGTTGCGGCCAACCATGGCTTCCTGCGCGGCCAGCGCGACCAGGTTCTCGTAGCTGGCGGTTTTCTCCGGCGTGTACATACGGGTGAACTTGCCACCGCGGGTGGACACACGCGGCCGTCCCTTGCCGACTGGTGGGCCTGGCACCTTGAATTTCACGACGTTGCTCATGCTGCCTCCTGCTCTTCTGGGTAGCTCTGCTGGCCGATCAGGTCGATCACGTCAGCCTGGCTGGCCATCCACGCCTGATAGGCGATTATGGTGATGGGGTAGGTGTAGGCGCCGAATTCGTCCTTGCCCAACGGCAAGAACTCACTCCACCGATTCAGTGTTGCCCACTGCTCAAAGCGTCGCTGCAGACGTGTCATGCGGCCTCCGGGTTGTCTTGCTTGTTCGGGTTCGGCAGGAACTTCACCAGCGCAGGCGGGATCGGCTTGCGTGCATCCAGCAGCGCCTCTGCAGCCATGCGGGCACCGTATGCTCCGCCGGTGTAGTTGCCGGCTGCCACGTCACGGGCGATTCGCTCCGCCCAGTCCACGCGCTTGGCGTTGCCTTGCGGGAAGCTCATGCCGCGCACGGTGCTGGTGACGGTGGCCATGTGCTTCCTGGCGGCCTGGCGGTCAAGCTCGGTGATGGCTGCCGGTGGCAGAGCAGGGACGGTGTTGTGTGTCTGGGCGGAGTAGTCACGCTGCACGCAGGCCTGCACGAACTCGTCGCAGCTGGGAGGAAACTTGAACTTGATGGACAGACCATGCTCGATGTCCGCCATCGACAGGCCGGCCAGCTCATTGGCCCACACGTCCATGGTTTCCAGCAGGCCGGCGTCTTTGCCAGCGAACGGACCATCCTCGACGCGGACGCCACTGCGGAATTTGTCCACGAAGGCGGTACCGAAGCGTCCCCGCAGAACGCGGAAAATGTTGGCCACGGTGGCCTGGCTAATCGGCGATTTGTGCATGGGTCTTTCCTCCGGTCAGGTACTGGCTGCCAACGCCCAGCGTGTCGCAGGCTGCGGCGGTGGCTTCTTGGCGGGTATTGCCAGAGCGGGCAGCAGCCTGAGTCCTGGCGTTCGTGACTTTGTCGCGGTCGGCGTTGAACTGCTGCTGGTCCAGCAGCCACTTGCGGAACTGTGCTTGCCAAGCCTGCAGGTCACGGCGTACCTCGCTGCGGGACTGGTAGTGCGCGGTAAAGCGCTCCACCTCCAGCAGCAACACAAGGCCAAGGGTATTGGCGGTGGCTGCAGCTTTGCGGCAGGGCTGGAAATCGTCCGGTACCAGGATGCCTACCGGGCCATCCGGGTTGTGTGTGCGCCGCTCACCCACGAAGTCACCGCTAGGTGACGTAGTGGGTTTAGGTGAAGGTGATGGTGATGGGCATTGATCAAGCTCTGCTTGAGGTGTGCTTGTAGCATTGCTTGGAGCATTGCTTTTGCTATCCTTGCTCCATCGTGCAGCAGCTGCTTTCTTGGCTCGTTCCTCATGCTTGGAAGCATTCGCCGCAGCGGCCACCAGCTCGCTATCGATCCGCTTGTGGCGCCACTCCCCAGCCTCGATATGAAACAGCCGAGCCATGACTGCACGGTGCTTCTTCCACTGCGGCATGGTCAGCCGGGTGATGTTGGCCAGTGCGCCGTCGTCGTCCGGCAGCGCGCCGTTGCGCCAGTAGTCCATGATCAGCAGCAGGTAGGCACCGTGCTGCTCGGTGGTGAGCCGAGTCGTGTCCGCCAGGTAGTCGGCGATGTAGAGCGGCATCCAGACGTTGGTCTTTTTGCTCATGCCGCCCTCCTGATCGCATTGATGATGTCGGTGGCGACTGGCGGGCACACCGCATTGCCCAGCATGTGCACGGCGAGACGATGCTGTGGCGGCAGA
>JACCDZ011847188.1_pt1 | contig 23540 bp, 25 predicted proteins | sample 7449551 | NCBI WGS metagenome assembly JACCDZ01 (sample SAMN15323452, study PRJNA562643) | freshwater metagenome | isolation source: river surface water | place: USA:Blue River Watershed | collected 2017-08-18 | reverse complement strand
CGGGCGGGCGTCGGAAAAAATTGGAGAACAGCGTCTGGGCGTGCGCATTGCGCAACCACCATGCCGGACGGAAGGGGCTCTCGAACAACCCCTTCGGAAAGCGCGCGCTCATGCTTCCACTCCGTAACGCGCAAGAAAGGCATGCACCAGCCCTGCACGGGTCGTCCGGATCATCTGCATGTCCTCGGGCAAGCCAAGCGCCGCCCAGTCCAGCTCGGACTCGATATAGAGCAGCGACCCCGGATGCAACAGGTTCGCACGCAGCAGCGTACTGACCGTGGATGCCACCAGCCCCTTGTTATACGGCGGGTCCAGGAACACCACATCAAAGCCATTCAGCGGTCGCCAGTCGCCGGGACTGGCCAGCAAAGACTCCGCATCCCCACACAACAGACGGGCGTCTTCAGCACTCAGCTCAGAGGCCGCCTGCTGCAATGCCTGGTACTGCGGTCGCTGACGCTCCATCATGACCACAGAGGCGGCGCCACGCGAGAGTGCCTCGAAGCCGAGGGCCCCGCTGCCGGCGAATGCATCCAGACAGTGTGCCCCCGGAATTTCAAACTGCAGCCAGTTGAACAGTGTTTCCCGGACCCGGTCCGGCGTGGGGCGCAGGCCCTCGGCGTCGACAAAACGCAGGCGCCGGCTGCGCCACTTCCCGCCAACGATGCGCAGGGTGTTGCTGCTGCCGGGCCGGCTCATGGCGCTGATTTTCCGACCGTGATGGCCATCAGGCGATCCGGCTGCACATGCCGCCGAAACGCCGCACGAATGTCGTCGGGCGTGACAGCCTCGATGCGTGCCAGGTACTGATCCAGATAATCCAGCGGCAAGCCGTAAAAACCGATGGCGCCCAGGTAACCCACAATGCTGGCATTACTGGAGGCGCTCATTGGAAAGCCCTGCACAATGCTCGTCTTGGCCTCACGCACGGCCGCCTCATCCGGACCCTGCTTCACGAAGTCCGTAAGTATCTGGCGCGTCAGCCGCAAGGCCTCATCACGCTGGTCGCTGCGCGTCGACAGGCTGATCAGGAATGGCCCCTCTGCACGCATTGGCGTGAATCCTGAATACACGCCGTAGGTCAGCCCCCGCTTCTGGCGCAGCTCCCGCATCAGCAACGATGTGAACGCGCCACCACCCAGAATCTCGTTGCCAACCAGCAATGCGTAGAAGTCCGGATCGCTGCGACTGATACCGGCGGCGCCCAGCAGGATATGTGTCTGTTGCGACGGAAACTCGTGATGCAGGTGCCGCGCCTTTTTCAGTGGCGGCACTTCTGGCAGTGCCGGAGCAGGCTCCCCCGCCGGCAGGGCCGCACTGAGATCATCAGCCACTTTCTCGGCCGTGGCGCGATCAAGATCGCCCACCAGGGCAATCGTCAGGTTACGTGCCACATAAAAGCGCTGATGAAACCGTGCCAGATCGTCCCGGGCCAGCCTTGCCAGCGTGGTGCGGGTGCCGGAGGGCGGCTGGGAATAGGGATGCTTGCCGTACACATTCTGGTAAAACAGGCGGCTGGCCAGGGCAGCCGGGGATTGCTCCTGCTGCTGCTGCCCCACTTCACTGCCCTGCTGGATGCGCGCAAAGGGCTCGACCGGAAACGCCGGATGTGCCACTACGTCGGCAAACACCGCCAGTGCCGGCTCGCGGAAGGCCGGATCACTCAGCACCCGCAGCTCCGCCACCGCCATGTCGCGATGCGCAGACGCACTGTAGCTGGCACCCACCTGTTCAAAGGCGGCAGCAATTGCAGACGTATCGCGCGACGCAGTGCCTTCATCAAGCATGCGACTGACCGAGGAGGCCAGTCCTCCCAGCTCGCCATCGCGGGCCGCACCCGCATCAAACACCAGGCGGACATCCAGCATGGGCAATTCGTCGGCACGGACAAAAAGCACACGGGCCCCGTTCGCGGTTGTCCATGACTCGATGGCAAAGTGACGGCGGCTCAAGGGCGCTGATGACAATGCCCTGGGGCTGTCCAGACGCTCAAGCGAGGTCACCGGACCCGCAGCCACATTGCCAGCCTTTGACGCTTCGGCCAGTGCCGCTCCCAGCAACAGCGAGCCCCCCAGAACAAGCGTCGCAAAAATACCCTGCTTCATGGCAATACTCCCGCAGCCAGTTCAGACGGCTCCAGCCGGAGCAGCGTACGGCGTGCCGGCACCAGCCAGCGCCCCGCTGCCTGTTGCACGGATTCCGGGGTAATGGCGCGCAAGGCCTGCGGCCACTCCTCCAGGGCGCGCCACGACGAACCCACACTTTCAAGACGACCAATGCTGGAGGCCTGTTCACGCACGGAATCGCGGGAGAACACATCCTCGGCCAGCAGCCCGGCAAACACGCGCTGCAACTCTTCGGCCGTGACGGTTTCCGTTTTCAGCTTTTCGATTTCGGCCAGCAACGCGACCTGTACTTCATCAAGCGTCTTGCCCGGCGCAGGTACGGCAGTCACCACAAACAGGGTGTCACCGCGCGCAAACGGGTCATAACCGGAACTGACGGCCGCCGCGACGCGCTGCTCACGCACCAGCCGGGTTTCCAGGCGGGCACTGAAGCCTTCGTCCAGCACCCCGGCCAGCAGACGCAGGGCCTCGGCCTCACCGGGCTGGCCGGTATGACGTGACGGCACATTGAACCCCAGATAAAGGGCCGGCACCTTGCCCGGCAGGCGCAGTGTCATCTGCCGCTCACCAGGCTCGGCGAGCTCGCGCGGTGGCTGCACCCGCGGCAGGGGATGCGAAGGGATGGCCGCAAAATAGCGGTCGGCCAGTGCACGTACCTCGGCCGGGTCGACATCGCCGGCAATGACCAGCGTGGCGTTATTGGGCGAATACCAGGTGTCGTACCACTTCTTCAGATCATCGAGAGTCAGCGCCTCCAGATCACGCATCCAGCCCACGGTGGGCTGACGACTGGAGCTGGTCAGCCAGGCCAGTGCATGAAAGCGCTCCAGTGCCAGCGACTGGGGGTTGTCATCGGTACGCTGCCGGCGCTCCTCCATGACCACACGGAGCTCCTGGGCCACCTCTTCCGGCTTGAACACCAGGTTGCGCATGCGGTCCGCCTCCAGCTCCAGCGCGAGTGCCAGCTTGTCGGCGGTATACACCTGGTAATAGGCGGTGTAATCGTCCGTGGTGAACGCGTTGTCTTCGCCGCCGTACATCGACACGATGCGGGAGAACTCGCCATTGGGCACCTTGGTCGTGCCCTTGAACATCATGTGCTCCAGTGCGTGCGACATGCCGGTGAGACCTTGCGGCTCCAGACTGGAGCCGACGCGGTACCAGATCTGGGCCACCACCACAGGCGAGCGGTGGTCTTCGCGCACCACCACCTTGAGACCATTATCGAGACTGAACTCGGTTGTGACCGGGGCAGCCGCCTGCAGCAGACAAGGCATGACCAGCAGCGCCGGTAACAGCCGGCGGAGAAAGCGTGGTGTCATGAGAATTCCGGAAACCAGTAAAAAAGACCTGACGAAGAGAGCGTTACCCGCCACCCCCGAGGCTGGTAGCATAGCCCATCCCGCTAACGGGCTGCAGACCAGCCCGGCTTGAGTTTGTTGCATTCATGTCTGATCCGAAAACCCCCGAAAGTCCCGGCGAGAAATCACTGGGCAGCGCCATGAAAGGCTGGTTTGGCCTGAAGGCAGAGACCGCCGCGCCTGACACCACAGCGCCAGCCACGCCACGCCCCGACAGCAATGTCCCGGAGGCCCCGGCCGAAGGCGGCAGCTTCATGGAGCGCATGAAGGCCGGCCTGTCACGCACACGATCATCCTTCAGCAACGGCATGGCCACGCTGCTGATTGGCGGCAAGGAAATCGACGACGAACTGCTGGAAGACATTGAAACCCAGATGCTGGTCGCCGACATCGGCATCGATGCCACGCGCCGCATCATCGACGCCCTGACCGAGCGCGTCTCCCGCAAGGAACTCACGCACTCCAATGCCCTGTACAAGGCATTGCAGGGTGAGCTGGCCGAGCTGCTGGAGCCGCATGTCGCACCACTGGTCATCGACACCACGAAAAAACCGTTCGTGATCCTCATGGTGGGCGTGAATGGTGTAGGCAAGACCACCACCATCGGCAAACTCGCCAAGCGCTTCCAGCGTGAGGGCAAGAGCGTGATGCTGGCCGCTGGCGATACCTTCCGTGCCGCTGCCGTGGAGCAGCTGACGATCTGGGGCGAGCGCAACAACGTACCGGTGGTTGCGCAAGGCTCCGGTGCCGACTCTGCCTCGGTAATTTTTGATGCCCTGACCAGCGCCCGGGCCAAGGGCATTGATGTGCTGATTGCCGACACAGCCGGCCGCCTGCACACCAAATCCAATCTCATGGAAGAGCTGAAAAAAGTCTTTCGCGTGATGCAGAAAATCGACCCGAGCGCACCGCATGAAACCATGCTGGTGGTGGATGCCGGTACCGGCCAGAACGCGTTGTCACAGGTACAGGAGTTTCATCAGGCCGTTGGCCTGACCGGCCTCACGGTTACCAAACTCGACGGGACGGCGAAGGGGGGTGTGCTGTTCAATATTGCCAGCCGCACCAATGTACCCATCCGCTTTATCGGCGTGGGTGAAAAGATCGACGACCTGCGCCCGTTCGAGGCAAAGGATTTCGTGTCAGCCCTTTTTGATGACGAGCATTGATTTTGACGAGTATTGAACGCGCATGATTGTTTTTGACAATGTCAGCAAGACCTACCCTTCCGGCTTTGAAGCAATGAAGCAGGTCAGCTTTACGCTGGGCACCGGCGAGATGGCCTTTCTGACCGGCCACTCCGGTGCCGGCAAATCCACCCTGCTCAAGCTGATCCTGCTCACCGAACGGGCCAGTCGTGGCCGCGTGGAAGTGAACGGCCAGGACTATGCCAGCCTGAAGGGACGCGGCATCGCCCTCGCCCGCCGCCAGATCGGCATGGTGTTCCAGGACCATAACCTGCTGGATGATCGCAGCGTCTTTGACAATGTCGCCCTGCCCCTGATCATCAATGGCCTGGATGCCCGCGAAATTCCGCGTCGCGTTCATGCCGCACTGGATCTGGTTGGACTGGCCCATCGCGCCAGCGCCTCGCCCGTGACCCTGTCGGGTGGCGAGCAGCAACGTGTCGGTATCGCCCGTGCCGTGGTGAGCAAGCCACAACTTCTGCTGGCCGACGAACCCACCGGCAACCTCGATCCGGAGCTGGCCGCCAGCGTGATGAACATTTTCGAGGAGCTGTCATCGGTCGGGGTGAGCATTCTCATTGCCACGCATGACCTGCCCCTGATTGCCCGTTACCGTCACCGCCTGCTCACCCTGCGTGACGGCCAGCTGGTGCGCGACAGCAACGTGATGGGCGACAGCAATCTGATGGAGGGTTCGTCATGAGTGCCGGCGCCCGCAAGCCCCGCAAAACCGTATCAACCATCCTGGCGCACTGGCGTGCACACCATGCGCGCGAGGCCCGTGCCAGCCTGCTGCGCCTGCTGTCCACGCCGATTGCCACCACCATGACCATGCTGGTCGTGGCACTGGCACTGGCACTGCCGACCAGTTTTTCGCTGCTGCTCGACAATGCCCGCCATCTGGTCGCCCGCTGGGATGGCCAGGCACAGATATCGCTGTACCTGCGTCAGGACCTGGCCCAGCCAGCCCAGGAAGAACTGCTGCGCCGCATGGAAGCACGCGCCGACATTGCCCGCGCCCGCCTGATCACGCCGGCGCAGGCACTGGAGGAGTTCCGCACACTCTCCGGCTATGGCGAGACGCTTAACCTGCTGGATGAAAACCCCCTCCCGCCAGTCATTGTGGTGTGGCCTGCCGACACCGACACCAGGGCTGTCAGCGGCCTGCGCGATGCCCTTGCCGCCATTCCCGAGGTTGAGGGGGCCGACATTGACCTGGCCTGGGTGCAGCGCCTGAATGCCCTGCTGGAGCTGGGCGAACGCCTGTTGCTGGCACTGGGGCTGGCGCTGGGAGCGACCGTGCTGCTGGTAGTGGGCAACACCATCCGGCTGGGCTTTGAGTCACGCCGTGACGAGGTAAAAGTCCTGAGCCTGCTGGGCGCCACCGATGCCTTTGTCCGCCGCCCTTTCCTGTACACGGGCCTGTGGACCGGGCTGGCCGGCGGCCTGCTGGCCTCGCTGGTGGTGGCGGCGGTGTTCTGGTGGCTGCAGGCACCGGCAGAAGAGCTGGCCGGCCTCTACCACAGCTCCTTTGTCCTGCACGGGCCGGGCGTGGGCACCGTGTTGGCCCTGCTGCTGGGCAGCGCCCTGCTGGGGCTGACCGGGGCCTGGCTGGCGGTCAGCCAGTTGCTGCGGTCGATGACCCGCTGACGTTACAAAACCGCATCAGTTCAATACCGTTCAGGGCTTTAGCACTCCCGCCCGGTGAGTGCTAATATCAGGAGATGAACCTGAACCCTGATGGAGTATCACCCACGATGTCGACCCGCCATGAGCTAGTGCCGGTTGTGTTGTCGGTTCCCGGGGCCAACCTCGGCGCCTACATGACCACCGTCCACGGCATTCCCGTGCTGACGGCCGATGAAGAACGCGTCCTTGCCGAGCGTTACTTCAATGAAGAAGACGTGGATGCAGCCCGCCAGCTGGTGCTGTCGCACCTGCGTTTTGTCGTGCACATCGCCAAGAGCTATGCCGGTTACGGTCTGCCCCAGGCCGACCTGATCCAGGAAGGCAATGTCGGCCTGATGAAGGCTGTGAAGCGCTTTGATCCGGGCATGGGCGTGCGTCTGGTGTCGTTTGCCGTGCACTGGATCAAGTCCGAGATTCACGAGTACGTGATCCGCAACTGGCGCATCGTCAAGGTCGCCACCACCAAGGCGCAACGCAAGCTGTTCTTCAACCTGCGCAGCAAGAAGAAGGGTTCCGGCCGCCTGAGCGTGGCCGAGGCCGAGCGCATCGCCAGCGACCTGAACGTGACGCCGGAGCAGGTGATCGAGATGGAGGGACGGCTGTACTCCTTCGATGCCTCTTTCGATGCCGCGCCGGACGAGGACGAGGACCGTGCCGGTCAGGCGCCTGCCTACTATCTGGAAGACAACCGCTACGACCCGGCCGTGCAGCTGGAAGAAGCGGACTGGGAGGCCGACTCCACCGAGCGCCTGATGGCCGCGATGGGCAAGCTCGACGCCCGCAGCCAGGCCATTCTGGCCCGGCGCTGGCTGGCCGAAGACAAGGCAACGCTGCATGAACTGGCGGCCGAGTACGGGGTGTCTGCCGAACGTATCCGTCAGCTGGAAAAGAATGCGATGGAAAAGATCAAGGCAACGCTGACGGCCTGACTTGTTCGCCATTGCCCGTTACACTAACGCCGCGCCCGACGCGGCGTTTTTATTTGTCTTCCGCTGACCTTCCCTGCCCTCCCGTCCGGACAGTGAAGGGGACACCCGTGATGCCCAATTTCATTTCCATCGCCAGCCTCAACCTGCTGCTGGCCGTCACCCTCGGTGCCTTTGGTGCTCACGGCCTGAAGGCGCGCGTCAGCGCCGAGCAGCTGGCGTGGTGGCACACGGCCGTGCAATACCACTTCTGGCATGCGCTGGGCCTGTTTGGTATCGGCCTGCTGTTGCTCAACCAGCCCGCACTGAGTGGTGGCCGCACCGCCGGCTGGCTGCTGCAGGCCGGCATCGTGATTTTTTGCGGCACGCTCTATGCGATGACACTGGGCGCACCGCGCTGGTTTGGTGCCATCACGCCGGTTGGCGGCCTGCTGATGATGGCCGGCTGGGCCACCCTGGCCTGGGCCACGGTAAAGCTGGGGTAACGGCATGCAGATCCATCTGAATGGCGAGCTTCATGAATGCCCTGATGCCATGTCACTGGCAGCGCTGGTGGCAACCCTCGACCTCGCCGGCAAACGCATTGCGGTCGAGATCAATGGCGAGATTGCACCACGCAGCCAGCATGCATCGATCATCCTGCACGCCAATGATCGTGTGGAAATCGTGCAAGCCATTGGCGGCGGCTAAGGCCCGACCGGGCAACGGCAGATTCACGGCAGCACATACTCTTTTCTCACCAGAACAGGCACTGCATTTTTCCTCGCGGCGAAACAGTGAATGAACATGACAGATACCCTCACGATTGCCGGCAAGACCTACTCATCGCGTTTGCTGGTGGGCACCGGCAAGTACAAGGATTTCGACGAGACCCGTGCCGCCATCGAGGCCTCCGGGGCGGAAATCGTCACCGTGGCCATCCGCCGTACCAACATCGGCCAGAATGCCGGTGAGCCCAACCTGCTGGACGTGCTGTCGCCGGACAAGTACACCATCCTGCCGAACACGGCCGGCTGTCACACCGCCGACGACGCCGTGCGCACCTGCCGTCTGGCCCGCGAACTGCTGGACGGCCACAAGCTGGTGAAGCTGGAAGTGCTGGCCAATGACCACACGCTGTACCCGAATGTGGTCGAGACACTGAAGGCCGCCGAAGTGCTGGTAAAGGACGGCTTTGACGTGATGGTGTACACCTCGGACGACCCGATCATTGCCAAACAGCTCGAAGAAATCGGCTGTGTGGCGGTGATGCCGCTGGGCTCGCTGATCGGCTCTGGCCTGGGCATCGTCAATCCCTACAACCTGCGCATCATCCTCGACCAGGCGAAAGTGCCGGTACTGGTGGATGCCGGGGTTGGCACCGCCTCCGATGCCGCCTATGCCATGGAACTGGGCTGCGAGGCTGTGCTGATGAATACCGCCATCGCAAAAGCAAACAACCCGGTGTTGATGGCGTCGGCCATGAAGAAGGCCATCGAGGCCGGCCGCGAAGCTTTTCTGGCCGGCCGCATGGAAAAAAAGCTGTACGGCTCTGCCTCCAGCCCGATCACCGGCAAGTTTTTCTAAGCCGATCCGATATCGCGCGATTAACCGCGCGATATTCCGTTTTTCATTTTTTGCCGGACGCCACCGTGACCGATAGCCATGTGAAGCCAGAACCGACCACCGCCTCCACTGGCGAAAAAGTGATGCGCCGCATCCAGACCTTCATGCGCCGGTCCTCGCCGTTCACCGCCTCGCAGAAACAGGGCATGGCAGAGTTTGCGTCGAAGTTCCTGCTGCCGCGCTCGCGCGAGCCCTTTGTCGCCAAAGACGTCTTCGGGCGCGATGCGCCACTGACCGTGGAAGTCGGCTTCGGCATGGGTTACACGCTGGCGGAAATGGCGAAGGCAGCGCCGGAGCGCGACTTCATCGGCATCGAGATCCACGAACCCGGTGTGGCGCAACTCTGCTTTGAGCTCGGCACGCAGAACATCACCAATGTGCGCATCCTGGACGAGGATGCACTGGAGTTGCTGGAGCAGCGCTTTGCCGATGACAGCATCGACACCTTTCAGCTGTTCTTTCCGGACCCGTGGCAGAAGGCGCGCCATTACAAGCGCCGCTTCGTGAACCACGCCAATGCGGAACTCATTCGCCGCAAGCTGAAAACCGGTGGCATTTTCCACATGGCCACCGACTGGCAGAACTATGCCGAATGGATGCTGGAGCACATGGAAACGGCGCCGGGCTACGAGAATGTTGCCGGCAAGGGCAACTACCACCCGCGCCCGGACTTCCGCCCGCTGACCAAGTTTGAAATCCGCGGCAACAAGGCCGGTCACGGTGTGTGGGACCTGATTTACCGCAAGCAGTGAGGGCGTGCGCACGTTACGCCCGTTAGTTGTCACGGAGGATTTTTCCGGCGCTGCATTGCGAATATCGCAGAACAGCTATGCCAGAAAAGCGTTCAGGACCTGATTCAGGTAATTGAAGCCGGTTGCAGTGCACGCCAACCGGTATTCATCAGGCACCAGCAGTTTCCTGCGCCGCAAATCCGCCAGCACCGGTGCAATCCGTTCCAGCGCCAGGCCGGTGCGTTCGGCAAACAGCACCGACGACACCCCGTCACGCAAACGCAATGCGTTCAGCATGAACTCGAAAGCAAGCTCATCATTATCGACCCGCGCTGCCTCCGGTCCGAAGCGGCCGGTGTTGAGACCGGCCAGATAATCGCGCGGCAAGCGGGTGCGTGCATGGCGCCAGATGCCTGCATGCTCGCCGTCGGCATGCGTGATCTTGCCGTGGGCACCGGCCCCTATCGCCAGATAGTCGCCAAACTCCCAGTACAGCCGGTTGTGACGGCACTGGTGTCCGGGCCTTGCGTAGGCCGACACTTCGTATTGCTCGTAACCTGCTGCTGCCAGCCTTGCCTGCCCTGCTTCCTGAATGGCCCACAAGGCATCATCCTCGGGCAACAAGGGCCGCTCCCGATAAAACACCGTGTTGGGCTCGATGGTCAGCTGATACCAGGACAGGTGGGTAGGCGCGAGTGCAATGGCCTGCTCCAGATCGGCGAGGGCCATGTCGACGCCTTGTCCGGGCAGGCCATGCATGAGATCAAGATTGAAGTTGGTAAAGCCGGACGCGCGCGCCGTTTCTGCCGCACGCACCGCGTCGTCACGACCATGGATGCGCCCCAGCTTTTGCAACTGCAGCGGATCGAAACTCTGTACCCCGATCGACAGGCGATTGATGCCCGCCTCGCGATAACCCGTAAACCGGGCCTGCTCTACCGTGCCGGGATTGGCTTCCAGCGTGATCTCGGCATCCGCAGCAAAGGCAAACATGGCACGTAGCCCGTCGAACAGCGTCTGGTAAGCCTCCGGCGAAAACAGTGATGGCGTACCACCACCAACAAAGACCGACGCAATCTCGCGCCCCTGCACGCCAGCCAGTTGTTGACGTGCATCCATCAGCAGCGCCCGTACATAATCGGCTTCTGGCAGTGCCGCAGCTGCCTCATGCGAATTGAAGTCGCAATACGGGCATTTGCGCACGCACCATGGCACGTGAATGTAGAGCGCGAGCGGCGGCAATGCGATCATGGGAACATCTGCACTCATACAAAGACTGGCAATGGTCGGCTGCATCGCCAGACAAACAGCAGGCCAATGGAGACGCCATGGCAACCTGGCTATTGAAATCGGAACCGTCCGTGTTTTCGATTGACGATCTGCAACAGCGGGGCACTGCCCTGTGGGACGGCGTGCGCAATTATCAGGCGCGAAATTTCCTGCGCACCATGCAGGCTGGCGATGAAGCCCTATTCTACCATTCGAGCTGCGCCGAGCCCGGGATTGTCGGACGGATGACCATTGTGCGGACCGCCTATCCGGACCCCACGCAGTTCAATCCGGAGAGTCCTTACTTCGACCCGAAGTCCCCGGCCGGCACGCCGCGCTGGGACAGCGTGGATGTCTGTTTTGCCGGAAAGTTTTCACGCGTGCTGACACTGGCTGAACTGAAAGCCGTACCGGCACTGGCAGGACTGGCGCTGGTACAAAAAGGTTCACGCCTGTCGGTGATGCCGGTGTCGGCCGCCGAATGGAAAACGATCCTGAAAATGGCGTGAGTGTCAGTCGTGCAGGAAGGCCGCAACACGCGTCTTCAGTTGCTGCAATGCCTGGCCGCGATGACTGAGTGCATTCTTGCGCTCACGCGGCAACTCGGCACTGCTCATGTTGTCCGCTGGCACCAGAAAAAGCGGATCATAGCCAAACCCCTGATCGCCACGCGGCTGTTCGAGAATCTCGCCGGCCCACTCACCCTGACAGATCAGCGGCAAGGGGTCATCGGCATGCCGCACCAGCACCAGCACGCAGACAAACCGCGCCGCCAGTGGTGACTGCGCACGGTGCGGCAGCAGATCCTGCAGCAACTTGCGGTTGTTGTCTGCATCGGCGGCACCGGCGCCCGCATAGCGAGCGGAATAAATCCCGGGCGCACCACCCAGTACATCGACACACAGACCGGAATCATCGGCCAGCGCCGGCAGGCCGGTAATGCGCGCGGCATGTCGCGCCTTCAGGATGGCATTCTCGACAAAACTGAGGCCGGTCTCGTCGGCATCAGACACACCCAGATCCTTTTGCGACAGGATCTCGAAGGACTGGTCCGCGAGCAGTGCACGCAACTCCTTCAGCTTGCCGGCATTGCCGGTGGCAAGAACGATTTTCTGCATGATGGTTTCCGGGTGGCTCAGCGCGTCAGACGGTAGATGGCCACTTCGCCGAACAGGTTGGGAAACAGCCGGGCGAGCACGCTGCCCTGCTGGCCACCGTCGACAGCAATACGATCCAGCACCCGGATGCCTTTTTCACGGCAGAGCGCATCAAAGTCGTTGAACGTGCACAGATGGATATTGGGAGTGTTGTACCAGGTGTAGGGCAACGCCTCCGACACCGGCATCATGCCCCTGAAGGTCAGGTAAAACCGCGTGGTCCAGTGGGCAAAGTTCGGAAAGGTGATGATGACTTCACGCCCGACGCGGAGCATGTCCTCCAGCAGCACATCCGGCTTTTCCACTGCCTGCAGTGCCTGGGTCATGATCACGGTATCAAAGCTGGCATCGCCAAGATTACCCAGACCGACATTGAGGTTCTGTTCGACCACATTGATGCCGCGGCTGATGCAGGCCGTGATGCGGTCCGCATCAATTTCAACGCCGTAGCCACGCACGGCAAAATTGTCGCGCAGATGCACGAGCAGTTCGCCATCACCACAACCAAGATCGAGTACGCGGGAACCCGGCGTTACCCATTTTTCGGCAAGCGCGAGATCAAGACGCATGAGTGTTCCCCACCTTGATGTGCTTCATGTAGGAGCCAAACACGTCGACATAACGCGGAATGGACAGCAGGAACGAGTCGTGACCCTGCGGCGCATCGATTTCGGCGTAGCAGACATCCTTGCCTTCATGAATCAGTGCGTTCACGATCTCGCGCGAACGCTCGGGAGAGAAACGCCAGTCCGTGGTGAACGACACCACCAGGAAGCGGCATTTTGCCCGCGCCATGGTTTTTGCCAGATTGTTGTCGTACTCGCGCGCCGGATCAAAATAATCGAGCGCCTTGGTCATGAGCAGATAGGTGTTGGCGTCAAAATTGCGCGAGAACGTCTCGCCCTGATGACGCAGATAGGACTCCACCTGGAACTCGACATCAAAGCCGTACATGAACTGGCCGGAGCGCAGGTCGCGACCGAACTTCTGCTTCATCGCCTCATCGGACAGATAGGTGATGTGACCAACCATGCGCGCCAGAATCAGGCCGCGCCGCGGATAGGTGTCGTGCTGGTAGAAGCGCCCGCCGTAAAAATCCGGATCAGTCAGGATGGACTGGCGGGCGACTTCGTTGAAGGCAATGTTCTGTGCCGACAGCTTGGGGGCACTCGCAATCACCACGGCGTTGCGCAAGCGCTCGGGGTAATCCACCGACCACTGCAGCACCTGCATGCCGCCGAGCGAACCACCAACCACTGCCGCCCACTGCTCGATATCCAGATGATCGGCAAGGCGGGCCTGCACCTGCACCCAGTCCTTCACCGTGACCAGCGGGAAATCCGGGCCCCAGTTCTGGCCATTCTCGGGATTGATGGAGGCGGGGCCGGTAGAGCCGTGGCAGCCGCCCAGATTATTGAGCGCCACCACAAAAAACTTGTTGGTATCAATCACCTTGCCGGGGCCAATGCACTCATCCCACCAGCCGGGCTTGCTGTCGTCCATGCTGTGATAGCCGGCGGCGTGGTGATGGCCGGACAGGGCATGGCAGACCAGCACGGCATTGTCGCGCACGTCGTTGAGCACGCCATAGGTTTCGTAAACGAGGTCATAGGCCGGCAACACGCGCTTGCACTCAAGGGTGAGCGGTGTATCGACATGAACGGTCTGCGGGGTAACCAGACCAACAGAATCGGCAGGAATGACAGCAGGCATGGTGAGAAATCAGACTCCGGGCCCGCAAGTGTATCGGGGGGCGGCCGGAGAGAGAAGTCAAAGCCTCATCTCCGGCCGCGATGGCACTCAGGCGAGCGCCGGATCCTTGATGCGCCCGAGAATGTCTTCCAGCAGGGTTTGTTGTTCGCGCAGGGCCTCGCGCTGTTCGGTGAGGCCGCCGCCTGACTTGTCTGTCCGGCTGCCGCCCATGGCGCGCAACTTTTCCAGCTTGGCCATCTGTACCTCCAGCCGCTTGCGCGACTCCAGTGCCTGCTGGATGAGCGGTGCCAGCGATTGCTTGCTCCAGCGCTCGCCGTCCAGACGGGCACGCTCGTGCACCAGAGCGGCCTCACGGGCAAGGGTCTCGAAAAAGCGGTCAAATACCTTCTGCTGGCTGGTCAGCAGGTTGCCCAGCCGGTTCTTGTAAGGGCCCGCCTGTACTTCCAGATCCTCAAGCTCCCGCAGGTACTGGCTGGCATCCATGCGTGGCACCGGTGGTGCCGCTGCGCCGGTCTCCAGCGAATAGCGCTCGTACAGTTTTTGCACGAGCAGCTGGGTTGTCTCCACCTCTTGCCGGAACAGCCCCAGATCCGTTCTCACGCCCTGGAAAAATCCGGTAACGGCATTGGGCACGCCCATCCCCATGCGGTTGGAAGCCACCTGCTCGCGTGCGCGTGCAAAGTGCGCCTCCAGCCGGCTGGCTGCCAGTGTCGACACCAGACGCGGCAACTGCTGCTCCAGCAACTTGCGGCTTTGCTGCAGGAACACCAGACGCTTGTTATAGGACACCTGCTCCTGCTGGGCAGCCCGGGTGAGCAACACCAGCTCATGCTCGGCATCGCGATGCCCGCTGGCCTGCACCCGCTCCTCGGCCTCCAGACGCACTCGCTGGGCCAGCACGGCCTGCCGGCTGGCCTCCACCATGTCGGTCAGCTCGCGCACCAGCGTGGTCTTGAGCGCAGCCTCCTTGGCATTCACCACCGAACGCGCCAGCGCACCCTCAAGCGTTTCCAGCCGGCTGCGGGCGAGCAGCTCCGGATTGTTGTGCATGCGGGCCTTGAGGCCCTGTTTGGCGGACAGCGGCAGTACATTGTCGGGCGACAGGTGCAGCTGCTTGGCAGTGAGACGGGCCAGACGGTTGACGGACTCGTCCGCCTCTTCCGGCTCTTCGTCATCATCCCAGAGCAGGTCAATCTTGTTCAGCACGGCATACAGGGCCGCACCGCGCCGCTGGGCAATCTCCTTCACGTGACTGTTCCAGATGGCAAAGTCGCTGGCCGTCACGCCCGAGTCTGCCGACAGCACAAACACCAGTGCCTGTGCATCCGGCAGCAGGGACAGGGTGAGCTCGGGCTCGGAGCCAAGCGCATTGAGGCCGGGGGTGTCGATGATGGCCAGACCCTGACGCAGCAGGGGATGGTCCATGTTGATCAGGGCATGCCGCCATGCCGGGATATGCACATGACCCGGCTTGGACAAAGAAGGCTCCAGATATTCCACCTGAAAACCAAGCTCGGAGGCCACTTCCAGCGAAACCTCTCGGGTCTGCGCCACCTCGGTAAAGGTTTTCTTCAGGGCCGCCGGGTCATCGAGATTGATGGTGAGGTGCACCCAGTGCTCCAGCTGGCGCTTGTAGGTGCTGAGCGGGATGTTGTCGCCACGGGTCTGGATGGGCAGCAGCTTGATGTAGGCCCCGGTGGCGCTGGCATCGTAGAACAGCTCGGTGGGGCACATGGTGGTGCGGCCGATGCGGGTCGGCAGCAGGCGCTGCCCGTAATGCTTGCCCAGGATGGCATTGATGAGCTCGGACTTGCCGCGCGAGAATTCGCCGACAAAGGCCAGCAGGATGCGGTCAAACCGCAGGGTCTTGAGCGCTGTTGCCAGGCGGTCATCCACGTCGCGGTTATTCAGCCCCTGATTGTTGAGCCAGCCCCGATAGCGCGCGATCTCCCGCGCGATTGCCTGCTTCCAGGCAGTAAAAGCCTCGACCTGCCGTGAAAGCTGATCCTTGTCGATGGCCGCCATGTGCACTCCTGTACTTGAGTCACCGATACCCTCAGGGGTCCGGTGAAAAACCAGTCAACTCCCGCAGGGCGGCCGGCAACTCTTTTGGCTGCCTGACCCGCACACGCTTGGCGCGTGCCCCCTCCCCGCTCGTAATCTCTACCGCCGATGGCGCCACCTTGCACGCCTCGGCCAGAAACCGGCACAACTCCTTGTTCGCGCGCCCGTCCAGTGGCGGTGCCGCCAGCCTGATCTTGACGGCATCCCCGTGAGCACCGGCAAAAGCACTCTGCTTTGCACCGGGCTGGGCATGCACGATCAGCACCAGATCCTTCCCCTCAAAGCGTACCGGGGGGCTGGCCGGCGCTGTCATACCCCCAGCAGCACGGCAAGCTTTGCTGCCGAGGACCGCAAGAGTATCTGGGCAATCTGGATGCCGAGAATCGCAATAATGGGTGACAGGTCAAACCCGCCCATATTGGGCAACAGGCGGCGGCAGGGCGCCAGCAACGGCTCGGTCACCTGGAAAATCAGGTGTACCGCCGGGCTTTGCGGCGCTACCCACGACAGGATGGCGCCGGCAATGATCATCCACAAATAGAAGGTGAGCACCAGCGGCAACAGGCCGCTGAGGGCGAAAATGGCATCGCCGCCAAACGGAAAATTGAGCAGGGTGACAAACCCCAGCAATACGGCCGGCGGCTGCTGGCCGTATATGAGCAGGCTGACGGCGGTAATCTGCAGCAACTTGAGCAGCACGATCAGGATCAGCGCCCCGATGCTCCAGCGGCTTGGCCGGTAGCGGCGCATGTTGATGACGCCGGCCGGGGGCTGCTTGCGCGCAAACAGACGGTCCAGCGGATCAACCAGACGGGACGTGGCATGCACCACAAACTGGCTGACCGGATTATAGAAATCCGCCCCGAGCGCCTGCAGCAGAAAGCGCATCCAGAGCACGAAGATATAAAGGTCGACACCCGTGTTCAGCAACAGCCGGGCAATTTCCTGCAAGGGATTCATTCGTCCTGTTTACTCCGCCTGACCAAGTTGCGTCGCCAGCTCGCCACCGCGGGCCGCACAGGCCGCCAGCGCCCTGGCAAAAATGTCACGCAGGCCTGCCTCGTCAAACGTGGCGATGGCACGCTCCGTGGTACCACCCGGTGAGGTCACCCGCCGACGCAGTTCGTCCGGGCCGACATCCGCCGTGATTGCCATCTGCGCTGCACCCAGTGCTGTCTGCAGCGTAAGCGCACGGGCAGTCTTTTCATCCAGACCCAGATCGCGGCCGGCCACCATCATGGCTTCCATGACATAAAAGAAATAGGCAGGCCCCGAACCGGACACGGCCGTGACGGCATCAATCAGGTGCTCGCTGTCCACCCACAGGGCAATCCCGACGGCACCCAGAATGCTTTCGGCACTGGCGCGCTGGGCGGCACTGACACGGGTATTGGCAAACAGGCCGGTGGCGCCGGTCTGCACCAGGGCCGGTGTATTGGGCATGGCACGCACCACGGGCAGCGGACCACCCAGCCAACGCTCCAGACTCGCCCCGGGAATGCCGGCGGCAATGGAAATGATGAGCGGCTGACGTGCCTGCACGATGTCGGCCAGCGGCTTGAGCACCTCGGCCATGACCTGCGGCTTTACCGCCAGGACCAGCACATCGGAACGTTCGACCAGGGCGCGGTTATCGGTCGTGGTGAAGAGGCCGCGCTGCGCATGCTGCACCAGGGCGTCCGGGTAGGCATCAGACAGGGAAATGTCGGCAGCACGCCAGCCACGGGCCAGCAAGCCGCCGGCGAGGGCCGAGGCCATGTTGCCGGCCCCGATGAATCCGATTCTGGTTGTCATCACTTCACTTCACATCATGCAGCAAGAAATAATCAGGCAGGTCCGGCCCCTGCGGGGCGCGCACCGAAAATCGCCGAACCGACCCGCACCATGGTGCTGCCGGCTGCTACGGCTGCCTCCAGGTCATCCGACATCCCCATGGACAGGGTATCGAAGGTGGCCGCCTCAAGACCGGGAATACTAGCGAGTAAATCCTGCCGTGTCTTGGCAAGTGCGGCCAGCGCCGCCGTATTACCGGCGCGCGGAATGCACATCAGGCCACGCAATTGCAGGCGCGGCAGCTCCAGCACCGCGCGCACCAGCACCGGCAGTTCGGCCAGTGAACACCCCGCCTTGCTGGCCTCATCGTCAATGTTCACCTGCAGGCAGACCTGCAAGGGCGGCAGCTGCGCCGGGCGCTGCTCGCTCAGACGCCGGGCGATCTTCTCGCGGTCGACCGACTGCACCCAGTCAAAGTGCTCTGCCACTTCGCGGGTCTTGTTGCTTTGCAGGGGGCCGATCAGGTGCCACTCCAGCGGCAGGCCAGCCAGCTCGGCCATCTTGGCCAGCCCTTCCTGCACATAATTCTCGCCAAAGGCCTGCTGGCCGGCCGCATGGGCCTCACGCACCGCCCCGGCGGGGTGCAGTTTGCTCACCGCCAGCAGGCGCACGCTACCCGGCGTCCGGTCGGCCGCTTTTTCCGCCTGATCAATACGGGCACGCACGGCGGCCAGACGAGCTGCTATATCTGTCATTCGGATTCCTTGAACGGGACTGACCCAAGGGTTAAGTTAGACGCTTGCCGTCTGTCGGATGCCTGTCAGCCCAGGGCACCCATAACAAGAACACCATTGTCGCAAACCGGCATCTCCCGGAGTACCCATGGATATTACTGAACTGCTTGCCTTCAGCGCCAAAAACGGTGCGTCCGACCTGCATCTTTCTGCCGGTCTGCCCCCCATGATCCGTGTCGACGGTGACGTGCGCCGCATCAACCTGCCACCGATGGAGCACAAGGAAGTCCACCGCCTTGTCTACGACATCATGAACGACAAGCAGCGCAAGGACTTTGAAGAATTCCTCGAGACCGACTTCTCCTTCGAAGTACCCGGTGTCGCCCGCTTCCGCGTCAATGCCTTCAACCAGAACCGTGGCGCCGGCGCCGTGTTCCGTACCATTCCGTCCAAGGTGCTCAGCATGGAAGACCTGGGCATGGGCAAGGTGTTCCAGAACATCTCCGACATTGCCCGCGGTATCGTGCTGGTTACCGGCCCCACCGGTTCGGGCAAGTCCACCACCCTGGCTGCCATGCTCGACTACATCAACAACACGCGCTACGAGCACATCCTCACCATCGAGGATCCGATCGAGTTCGTACATGAATCCAAGAAGTGCCTGGTCAACCAGCGTGAAGTGCACCGCGACACCCTGGGCTTCTCCGAAGCACTGCGCTCGGCACTGCGTGAAGACCCTGACATCATCCTGGTGGGCGAAATGCGAGATCTGGAAACCATCCGTCTCGCCCTGACCGCCGCCGAAACCGGTCACCTTGTGTTCGGCACGCTGCACACCACCTCTGCCGCCAAGACCATGGACCGTGTCATCGACGTGTTCCCGGCCGAAGAAAAGGAAATGGTGCGTGGCATGCTGTCGGAATCACTGCAGGCTGTGATCTCGCAAACACTTCTGAAGAAAAACGGTGGCGGCCGTATTGCTGCGCACGAGATCATGATCGGCACCCCCGCCATCCGCAACCTGATTCGTGAGAACAAGGTGGCGCAGATGTATTCGGCCATCCAGACCGGTGGCGGCCTCGGCATGCAGACGCTGGACCAGTGCCTGAAGAACCTGGTGCAGAAAGGCCTGGTAACACCGGCATCGGCGCGTGAAAAGGCCAAGGTGCCCGAGAACTTCTGATTTTTTATTGGCGGGCTGCGGTTTCACTGCTGAAACCGCCCCCGCGTACTACATTTTCCTTGTCGGGAACAAGAAACGGCGCAAGGCGCCAGAGGCAACACCATGGAATTCGAAGACCTGCTCAAGCTGATGGTACAAAAAGGCGGCTCGGACATGTTCATTACTGCCGGCGTCCCGCCCTCCGTCAAGATCAACGGCAAGATCCTGCCCATCACCAAGACACCGCTCAGCCCGGAAATGACACGTGAAGTGGTGCTGGGCGTGATGACCGAGCAGCAGCGCAAGGAATTTGCCCAGACCAAGGAATGCAACTTCGCCATCTCTGCGCGCGGCATTGGCCGTTTCCGTGTCTCTGCCTACTACCAGCGCAATCTCGTCGGCATGGTGCTGCGCCGTATCGAAACCACGATTCCGAAAGTGGATGACCTCAAGCTGCCCGAGATCATCAAGGAACTGGCGATGACCAAGCGCGGCATCATCATCTTCGTTGGCGGCACCGGTACCGGTAAATCCACATCGCTGGCATCCATGATCGGGCATCGCAACGCCAACTCACGCGGCCACATCATCACCATCGAAGACCCCATCGAGTTCATTCACCAGCACAATGGCTGCATCGTGACACAGCGCGAAGTGGGGATTGATACCGAAAGCTTTGAAGTGGCACTGAAGAACACCCTGCGCCAGGCGCCCGACGTGATCCTGATCGGTGAAATCCGTACCCGCGAGGTGATGGACTTTGCCATCGCGTTCGCCGAAACCGGTCACCTGGTACTGGCCACGCTGCACGCCAACAATGCCAACCAGGCACTCGACCGCATCATCCACTTCTTCCCGGCCGACCGTCATCACCAGTTGTACATGGATCTCTCGCTGAACATGCGTGGCATTGTGGCACAGCAGCTGATTCCGACACCGGACGGCAAGGCACGCCGCGCCTGTATCGAAGTACTGCTCAACACACCGCTGGTGAGCGACCATGTACGCAAGGGTGAAATTCATCTGCTGAAAGAGCTGATGAAAAAATCGCGTGAAGTGGGCATGCAGACCTTTGACCAGGCGCTGTACGACCTCTACACCTCCGGCGAAATCACCTACGAAGACGCACTCAAGCATGCCGATGCGCCAAACGACCTGCGCCTGATGATCAAGCTGGGATCGGAATCCGACTCGCGCTACCTGGACCAGGCCACGCGGGGTCTTTCGCTGCAATCGGCAGACTGACATACACCATATGATGCTGCACGGCATTGCCAGGAAGGACGCACGAATGAACATTCGTCAGGCTTCTTGCCGTGCAGCATTATGCGGCCTGCTTATCAATAGCGCGCCTGCATTCGCCAGCATCTGGGCAGTCGATGCCGAAACCGGCATCGTGAATGCGTCGCGCGCAGACGTTCGCATCCCTTCGGTCGGCGGCACCGGCTTCAATTTTACGGATGACCTTGAATCGGACAGCGCACCCTATTTTCGCGTGGGCGTTTCCCGGTCGCTGGGTGAGCGCCACTCGCTGCGCGTGGAACTGGTACCGCTGACCCTGAAGGGTGAAGGCGCCTTCGATACCCCCGTGAACTTCAACGGCACCACATTTGCAGCCGGCACACCGACTACCGGGCATTTCCGCTTCAATACCTGGCGACTTGAATATCGCTACCGCATGGATGATGAGGGCGCATTCCGCTGGCAGCTGGGTGGAACACTGCTGGTACGTGATGCCGAAATTTCGGTGCAACAAGGCGCTCTTGAGAGCAATGATGACAATCTCGGCGTGGTGCCGCTTGTTGGTTTTGGCCTGCAATGGGACCTGCATGAAAGACTGCAGGCCGTGATTGAGGGCAACGCCCTTGCCTCGCCACAGGGCCGCGCAGAGGACGTATTCCTTGGCCTGCGTTTCACACAGGGACCTCGCGCCGACATCAATGTGGGCTACCGCATTCTCGAAGGTGGCGCCGACAACAATGATGTCTATACATTCGCGTTATTCAATCATCTTGCCGTGGGTGCCCGCTGGAGCTTCTGATATCCGCCACTTGCCCTTGCCTGACCGGCACGAGAAAGCTCGACCCGGAAAAAGTCGAGGCAGCACCGGCTAGCGCAGCAGGACACTGAGCATTTTCAGGCCGGCAATCACCAGCACCACACCCAGCACTTTCTGCATCCGCGGCCCCGCCATGCGCCGGCTGCCCATTTCCGCGCCAATCAGTCCGCCCAGCACGGCGACCAGCCCCCACCACGGCAATGCGGCCGGCAGGGTGACATCCTTGCTCAGCACGCCCAGCAGCCCGGCACTGGAATTGACCAGAATGAACAGTGCCGCCACGCCGGAAATTTCGCGAATCTTTCCCCAGCCAAAAAACAGGAAAAGGGGACTGAGAAAAATTCCGCCACCAACCCCCGTCAAGCCCGAGAGGAAGCCGATTCCTGCACCCGCCAGCATGGCCAGATAAAACGGCGGGGGCGCCGTTTCGCGCGCAGAAAAATCATTGCCCCGCATGAAGCGCCAGGCCGCATACAGCAGCACAACGCCAACCAGCGGCTTGTAGACAACGTCCGGTAATGACAGCAGGCCACCCAGATAGGCCAGCGGCGCAGACACAACGGCAACCGGCCAGAACAACGACCAGGAAAATGCACCGGCACGCCAGAACTTCCAGCTGGCCACGGTGGCCACCAGAATATTGAGCACCAGCGCTGTCGGCTTCATGACCTCCGGCGCCAGTCCGAAGAGCGCCATCGCGGCAAGATAGCCCGACGCCCCCGCATGGCCTACCGAGGAATACAGAATGGCCGCCACAAAGATGAGCGCGGCCAGTAACAGGTCAACAGATTCCATAAACCATCGCCAGTAATGCAAGAGCCGACATTATCACTTATCCGGAAGACACCAACATGACCCCGAACAAGATCATGCCACACTATGTCTTCAGCATTTCAGCGACATCCATCAACACCCGCAACAGATCGGGCCGGCGCAACGGCTTGGCGATAAAATCATTCATGCCGGCCTGCATGGCGCGCTCGCGATACTCCACCATGACATGGGCACTGACACCGCAGATATACACTGGCTGCAGCCCGGCATCCGCCTCCCACTTCCGCAACCGGCTTGTCGCGGTATAACCATCCATGTTCGGCATTTCGCAATCCATGAACACCAGATCAAACACATCATGACTGGCGGTGAGCCGCTGCAGGGCCTCGACACCATCCGATGCCATGACCGCATTGAGGCCATGCTTTTTGAGGAAGCCGGCGATCACTTGCTGGTTCACCGGATTGTCTTCTGCCACCAGCACCCGCAAGCCGCTGATATCCACCATGGGGCGCGGTCTCGTACCGGGCGGCAGGGTTGCGTCCAGCACGGCCCGGCGCAATGGTAACCGGAACCAGAAGACCGAACCGTGTCCCGGCTCACTGCTGACGCCGATCTCGCCGTGCATCAACCCGACCAGCTGGCGACAGATTGACAGCCCCAGACCTGTACCCCCGTATTTGCGGGTAATGGATGAGTCGCCCTGGGAGAAGGCCTCGAACAAGCGGGCACGCTGCTGTTCATCCATGCCGATACCGGTATCTTCCACCTCGAAATGCACCATGGCCGTGCCGGCATTGCCACCATGGGTGCGCACCCGCAACACCACTTTTCCTTCACGCGTAAACTTGAATGCATTGGCCAGCAGGTTGATCAGGATCTGCCGGATACGCACCGGATCGCCAATCACATCCGTTGGCAAATCTGCACCTGATTCCACACTCAACTGCACACCACTCTGGCCTGACACAAGGGTGAACAGCGATGCACATTCATCAAGAATACTGGGCAGGGAAAAGGGAACCTGTTCAACCTCCAGTTTTCCCGCCTCGATCTTGGAGTGATCCAGAATGTCGTTGATGATGCGCAGGAGTGCCTCGCAGGACTGCCTGATCGTGCTGACATAATGTTGCTGCTCCGGTGTCAGCCGGGTATCCGACAGCAACTGCGTCATGCCGATGACGCCATTCATTGGCGTGCGGATTTCATG
>JACCDZ010181762.1_pt1 | contig 23599 bp, 19 predicted proteins | sample 7449551 | NCBI WGS metagenome assembly JACCDZ01 (sample SAMN15323452, study PRJNA562643) | freshwater metagenome | isolation source: river surface water | place: USA:Blue River Watershed | collected 2017-08-18 | reverse complement strand
GCACTACAGCATCCCCAACTGGTACATCAGTCAGCACCGGCTGGCCTATCGCAATCGATTCGACCACTTGCCCTCACCGCCCTACACATTAGGACTCAGAGCCTGGTGGTTGAAACCAACGGAGACTATTCAATGAGCCGCCTGCTTGCACGCTGTGCACTTTTCCTAATGGCACTGAGCAGCGTTTTGCAAGCTGCGCCGCAACACGCCATTACCCTGTATGGCGAACCGGCCAAATATCCGGCTGATTTCAAGCATTTTGACTTTGTAAATCCGCAGGCCCCCAAGGGCGGTGTTTTGCGTCAGGCCGGTTTCGGCAGTTTTGACAGCCTCAATCCTTTCATCAACAAGGGTGTGGCCGCCGATGATATCGGCCTTATTTATGACACCCTGACGCGCCATAGCGTGGATGAACCCTTCACCGAATATGGCTTGATCGCCAAACAGATCGAGCGCGCCCCCGACAACAGCTGGGTGCGTTTCCACCTGCGCCCCGAGGCTCGCTTTAATGATGGCAAACCGGTGACTGCCGATGACGTGGTGTTCTCCTTTGAAACCCTGATGCGCGATGGCGCACCACAATACAAGTCCTATTACGCCGAGGTCAGCAAAGCCACCGCCGAAAGCCCGACCAAGGTGCGCTTCGATTTCAAGCACAATGACAACCGTGAACTGCCCTTGATCCTCGGCCAACTGCCCGTTCTGCCCAAGCACTGGTGGGCTGGCAAAGACTTCAAGAAAGCCAACCTGGACATTCCCTTGGGCAGCGGCCCCTATCGCGTCGCCGACGTACAGGCCGGCCGCAGCATCACCTATGAACGTGTCGCCGACTGGTGGGGCAAAGACCTACCGGTGAATAAAGGCTTCTTCAACTTCGACAAACTGGTCACCGACTATTACCGCGACAACACCGTGGCCCTCGAAGCATTCAAGGCCCGCCAGTTCGATTTCTGGCTCGAAACCAGCGCGAAAAACTGGGCAACCGCCTATGACATTCCTGCCGCCAAGACTGGAGAGCTGACCAAGGAAGAACTGCTCAACCGCAACCCGACCGGCATGCAGGGATTTATTTTCAATACCCGCCGCGAAACCCTGCAGGACCCGCAGGTGCGCGAAGCGCTCTCCCTGCTGTTTGATTTCGAGTGGGCCAACAAGCAGCTGTTCAACGGCGCTTATACCCGCACCCACAGTTACTTCGAAAACTCGGAAATGGCCGCCCAGGGGCTGCCCTCTGCCGCTGAGTTGGCGATTCTGGAACCCTTGCGAAACAGCATCCCCGAAGCGGTGTTTACCCAGGAATTTAACGTGCCGGTGAGTGATGGCAGTGGCATCATCCGCGACCAGCAGCGTCGAGCCTATCAACTGCTGCAGGATGCTGGCTGGCGGATTGAAGGCGACCGCATGCTGGATGCCAACGGCAAACCGGTGACCATCGAGTTCCTGCTGGCCCAGACCGAATTTGAGCGAGTCCTGCTGCCGTACAAGCGCAACCTGAATGATCTGGGGATTGAGCTTGAGATTCGCCGGGTAGACGTCTCGCAATACATCAACCGCATTCGTTCGCGTGATTTTGACATGCTGGTCGGCGGCTTCGCCCAGTCCAGCTCGCCCGGCAATGAACAGCGCGAATACTGGCACTCATCCAGTGCGGACAATCCCGGCAGCCGCAACCTGATTGGCCTGCGCAACCCGGCGATCGACACACTGGTGGAAGGATTGATCCAGGCTGATTCGCGGGAAAGTCTGGTCAACCATGCCCGCGCCCTCGACCGCGTCCTGCTGGCGGGTCACTATGTGGTGCCAAACTGGCATATCAAAACCTGGCGCCTGGCCTACTGGGACAGCATCGAGCATCCGGCTGCCCCGCCGCCCTACGACTATGCCCTGCATAGCTGGTGGAGCACGGAAGCGGCAAAAGCACAGGCGCAAACGCCCACTGACCAGCCCACCAAGGATGCTCAAGACTGACATGCTGGCCTATATCCTGCGGCGCTTGCTGCTGATCATTCCCACGCTGTTCGGCATTCTGCTGATCAACTTCATCATCATCCAGGCTGCCCCCGGCGGCCCGGTCGAGCAGATGATCGCCAAACTGGAAGGCTTCGACGCCGCTACCGGCGGTGCGACCGGGAGAATTTCCGGCGGCGGTAGCGAAGTCTCTGCCGGCAGCTCCAACTATCGCGGCGCCCAAGGCCTTGATCCGGAACTGGTGGCTGAAATCGAGCAGATGTACGGCTTCGACAAACCACCCGCCGAACGCTTCTGGATCATGCTGCAAAATTACCTGCGGCTGGATTTTGGCGAAAGCTTCTTCCGCGATGCCAGCGTGATTGACCTGATCATCGAGAAGATGCCCGTGTCCATTTCACTGGGGTTGTGGAGCACCCTGATCATGTACCTGGTGTCGATTCCGCTGGGGATTGCCAAGGCGGTGCGCCACGGCAGCGTGTTCGATATCTGGACCAGCTCGGCCATCATTGTCGGCTATGCCATACCGGCCTTTCTGTTTGCCATCCTGCTCATCGTGTTGTTTGCCGGTGGCAGTTACTGGGATTGGTTTCCACTGCGCGGCCTGACCTCCAACAACTTTGCCGACATGCCCCTGCAGGAACAGATTGTGGATTACTTCTGGCATCTGGCCTTGCCGGTAACCGCGCTGGTGATCGGCAACTTCGCCACCCTCACGCTGCTGACCAAGAACAGCTTCCTGGATGAGATCAACAAGCAATACGTGGTGACTGCGCGGGCCAAGGGCTTAACCAACCATCGAGTACTCTATGGGCATGTGTTTCGCAATGCCATGTTGCTGGTCATCGCCGGTTTCCCATCCGCACTGATCGGCATTTTCTTCACCGGCTCGCTGCTGATTGAAGTGATCTTCTCGCTCGACGGCTTGGGTTTGCTGAGCTTCGAGGCGGCGATCAACCGCGATTATCCGGTGGTGTTCGGCACGCTGTTTCTCTTCACCCTGCTGGGGCTGGTGCTGAAACTGATCGGTGATCTGACCTACATGCTGGTCGACCCGCGTATCGATTTTGAAAGCAGGGCCAACTGATGCAACTGTCTCCTCTCAATCAGCGCCGATTTGATCTGTTCAAGGCACACAAGCGTGGCTGGTGGTCGCTCTGGCTGTTCCTCACGCTGTTTGTTCTCAGCCTCGGCGCAGAACTGATCGCCAACGACAAACCACTGGTCGTGCGCTACGACGGTGGCTGGTATTTCCCGGTGTTCAAACGCTATCCGGAAACCACTTTTGGCGGTGAGTTTCCGCTGCAGGCCAATTACAAAAGCCCGTATGTGCGCGAACTGATCGAACAGAAAGACGGCTGGATGATCTGGCCGATCATTCCGTTCAGCTATTCCAGTATCAACTATGACCTGCGCGTACCGGCACCGGCTCCGCCGTCCGCCGAGAACTGGCTGGGCACAGATGATCAGGGCCGTGACGTTCTGGCGCGGGTGATTTACGGCTTTCGCATCTCGGTGCTTTTCGCGCTGACCCTGACACTGCTCAGCTCGCTGATCGGTGTACTTGCCGGTGCAGTGCAAGGCTTTTATGGCGGCTGGATTGACCTGATCGGACAGCGCTTTCTGGAGATATGGTCTGGGCTGCCGGTACTGTATCTGCTGATCATTCTCGCCAGCTTCGTGCAGCCGAACTTCTGGTGGCTGCTGGGCATCATGTTGCTGTTTTCCTGGATGAGCCTGGTGGATGTGGTGCGTGCCGAGTTTCTGCGCGGTCGCAACCTCGAATACGTGCGTGCGGCGCGCGCGCTCGGCATGCGCAACGGCGCAATCATGATCAATCACATCCTGCCCAATGCCATGGTTTCCACCATGACCTTTGTGCCCTTTATCCTCACCGGCGCGATCGGCACCCTCACCGCACTGGACTTCCTTGGCTTCGGCTTGCCGCCCGGTTCCCCCTCGCTGGGCGAACTGGTTGCCCAGGCCAAATCGAACCTGCAGGCGCCCTGGCTGGGCATCAGCGCTTTTGCGGTTCTGGCCATCATGCTGACTTTTCTGGTGTTTATCGGCGAGGCGGCACGCGATGCATTTGATCCACGGAGCAAGGCATGAACGCGCCGCAAACCCCTGACAACCTGATCGAGATACGTGACCTTGCGGTCGAGTTCGCCTCCGGCAAACAACGCCAACGCGTGGTCAGCAACGTGTCGTTCGATATCCGGCGCGGTGAAACCCTGGCCCTTGTCGGCGAAAGCGGCTCCGGCAAGTCGGTCACCGCGCATTCCATCCTGCGCCTGCTGCCCTACCCTGCAGCCAGTCATCCGAGCGGCAGCATCCGCTATGCGGGTCAGGACCTGTTGAACATCAGCGAAGCGAAGCTGCGCAAGATCCGTGGCAACCGCATCGCCATGGTCTTCCAGGAGCCAATGACCGCGCTTAATCCGCTGCACACGATTGAACGGCAGATCAGCGAAATCCTGCAACTGCACAAAGGCTTGCGCGGAGCGGCGGCGCGCAGTCGCGTTCTCGAACTGCTCGAACTGGTCGGCATCCCTGATCCTGCCAAGCGCTTGAAAGCCTATCCGCATGAACTCTCCGGAGGTCAACGGCAACGCGTCATGATTGCCATGGCACTGGCCAACGAACCCGAACTGCTGATTGCCGACGAGCCGACCACAGCGCTGGATGTCACGGTGCAGTTGAAGATTCTTGAGCTTTTGCAGGAGTTACAGGCGCGCCTGGGCATGGCATTGCTGCTGATAAGCCATGATCTGAATCTGGTCAGACGAATTGCACAACGTGTATGTGTCATGCAGCGTGGTCAGATCGTCGAACAGTCTGACTGCGAAGCGTTGTTCTCTTCGCCACAGCACGCGTACACACGGGAGTTGCTTGGGGCAGAACCCAGTGGTGAACCTGCAGGCAATGTGCCGGGAGACACCTTGTTGAGCGTCGCAGATCTGAAGGTCTGGTTTCCGATCAAAAAGGGCATGCTGCGGCGAACGGTTGATCACGTCAAAGCGGTGGATGGGATCAACTTCAATCTGCAACAGGGACAAACGCTGGGGATCGTCGGCGAAAGCGGCTCGGGCAAGTCTACACTGGGCCTGGCCATTCTGCGTTTGATTGCCAGCCAGGGCGCCATTCGCTTCAAAGGCCATGTGCTGGATGGGATTAGCCAACACGCGGTGCGCCCGTTGCGCAGACAGATGCAGGTGGTTTTTCAGGACCCCTTTGGCAGCCTCAGCCCGAGGATGTCGGTCGGCCAGATCATTGGCGAGGGGTTAAGGATTCACAAGCTGGGAAACGAGCAGGAACAGGAACAAGCAATCATTGACGCACTGCTCGAAGTCGGGCTCGACCCGCAGACACGCCACCGTTACCCGCATGAGTTTTCCGGTGGGCAGCGGCAAAGAATTGCCATTGCCCGGGCGCTGGTACTCAAGCCGGAACTGATTCTACTCGACGAACCCACGTCGGCTCTGGATCGAACCGTGCAACGGCAAGTCGTCGAACTGTTAAGAACACTGCAACAAAAGTACAACCTGACTTATCTGTTCATCAGCCACGACCTGGCGGTGGTCCGGGCGCTGAGTCACCAGTTGATGGTGATCAAGCATGGTCAGGTGGTTGAACAAGGCGCAGCACGCAGTATTTTTTCCGCGCCGCAACACGCTTACACGCAGCAATTGCTGGAAGCCGCCTTTATGGCGCCAGCAAAGTCTGTCGACTAACCAGAAGAGGAAGAATGAAATGGGTTTTCTTACCGGCAAGCGCGTTCTGATCGTTGGCGTAGCCAGCAAATTGTCGATTGCTTCAGGCATCGCCGCCGCCATGCACCGCGAAGGAGCCGAGCTTGCCTTCACCTATCAGAATGAAAAGTTGAAAGGTCGTGTTGAAGAGTTTGCCGCCGGCTGGGGGTCGAATGCCGACCTGTGCTTTCCCTGTGACGTAGCCAGCGACGATGAAATCAACAGTGCCTTCGCAGCCCTGGCAAAGCAGTGGGACAGTCTGGATGTGATTGTTCACTCCGTGGGTTTTGCACCTGGCGACCAACTGGACGGCGACTTTACCGAAGTCACCACCCGCGAAGGATTCCGCATTGCCCACGATATCAGCGCCTACAGTCTGGTCGCGCTGGCCAAAGCCGGTCGTGAGCTGATGAAGGATCGCAACGGCAGCATTCTGACGCTGTCTTACCTTGGCGCTGAACGTACCATGCCCAATTACAACGTGATGGGCATGGCCAAAGCCAGCCTCGAGGCGGGTGTGCGTTATCTTGCCGGCAGCCTTGGCCCAGAAGGCACCCGGGTTAACGCCATTTCGGCAGGCCCTATCCGTACGCTCGCCGCCTCCGGGATCAAGAGCTTTCGCAAGATGCTGGCGGCCAACGAGAAGCAGACACCGCTGCGCCGCAATGTGACCATTGATGAAGTGGGCAACGCTGGCGCATTCCTCTGCTCGGATCTGGCGTCAGGCATCAGTGGTGAAATTCTCTATGTCGACGGTGGTTTCAATACCACGGCCATGGGTGCCATCGAAGACTGAGGCAAACTGCTAACCGGTAAAAACATAAACGCCCCTTACGGGGCATTTATGTTTACTCCACAGGTGAAATCGAACTCACTCAGAAGCGCTGGACCTCTGCCTGATCTTCCAGATGACGCCGGTAGGCAGTGAAGTCCTGATTACCAATCCGGGAAGTCAGCACACGGCGATAGTTCTGCAGTTCAGCATCGCTCAGTGCAGCAGCAGGTTCGTTTACGCCATTCAGGCGGATCAGCACAAAGCTGCCATCACGCATAGACAAACCGGTGAAGCTCGGTTTTTCCGCAGCGACGGGTTTTGGCATACGAAACAGCGCCTGCAACACTTCAGGGGAAATGTTTTCCTGGTTACGCGAAGCTGCCTCAACCACCGCCCAAGTCTGCTCTGACAATGCTTTATCCGCTGGCGTCTTGCCTGAGCGCAAAGCAGCGAGGAACTCCTCACCTTTGACTTTCGCAGCCTCACTTGCACGCTGCATCAACAGTTGATCCTTGATCGCTGCAGAGACCGTTTCAAGGGGCAGCTGTTCAGGCTTGTTGTGCACTTTGACGCGCACGACGACAGCCGTATCAGGATCCAGCTCAATGATTGAACTGTTGGCACCGTTATCCAGCAACTCTTCGCTGAAAGCTGCCTGTAATACCTGGCGATTGGATGCCAGGTCCTTGCCGCCTGAGCGACCAAAAAGCTCAGTGACTTTAATTTCCAGTCCCAACTCCTGAGCCGGTTGTGCCAGATCAGCGGATTCGAAAGAGGAATCCTCCAACTCTTTGCTGACCTCAACAAAGCGTTGCTCGACTTTTTCAGCCTGGAGGTCCTTGGTCAACTTTTCCTTGAGACTTTCGAAAGAAGGAACATCCGCGCCCTGCACTGCCAACAACTTGATCAGGTGCCAGCCGTAAGCACTGCGCACCGGGGCGGAAATTTCGCCCTGTTTGAGTGCATAAAGCGCTTGCTCGAATTCAGGGTCGTACACGCCAGGACCAGCGAAACCCAGATCTCCGCCACTTTTTGCAGAACCCGGATCCATCGACAGCTCTTTGGCCAGGTCCGCAAAGCTTTCGCCTTTGCTCAAACGTTGCTGAACCTGCTCCAGTTTCTGCTTGGCCTGCTCGTCGCTGGTCTTGTCATCAACCTCGATCAGGATGTGTGCAGCCTGACGTTGTTCAGCCAGGCCGGAAATTTCCTTCTGGTACTGACTTTGCAACTCGTCATCAGTAATTTCGACCTGATCAAAGAATGCACTCTTCTTCAGCTCGACATATTCCAGCTGCACCTGCTCGGGGCTCAGAAATTCGGCGGCATGCTCATCATAGAAAGACTGGATATCCGCATCGCTGACTTGAATACCACTGACATCCGACTTGACGGTCAGGGTAGCGAAATCCCGGGTTTGTTTTTCCAGACGAACAAACTCGGCGACTTCCTCATCCGTAACAAAACTGCTGGCACCCAAACCGGCGCGCAACTGCATGATGAGCATTTCTTCGCGCAGCATTTGACGGAACTGCTGACGGGTGTAGCCCATCTGCCGGATGACCATGTCAAAGCGGTCAGCATTGAACTTGCCGTCCACCTGGAATTGCGCCTCCTGCAGAATCATCTGATCAAGTGCGAGATCAGACAGTGCAAAGTCTGCCGCTGTGGCGCCTTGTAACAGCAATTGCCGGTCGATCAGCCCCTTCAAAGCAGCTTCGCGGAGTAATTTGTCATCGATCAGCGAGTCATCAAAATTCTCACCCAATTGCTGTTGCAACTGGCGACGTTGCATATCGGCCGCCTGGGCGAGTTGGTTAAGGCTGATGGCCTCGCCATTGACTTCAGCAGCATCTTGCGAATTGCTGACTGATTGAAAAATTTGGTCGACACCAAACAGCGCCATCAAAACGACCATCAAACCGATGATGGTTTTGGCGATCCAGCCTTGGGAATTATCCCTGATATTCTGCAGCATGCGTCCCCCAGAAATGGCTGTACAAAAATATCAGCCGTGTAGCGTGGGCAGGGTCATAAAGAACAAAGGCGCATCCGGGGATGCGCCTTCTCGTGACTTGCGGAACAAATTGGTCAAACCTTCATGCAACTGGGTCACTGCCGGTTTTACTTGTGTCCCGCCATCAGCCCGAAAAGTTTCGAGCTGATCGGCATCACTCAAAAGAGGCTCAGTTAACAGCGTCTTTCAGTGCCTTGCCGGCTTTGAAACCAGGGATCTTGGCAGCGGCGATCTTGATTGCCTTGCCAGTCTGAGGATTACGGCCAGTACGCTCAGCACGATCCTTGACAGAGAAAGTACCAAAGCCAACCAGTACGACCGAATCACCAGCCTTCAGGGCACCAGTTACGGATTCGATAACTGCATCCAGAGCGCGGCCAGCGGCAGCTTTTGGGATATCGGCAGAGGCTGCAATTGCATCAATCAGTTCTGACTTGTTCACTAGTAAGTCCCCTTAAATTTTCAGTTGTATTCTTAGTGTTGGTGGTAAAGCAAAACCTGTTCAGAGCGGCTGTAAACCTAGCAGAGCCGCTTTATAGCAAGGGGTCCAAAAACCAGTCAAGGACGACCCATTCGCTAATGGGTACTTATTCTGTCTTTGGCCTCGGACTCTCGCTTTTCATCCTTCGCTGGAATTTCTGCAGCAGAATCGGACAAAGGCTCCGGGGCGTATTGCAACGCAATTTGCAGGACCTCGTCAATCCATTTGACGGCCTTTATCTGCAGGTCCTGCTTAATATTTTCAGGAATTTCCTTCAGATCGCGTACATTTTCCTCCGGAATGATAACTGTCTTGATTCCTCCGCGGTGAGCGGCCAGTAATTTCTCTTTCAACCCGCCGATGGCCAGCACTTGACCGCGCAGTGTGATTTCTCCGGTCATGGCGACATCGGCGCGAACAGGAATTTGCGTCAAGGCAGAAACCAGTGCCGTACACATTCCCACCCCGGCACTTGGACCGTCTTTGGGTGTAGCACCTTCGGGCATATGGATATGAATATCCTGCTTTTCATGGAAGTCCGGTGCAATCCCCAGACTTTTTGCCCTGCTGCGCACGACCGTCAATGCTGCCGTAATCGATTCGACCATCACATCGCCCAGCGAGCCGGTTTTGATCAGTTGGCCTTTGCCTGGAACCACTGCCGACTCGATGGTCAGTAGCTCGCCACCCACCTGAGTCCAGGCTAATCCCGTCACTTGCCCAACCTGATCCTGAAGCTCGGCAAGACCGTATCGGAACTTGCGCACCCCCAGATAATGTTCAAGAGAGTCGCTGCCTACCCGGACCTGAAAACGCTTCTCGCGAGTGTGCTCTTTCACGGCCTTGCGACAGACCTTGGCAATTTGTCTCTCCAGACTCCTGACCCCGGCTTCGCGGGTGTAATAGCGAATGATGTCACGCACGGAAGCCTCATCAAACTCCAGTTCGCCCTTCTTCAGCCCATTGGTTTCCGTTTGCTTGGGCACCAGGTACTTCTCGGCAATATTGACCTTTTCATCTTCCGTATAGCCAGGCAGGCGAATGACTTCCATGCGGTCCAGCAATGGCGCAGGAATATTCATGGAGTTGGCGGTACACAGAAACATGACATCGGAAAGGTCGTAATCGACCTCCAGATAATGATCGTTGAAGTTGTGATTCTGCTCCGGATCGAGGACCTCGAGCAGCGCTGAAGCCGGATCACCGCGCATGTCACTGCCCATCTTGTCGATTTCATCCAGCAGGAACAGGGGGTTGCGCACGCCTACCTTGGTCATTTTCTGAATCAGCCGTCCAGGCATGGAACCAATATAGGTTCTGCGGTGGCCGCGAATCTCAGCTTCATCCCGCACTCCGCCCAGGGCCATCCTCACGAACTTGCGGTTGGTTGCTCTGGCGATGGACTCTGCCAGCGAAGTCTTGCCCACGCCGGGTGGACCGACCAGACAAAGCACCGGCCCCTTAACCTTCTTCACGCGTTTCTGCACAGCGAGAAACTCAAGGATGCGGTCTTTGACTTCTTCAAGACCATAATGATCGGCATCGAGAATGTCCTCTGCTTTTGCCAGATCCAGTCGAACCTTGCTTTGCGCAGTCCATGGCACATTGACCAGCCAATCTATGTAGGAGCGTACCACCGTGGCTTCTGCCGACATCGGCGACATCTGTTTGAGCTTGTTCAGTTCGGCATTGGCCTTGGTCAAGGCTTCCTTGCTCAAACCGGCATTATCGATACGCTTTTTCAGGTCATCCAGTTCGTTATGGCCTTCATCGATATCGCCCAGCTCCTTCTGAATGGCTTTCATTTGCTCATTCAGATAGTACTCGCGCTGACTCTTCTCCATCTGCTTCTTGACCCGGCCACGGATGCGTTTTTCAACCTGCAGCAGATCAAGCTCGCCATCCAGCAATGCCAGCACATGCTCAACCCTGGGTGCCAACTCTACGAGTTCTAGTACAGCCTGTTTCTGCTCGATCTTGAGCACCATGTGCGCAGCCATGGTATCCACCAGACGCGAGGGCTCATCAATGCTGTTGAGTGACGACAGGACTTCAGCGGGGACTTTCTTGCTCAGCTGAACATACTGCTCAAACTGACTCATCAAACTGCGATTGAATACTTCCGAATCACGTGCCGCAGAGTCTGGCTCTTCTAGCAACTCGACTTCAGCCCGGCAATGCCCTTCCACCTCGGTAAAGGTCTGAATCAGGCCGCGCTGCTCGCCCTCGACCAGCACTTTGACGGTTCCATCAGGCAACTTGAGCAGCTGCAAAACGGTCGCAACGGTACCCATCTGGTAAAGCTCGCTTGCAGCCGGATCATCGTCAGCCGGATTCCTTTGGGCTACCAGAAGGATTTGCTTATCGCCCTTCATGGCGGCCTCAAGCGCTTCAATAGACTTTTCACGCCCGACGAAAAGGGGGATGACCATGTGCGGGAAGACCACTACATCACGCAGTGGTAGCAGCGGAAGTTCAACGATTGTCTTCATGATTCAGCCCCGGAACGGCTCTTTGGCCATATTCAAAATTCTGCAAAGTACCGCTTTACCGAAGATGGGGTTCGGGCCAACAAAAAACAAGCACCAACCCAAGAAAAGCAAAGGGGCCTGTTAGGCCCCTTTGCTACATTACGCGTCAGGCGCTGCCTTGGCAGGCTGCTCCGGATTCTCGTAGATCAGTAAGGGCTTCGAAGATCCGAGAATCACATTCTCGTCCACGACCACCTTGCTGACCTCGGATTGTGACGGTATCTCATACATGGTATCGAGTAGTACCGCCTCCAGGATCGAGCGCAACCCTCGAGCTCCGGTCTTGCGCTCCAATGCCTTCTGGGCAATGGCCTTGAGCGCCTCAGCACGAAACTCGAGACCAACCCCTTCCATTTCAAACAGGCGCGCGTACTGCTTGGTTAAAGCGTTCTTGGGCTCGATGAGGATTTGCATCAGGGCCGTTTCATCTAGCTCATCCAGCGTTGCAATAACCGGCAAGCGGCCCACAAACTCCGGAATCAAACCAAACTTGACCAAATCGTCAGGCTCGATGTCGCGCAAGGTTTCGCCAACCTTCTTACCCAGATCAGGGCTGCGCACTTCGGCATTAAAGCCAATGCCGCCCTTGCTGGATCGACTGTGAATAACCTTTTCCAGTCCGGCAAACGCACCACCACAGATGAACAGGATATTGCGGGTATCGACCTGCAAAAACTCCTGCTGCGGATGCTTGCGTCCACCCTGAGGCGGAACGGAGGCCACGGTGCCCTCGATCAGTTTGAGCAATGCTTGCTGCACACCCTCACCCGAGACATCACGAGTAATCGACGGGTTGTCCGACTTGCGCGAAATCTTGTCGATTTCATCGATGTAGACAATACCCATCTGGGCCTTCTCTACGTCGTAATCACACTTTTGCAGCAGCTTCTGAATGATGTTTTCGACATCTTCGCCGACGTAACCGGCCTCAGTCAGCGTCGTGGCATCCGCAATGGTGAAAGGTACGTTAAGCAAGCGGGCCAGCGTCTCGGCAAGCAACGTTTTGCCTGAACCAGTCGGGCCAATCAGCAGGATGTTGCTCTTGCCCAACTCGACATCATCTTTCTTGTCACGCTGATTGAGGCGCTTGTAGTGGTTGTATACAGCCACCGCCAGCACCTTCTTGGCGCGCTCCTGACCAATGACGTACTGATCCAGTATTCCGCTGATTTCCTTGGGAGCAGGAAGCTTGTGCGCACTGCTCTCCGACTGCGCTTCCTGCACCTCCTCACGGATGATGTCGTTACACAGGTCTACGCATTCGTCGCAGATAAAAACCGAGGGGCCGGCAATCAACTTGCGCACTTCATGCTGGCTTTTGCCACAGAAGGAGCAATACAGAAGCTTGCCGGTGTCCTCGCCATTGCGGATGTCAGTCATTCGTTCAATCCAATCCGATAAGCTTGAATCACAAGATGAAGGCAAATGCGGGCTTTTTCAAGCCCGCCAAGCGACCGGGCATCGCCCGATGCGCCGAGCATTTTCTATCAGCTGGCCATTTCGCGCTTGCTGATGACCTTATCGATCAAGCCATAGCTTACGGCTTCATCAGCACTCATGAAGTTATCCCGGTCGGTATCGCGGGCAATAACATCAAGCGGCTGACCGGTATGTTGGGCCATGATGCGATTAAGGCGATCACGAATAGTCAGGATTTCCTTGGCATGGATTTCAAAATCCGAAGCCTGGCCCTGAAAACCACCCAGCGGCTGATGAATCATCATCCGCGAATGTGGCAGGCAGTAGCGTTTGCCGGCAGCACCACCGACCAGCAGCAAAGCCCCCATGCTGCACGCCTGACCAATACAGATAGTCGACACATCCGGCTTGATGAACTGCATGGTGTCGTAAATCGACATGCCAGCCGTCACCGAACCACCCGGAGAATTGATGTACAGATGGATGTCTTTATCGGGATTTTCCGCTTCAAGGAAAAGCAGCTGGGCAACCACCAGATTTGCCATGTAGTCCTCAACAGGACCCACCAGAAAAATCACTCGCTCCTTCAGCAGGCGCGAATAGATGTCATAGGCGCGTTCACCACGAGCCGACTGCTCGATAACCATTGGCACCAGACCGCCAGCGGCCTGGATTTCAGAGGCTTGTTGCATCAAAGAAATGTGCGACATGTCCAGCAATCACTCCCAGGTTAATTTGTCATGCCTCAAAGACACATAAGCCAGCAGTGCGCTGGCTTATGGTGTACTTCTTACGCTAAAGCATTATCAGGCAGCGTGTGGTGCTTCAGCTGGCTTGATGGCTTCTTCGTAGGAGACTGTCTTGTCAGTCACTTTGGCCTTCTGCAGAACAGTATCTACAACTTGCTCTTCCAGCACAACCGAACGAACTTCGTTCATTTGCTGGTCATTCTTGTAGTACCAGGCAACCACCTGCTCAGGCTCCTGATAAGCGGAAGCCATCTCTTCGATCATGGCGCGAACACGTGCATCGTCAGGCTTGAGTTCATTCTGCTTGACCACTTCAGCCACCACCAGCCCCAGCACTACACGACGCTTGGCCTGCTCTTCAAAGAGTTCAGCCGGCAGCTGGTCAGGGTTGATGTTGCCACCAAACTGCTGAACCGCCTGAACGCGCAGGCGACCGATTTCGCTGGTAACCAGCGACTTGGGTACTTCAATCGGATTGGTCGACAGCAGACCATCCATGACCTGATTCTTGACCTTGGACTTGACCGCCTGACGCAATTCACGCTGCATGTTCTTGCGCACTTCAGCGCGGAAGTCTTCCAGAGTGCCTTCCTTCACCCCGAACAGGGCAAAAAAAGCTGCGTCCAGCTCAGGCAGAGTAGGACCTGCCACGCTGTTGACGGTAACGGTGAATTCAGCAGTTTTTCCGGCAAGGTCAAGATTCTGGTAATCGGCCGGGAAAACCGGGCTAATCACACGCTCTTCACCCGCGGCAACACCCACCAGGGCTTCTTCAAAACCCGGGATCATACGACCGGAACCCAGTACAAGCAGGGTTCCCTTGGCCGAACCACCGGCAAACACTTCACCGTCGATTTTGCCGACAAAATCAATGTTCAGCTGATCGCCATTCTCGGCAGCACGCTCAACGGCCTCGAAACGAGTGTTCTGCTTGCGCAGAACCTCAAGCATGTTATCCAGGTCGGCGTCCGAAACCTCGGCAGACAACCGCTCTACAGAGATACCGTCAAAGTCAGCAACCTTGAATTCAGGGAAAACCTCGAAAGTGGCGACGTACTCGAGATCCTTGCCCTTTTCGAAAACTTTTGGCTCGACTGCAGGTGAACCTGCCGGGTTGAGCTTCTCCTGAACCACAGCTTCGTAGAAAGTCGACTGGATCAGGTCGCCGAGGACTTCCTGGCGAGCGGAACTCTCGTAACGCTGGCGGATGACGCTCATTGGCACTTTGCCAGGACGGAAACCCGGAACCTTGGCGCGACGAGCCTGCTGCTGCAGGCGCTTATCGACTTCACTCTCGATGCGCTCGACCGGAACGCCAATGGTCATGCGACGCTCAAGGACTGAGGTGTTTTCAACAGAAACTTGCATGGATATTCCTCGTTGCACAGACATGGCCGAATGAACCGGCCCCAGAATCAAGGGCATGCATTCTAGTAGCTCGCATGACAGAAGTCACCCGGCAGAATAAGGCTGCATGAACAGAAGGGATCAACAGATGGTGCGGACGGAGAGACTCGAACTCTCACGCCTTGCGGCGCTGGAACCTAAATCCAGTGTGTCTACCAATTCCACCACGTCCGCATGTAACGCTTTAAAAAAAACGCCAGACCCTTGAGTCTGGCGTTTTAGATGTATGGGGTGGACGAAGGGGATCGAACCCTCGACACCAGGAGTCACAATCCTGTGCTCTACCGACTGAGCTACGCCCACCATTACAACTACTGTGCCAGAACCGCCAATGGCGCACCCGGCAGGACTCGAACCTGCGACCATCCGCTTAGAAGGCGGATGCTCTATCCACTGAGCTACGGGCGCTTATCAATCTGCATCTAATGAGCAGACCCAAGCCTTGGCTGCAGCAGAACCAAAGGTTCTAATGCCTTCGCACCCAGCTGATGCTGTGCTCGACAAGCGGGCGAATCTTACAGAGGCGATTCCACCCAAGTCAACGGTAAAAAGAAAAAAATCAGGCAGATAAAGGAGTTACGCGAATCAATTGCGCAGATGCTTTTGCCCTGCAGGCGCAACATGCCAGAATATGCACCTTATATAACTGAAGATGGTTCGTTAACCGCGATGACTGCACAACTGATCGATGGCAAGGCAATTGCCGCCAAACTACGCCAACAGATAGCTCAACGTGTAGCCGAACGGCACCATCAAGGCCTGCGCACTCCGGGCCTGGCCGTCATGCTGGTTGGCAGCGATCCTGCTTCGCAGGTTTATGTTTCGCACAAACGCAAAGATTGTGAAGAGGTCGGCTTCGTGTCCAAAGCATATGACATGCCTGCACAGACCAGCCAAACCGATCTTGAGCAGCTGATCGATAAACTGAATGAAGACCCGACTATTGACGGGATCCTGCTTCAACTTCCCCTGCCCGCCCATCTCGACGCCTCGCAGCTACTCGAGCGGATTCGACCGGACAAAGACGTCGACGGCTTTCATCCATTCAATATCGGACGATTGGCCCAACGCATACCCCTCCTGCGACCGTGTACACCCAAGGGCATCATGACGCTGCTGGAGTCCACCGGCATCGACCTGCATGGACAGCACGCCGTTATCGTTGGCGCATCCAATATTGTGGGCCGTCCGATGGCAATGGAACTGCTGCTGGCTGGCAGCACAGTTACTGTTACCCATCGTTTTACCCGCGACCTGCCCGGTCACGTTGCTCAGGCGGACATTGTGATTGTTGCCGCAGGCAAACCCGGACTGGTAAAGGGAGAGTGGATCAAACCGGGCGCCATCGTCATTGACGTGGGCATCAACCGTCAGAATGACGGCAAGCTGATCGGCGATGTGGTTTTTGAAACCGCCCTACCCAGGGCTGGCTGGATCACCCCGGTACCCGGCGGTGTAGGCCCGATGACGCGCGCCTGCCTGCTGGAAAATACCCTGTACGCTGCAGAACATCTGCACAGCTAAGCACTCCGCGCAGCGATAGCGTCAACTCAGTTTGACGCTATCGCTCATGGCTCACTCGGCCAGACGCCAGGTCGTGCCGCCCTTGCCGTCCTCCAGCACCACACCCATTGCCAGTAACTGATCACGAACCCGGTCGGACTCCGCCCAGTTTTTCGCCGCACGCGCCACCAAACGCTCGGCAATCAGCGCCTCGACCCGCACGGCATCCACGCCACTGCCGGCGCCGGCCTGAAGAAATTCTTCGGCAGGCAATTGCAGCACACCCAGCACCTCGGCCAGCGATCGAAGCTGCGCTGCCAGCGCGGCAGCCGCAGCAGCGTCACCGTCACGCAGGCGATTGATCTCACGGGCCATTTCAAACAACACCGCACAGGCTTCAGGCGTATTGAAGTCATCATCCATCGCCGCCGAAAAGCGCTCGACAAACGCCTCGCCACCTGCCGGAGCAACCGCAGGCAAGCCCTTCAGTGCGTTATAGAAGCGCTCAAGGGCGCCCTTGGCTTCCTTGAGACTGTCTTCGGCATAATTGATCGGGCTGCGGTAATGGCTGGAAACCAGCAGGTAGCGCACCACTTCCGGGTGGTACTTCTGCAGCACCTCACGAATGGTGAAGAAATTGCCCAGTGACTTGGACATTTTCTCGCCATCCACTCGCACTGCACCCGCATGCATCCAGCTGGCCGCATACGGCTTGCCATTAGCAGCTTCACTTTGGGCAATTTCGTTTTCGTGGTGCGGGAACACCAGATCAGGACCGCCGCCGTGAATATCGAAGGTCTCACCCAGGCAGCAATTGGACATAACCGAGCACTCGATGTGCCAGCCGGGACGACCCGCTCCCCATGGCGACTGCCAGCTCGGCTCGCCCGGTTTGACGCCTTTCCAGAGAACGAAATCCAGCGGATCGTCCTTGGCTTCATCTACTTCTATGCGTGCGCCGATCTGCAAATCCTCGATCTTCTTGCGCGACAACTTGCCATAGCCGGCGAATTTACCCACCCGGTAATACACGTCACCATTCCCCGGCGCATAGGCGTAGCCCTTGTCCATCAGGGTCTGGATCATCGCGTGCATTCCCGGCACGTGATCGGTAGCGCGCGGTTCCATGTCCGGACGCAGCACACTGAGGCGCGCCTCATCCTCATGCATGGCAGCAATCATGCGCGCAGTGAGCGCCTCAAATGGCTCGCCATTTTCCTGTGCGCGGCGAATGATCTTGTCGTCGATGTCAGTAACGTTGCGCACGTAGGTGAGGTCGTAACCACTTTTGCGCAACCAGCGCGAAATCACGTCAAACGCCACCATCACCCGGGCATGACCGATATGGCAGTAGTCGTATACCGTCATGCCGCAGACATACATGCGCACCTGATTGCCCACCAGCGGCTTGAAAACGTCCTTGCTCTTGCTCAGCGTGCTGTAGATCGAAAGCGCCATTACTGCCCCCAAGAGTCACGCAACGTCACGGTGCGATTGAACACCGGCGCACCCGGCTTGCTGTCTTTCAAGTCGGCACAGAAATAGCCTTCACGCTCGAACTGGAAACGCTCCTCTGGCGCGGCGCTGGCCAGCGAAGGCTCGGCACGACAGCCCGTCAGCACCAGCAGCGACTGCGGATTGATGTTATCGAGGAAGCTACCGCCCTCCTCATCTTTCTCCGGATTGGCGGAGCGGAACAGACGGTCGTACAGGCGCACTTCGCACTCAACGCTCTCGGCGGCCGGCACCCAGTGGATCACGCCCTTGACCTTGCGCCCTTCCGGGTTCTTGCCCAGGGTGTTCTCGTCATAGGAGCAGCGCAATTCGACGATATTGCCGGCGGCATCCTTGACCGCTTCATCAGCACGGATCACGTAACTGCCCCGCAGCCGCACCTCACCACCGGGAATCAGGCGCTTGAAGCCGGCCGGTGGTGTTTCCTCGAAATCGCTGGCGTCGATGTAAATTTCCCGGCTGAACGGCAACACCCGCACGCCCATATCCTGCTTGGGGTGGCGTGCCAGTTCGAGATTTTCGACCTTGCCTTCGGGGTAGTTGGCGATCACCACTTTCAACGGCTTCAACACGCACATCGCGCGCGCGGCACTGGCGTCCAGATCCTCGCGGATGGCGAACTCCAGCATGCCGATGTCGACCACACCACCAGCACGGTTAACCCCGATCATGTCGCAGAAGTTGCGGATCGAGGCCGGGGTATAACCGCGACGGCGGAAGCCGGAAAGGGTCGACATGCGCGGATCATCCCAACCCTGAACATGCTTCTCGTCGACCAACTGCTTGAGCTTGCGCTTGCTGGTGATGGTGAAGTTCAGGTTGAGGCGGGCAAACTCATACTGCCGCGGCTGCGCCGGTACCGGCAAATTGGCCAGAAACCATTCGTACAAGGGTCGATGATCTTCAAACTCCAGGGTGCAGATCGAGTGAGTGATGCCCTCGATGGCATCTGACTGCCCGTGGGTAAAGTCATAGCTGGGGTAAATGCACCAGCTATCGCCGGTCTGGTGGTGATGGGCGTGGCGAATGCGATAGAGGATCGGGTCGCGCAGATTGATATTTGGCGAGGTCATGTCGATCTTGGCACGCAGCGAACGGGCGCCGTCGGCAAACTCACCGGCCTTCATGCGTGCAAACAGATCCAGATTTTCGTCCACCGAGCGTTCGCGGAACGGGCTGTTCTTGCCCGGCTCGGTCAGGCTGCCACGGTATTCACGCATCTGCTCGGCATTCAGATCACACACGAAAGCCTTGCCGGCCTTGATCAGCTCAATAGCCCAGGCATGCAACTGGTCGAAGTAGTTGGAGGCATAGCGCTCCTCACCCGCCCATTGAAAGCCCAGCCACTCGACGTCGCTCTTGATGGCGTCGATGTACTCCTGATCTTCCTTGGCCGGATTGGTGTCATCGAAGCGCAGGTTGCACTCGCCACCGAACTCTTTGGCCAGACCGAAATTCAGGCATATCGATTTCGCATGACCGATATGCAGATAGCCATTGGGCTCCGGGGGAAATCGCGTGACAATCTTGACGTGTTTGCCACTGTCCAGATCGGCTTGCACGATTGAACGAAGAAAATTTGTCGCAGCAGGAGTTTCAGGTGTGCTCATGGTGACCTTTAGCATCAATGACAGCAGGCACAGGGTAGGCCGGCCAAAACAAAGCGCTTATGATAGCGAACCCGTCCAACCCCTGTCAGTCGCAAAGCGACTGCTGTTGCGTAATCAGCGACAAGAACTGTTGCCGAATTCACTTTTGCCATGGCAAATCATTGATTCGGGCAATTTTTGAGCAGATTTTGCAGCGCTGTTGGGCGTTTTCTGCCATCAGAGAGCGATTCTTTCATGATCAAACTGCATACCAATCACGGCGTGATTACCCTCGAACTTTTTGAAGACAAGGCTCCGCAAACTGCCGCCAACTTCAAGGAATATGTAAAGAGCGGCCACTATGACGGCACCATTTTTCATCGCGTGATCAGCAACTTCATGATTCAGGGTGGCGGTTTCGAGCCTGGCATGAAACAGAAAAGCGTGGGCGCACCGATCAAGAACGAAGCGAAAAAAGACGTTTCCAATAAAGTTGGCACTATCGCCATGGCACGCACCAATGATCCGCACTCTGCCACTGCACAGTTTTTCATCAACGTAAAAGACAATGACTTCCTCGACCACAGCTCGCCTACTCCGCAAGGCTGGGGCTACGCCGTGTTTGGTCAGGTCACCGAAGGCATGGACGTCGTTGAAGCAATTAAGGCTGTGGCTACCGGATCACGTGCCGGCCATCAGGATGTACCGAAAGAAGACGTGATCATCGAGAAAGCCGAGATCGTCGAATAATCCAATGAGCGTTCTGCTGATCTCGGACCTGCATCTGCAAGAAGAGCGCCCGGATGTTACCCGGGCGTTTCTTGACTTCCTGCAGACGCGCGCCAAAGGCGCTGAAGCCCTGTATATCCTCGGCGACTTCTTTGAGGTCTGGATCGGCGACGATGGCATGACGCCTTACCATGAAGGCATTGCCAAAGCGCTGCGAGCCCTCGCTGACAGCGGTACTCGCATCTACCTGATGCATGGCAATCGTGACTTCATGATCGGTAAGCACTTTTGCCGCAAAGCCGGATGCACCCTCCTGCCTGACCCGAGCCTGGTGCAACTGGGCGGCGAGACAGTCCTGCTCATGCACGGCGATACCTTGTGCACCCGTGACGTCCAGTACCTGCGCAAACGGGCACGCATTCGCAGTCCGCTCGGACTATTTTTTCTGCGCCACATCATGCCTCTCGGCAAACGTCAGGCGCTGGCCAGCAAGTTACGCCAGGAAAGTCGTGAAAAAACAGCGATGAAAGCCGCTGACATCATTGATGTCACGCCTGAAGAAATTCCGCGCATCATGCAGAAATTTGGCGTACGCACGCTGATTCACGGCCATACCCATCGCCCGGCTGTCCATGAACTGCAAGTAGCAGGCAGACCGGCACAACGAATTGTACTGGGAGACTGGGACGCTCAAGCTTGGGCCTTACAGGTAGATGCAGAGAACTTTAGCCTAGCCCCCTTCCCCATAGGCAATTAACACCAGCCTACCCTCAGTTCCAGTGGAATCTGCTGCTAGAGTCTCAGAGGTATGCAGCACCATTTGCTGCAAATTGAACAGCGCTTAATTGACCGCAAAGAGTCCTGTTAGATGAGCTTAAGCAAAAGAATATTTCGCTTATTACTAACCATATTGAGCCTGGCTGGCGGCAGCCTCTTTTTTGCCGGCGCCCATGCCGAATCACTTAGAGTCGGTTTTTTTGATCTACCGCCCCACAGTATTCAGGATGCGACGGGAGTGGCACATGGGGCTGCCATTGAATACGTCAAACAAATCACCGACCGCATGGGTATCAGCGATGTCGAGTTCATTCAATATCCACTACCCAGATTGTTACTGATGCTCGAACAGGAGCGCATGGATGTTGTGATATTACTGGCGAAAAGCCCGGAGCGAGCCAGCAAGTTCTCCTTTACGCAGACACCACTGTACAGCGCTCAACCCGTGATATCCGTCCGTGCAACCCAGACACTGGACTCAATTACCTCAGCCAAGGATCTGCTGCCCCTCAAGATTGGCATGTGGCAGAACGGCTATCAGTCTCCCCTGCTGAATAATACCGGGCAGAATTTGCACACGCTTACCGGCAACGAGGTAGTCAGCAAAGGCGTGGCAATGGTGGTAGCCGGACGAATTGATGGGTTTTATTTCCCTGACGCGTACGCCCTGGATTACGAGGTCGAACGCAGTAAACTGCAGGGCAAGATCAAAATACTGCCAATGCCCGAACCCGAACTGGCGTTTTACAGCGTGTTTTCCAAAAGTGTCGGAGAACACTTCTTGGCCCGCTATGAGCAAGCCTTAAGCGCCCAGCAGACTGAAGCGCCGTATGAGACATTTCTGATTAGAGAACTGACGGGCGACTAATCAGTCAACCCAAAGGGACGCCACTGTGAAAGCGAAACTCTGTATCCGGACTTTCAATTAACGCCTGCTCCACAGCCCTGACTCTGCCTATGGAGCACTCGACATCTGCCGCATCACCATACAGATAGGCAAAGCGCAGATAGTTCTGAAAATGCCGGGCTTCGGATTTCAGCAAACCGAAATAGAACCCGCCCAACTCATCATCCAGATACGGCACCACCGCCTCAAAGCGCTCGCAGGAACGCGCCTCAATGAAGGCTCCGACCACCAGGGTATCGACGATTTTGTGTGGCTCATGGGTGCGTACGACTGCACGCAAACCCGATGCATAGCGACTCGCCGAAACGGGACGCAGAGATATCTTGCGTTTTTTCAGTATGCGCAACACCTGCTCATGATGAACAAGCTCTTCGCGCGCCAACTTCGACATGTAATTGATCAGTTCAAAGTGCTGCCCGTACTTGGCAATCAGACTCAGGGCAGTCGAAGCAGCCTTGAACTCACAGTTCTTGTGATCCAGCAGCATTACGTCCTGCTGCTCCAGCGCCGCCTTGACCCAGGCATCTGGCGTGCGGCAGCCGAGAAATGCATGAATTTCAGTCAGCACAGCAACCCCCGGGAAATTCCACCGATAGATAGACCTGGTGTGACAAGGAGTGGCAAGGCGCACTGCGAGTTCGTACAGCACAGAAAAAAGACAGTTTCAGAGAGCACAATGGCGGCCAGAAGCGAACAAAGGGGCTGGCATTATAGGGTCAGTACCCCATTGCAGCACCCCTTGCAGCTGGTTGAAAAAATATCGCGTTACCGATACCCCGCTTTCAACGAAGTGGCAGTTTCAGCGCACCTCAAAGCGCTGCTGCGCCAGCAGGCGGTCACCCTGAAACACCATGAAATGCCATTCACCTGGTACGACTTCGTAGCTTTCACTGAACTCGTACGCCATCACATCCTGCACCGCGTTAACCGCCAGCGGTTGCTGAACGACAATCTTGTCATGCCGCTGACCATCCGGAGTAATCACACCCGGCGTCAGGTAGAGCAAGGTCAACGGCAACTCACTGGCCTGCTTTCCGTTCAAGCTGTAGCGCAAGCCAAAGCGGCTGCCCAGCTTGGCGGGAATCACGCTGGTCTGCTCGATCGTCTGATTGTTTTGTGTCAGCAGGCGTTCACCCGGCTCATACTCCTGATACTGGCTCTGGAACAGGCCGTATTCGACAGGCCCCGTGATCTGGACATCCGCCACGGCAGCCAAAGGCAACAGACCAAGGGTTAAAATCAGAACGCGAGAGAGTGCTTGCATGTCATGCTCCAGGTGAGAATTCCTGCCAGCGTATGACATCGATATGACAGCTCAGTGACAATTCCAGCTGCAAATGAAAAGGGCCCTAGCGGGCCCTCAGACTGCTGACAAAGACCCTGGCCCAAAGCCGGGGTCTTTTGTTTAATAGGCCATCGTTTCGACAGGAACAGGCCTGATGCTTAGAGACCCTTCCCCCAAGCAGCATGCGCTGGAAATGGT
>JACCDZ011944674.1_pt1 | contig 23621 bp, 20 predicted proteins | sample 7449551 | NCBI WGS metagenome assembly JACCDZ01 (sample SAMN15323452, study PRJNA562643) | freshwater metagenome | isolation source: river surface water | place: USA:Blue River Watershed | collected 2017-08-18 | reverse complement strand
GCTAAAGCCACTTTTTATAGGCAACAATTCCGAATCCGGCTGCAATCACTAGCATGGCTCCCAGCGTATAAAAATAACCGTAAGTCGCGTGTAGTTCGGGCATGTTGTCGAAATTCATTCCGTAAATACCAGCGATGAATGTCAGCGGAACAAAAATCGCGGTGATCACAGTTAACACTTTCATGGTGTTGTTGAGTTGATGCGAGCTGATGGACAAATATCCGTTAATCAGGTCGCCACAAATTTCGTAATACATGGTGGTCAATCCGTGCAATCGTTCGCAACGTTCAAATAAATCCTGCAGTGCGTGCTCAATATCTCCGTCTTCGTCGATTAAACGTTGCGGAATATCTTTTAATAAGTTGGTGACGAGCTTTTCGTGGTAGCTGAAAATGCGTTTGAGTTTACGCAGTCGCGACTGATAAGCGATTAGTTCGCGCATTATGTCGTCATTCGGCTTTTCTTGCATTGAATCTTCCAGTTCGGTTAACGACGATTCAAACGCGAGTATCGTTTCGAGGTAGCGACCCACTGAAAAACGCATAATGCGCGAAGCCAACAAGCCAGGGCTCACCAATAAATTTTCGCTGTGCGCATTTTCCCAGTAGTAACTTATGCCCATCGAGTTGCGCGGATGGCAGCTGATAAGGCAACGATCTCCGGCAAATAATGCGATAGTCATTTGTTGAATAGTAAGATCTTTATTGAATTCGGTGATGCCTCGATAGAGCAGCAGTGTGTAATTATCAAACGTCTCGGTTTTTGGTGGGTGGCGAAAACGTTGCACATCTTCCACGGCCAGTGGATGGCATTCCATGGAGAGCAAAAATTGTTTTTCTACGACTGGCTCTTCCGCTAATAAGTCTATCCAAATGTAGCCGCTGTTATCGCGCTGCCAGCGTTCAATAAGTTCTTTACCACCCTGCAAGTGTTCGCCGTGAGTGGTGAGTAGTTGGGTTCTAATCATTAGTAAATGGTATCGAAAGTTGTTCGTCTAATTGTTAAATAGTCAGTGTGCGTCCGCCGTCGACGGTAATAATTTGCCCGGTGATGTAGGGTGCGTCCTTTGCTAAAAATAAAATTGTACGTGCAATGTCCTGTACTTGTCCGCGCTGTAATAAGGGGATTTGCGAGAGCATTTTTTCCTTATTTTCGTCCGATAGTTGCGCTTCAGTTTTTTTGTAATGATCTTCTGGCCATAAGATGGCACCCGGTGCAATGCCATTTACGCGCACTTCGGGAGCAAGTTCCTGAGCGAGGCTTTGGGTGAGCATCATATTGCCTGCTTTTGCGATAGAGTAAATGCTATGTTTTTTTAGCGGACGTTGCGCGTAGATATCTGCAATATTGATGATGCTGCCATGTGTCTTCTTTAAATGTGGTGCGAGTGCCTGAGCTAAAAAGAAGGGTGCTTTGAGGTTGGAGTTTATCAGGTTGTCCCAGTCCTCGGTGGAGGCTTCACCGATTGGCGTAGGGAAAAAACTGGAAGCGTTATTAACCAACAGGTCCAGACGTTGCCAATGTGCTGCACTTTGTTGTGCTAGTTTGATGACTTGGGTGTGGTCATTCAGGTCAGCCGCTATCCCGGCAGCAGAATTGTCTCGTTCACTATTTAAATCATCAATCAAATCTTGCGCTGCACTGGCGGAGTGGTTGTAGTGCACAATCACATTGAAGCCGGTGTTGTGAAGTTGCCGCGCAATTTCAGCACCTATACGTTTTGCCGCACCGGTAACCAGCGCTACTTTGTGGTGATTGCGGTCTGTTTGATTGGTTGGGGGTGATACAGACATATTTCTCTCCTGCAAAATATTATTCCGCAATGGAAAATTCTTGCTTTAAGTGTGTAATCTGTTCGAGCCGCAATCGTGCAATTGCTTCCCCAAACTCCGGGCCGGTAATACCCTTCTCGCGCAGGGCGGTGAGGTCAAGTTGCTGGCTAACGGCTAATGCGCGTCGAAAATAGTCAGCTTGTGGATAGCTTCGATTTTCAAAGCCTGTGCGGCCACGCGCATCTGCTTCACAGCATACCAAAAAGTGCTGGAAGCGTTCAGGCCTACGAAACGCGTCATTACCTTGCAGCACTTTTAATACAGTGGCAGGCTTGAGCTCCATGGCTCTGTGGCAGTGGGTATGCCACTGTGCCACCATCAGCGCCAGCTCCTTGTAATCTCGCGGTGCGGCCACGCGTTCACACAACTGTTTTACCAGCGGCAGGCTGCGCTCTTCATGTGCAATATGGCGCGGCCACTCTTCTCTGGGGGTGGTGGCTTTACCTAAATCATGCAGTAGGGTAGCAAAGCGAATGCAAGGGTTGATCGACAATTTTGCCGCTTGTTGCAAACTCATTAGCGTGTGTACACCGGTATCTATTTCCGGGTGATGTAGCGCGGTTTGCGGTACACCAAAGAGCGCATCAATTTCCGGGAATATTTTTTCCAGCGCATGGCACTCGCGCAACACGTGGATAAAAATTTCAGGGTTGGGTTCCGCGAGTGCACGTTCGGTTTCTTTCCAGATGCGCTCGGCAACTAAATGATCCGCTTCACCGTTCTTCACCATGGTTTGCATGAGCGCTATGGTTTCATTCGCAACGCGAAAGCCATATTGGTGATAGCGCGCCGCAAAACGCGCAATGCGCAGTATGCGTACCGGGTCTTCTGCAAAGGCGGGCGATACGTGACGAAGTAATTTATTGCGCAGGTCGGCTTGGCCACCGTAAGGGTCGATGATTTCGCCCTGTTCATTTTCCGCCATAGCGTTAATGGTAAGGTCGCGCCGGATAAGGTCGTCCTCCAGCGTCACTTCAGTGCCGCAATGAAAAATGAAGCCGGTGTAGCCTGGGCCAGTTTTTCGCTCGGTGCGGGCAAGGGCATATTCCTCTTTGGTTTGCGGATGCAGAAACACGGGGAAGTCTTTGCCAACGGCCGTGTAACCCATTGCTTGCAGTTGTTCTGGCGCCGCACCTACCACCACCCAATCACGCTCCGTGACTGTGCGCCCTAATAACTTGTCTCTAACAGCACCACCTACCAAAAATGTTTTCATGAGTCTCGCTTATTAAAGTTCTCGCTTATTAAAACCGTACCTTATTAAAAAGTAATGGCGATTTGTTGATGATGAAGTATAGGGGAATCAAGGTGATAAAAAAATCTACAAAATGACTTGTAGCTGAATAGAAATTAAATTACTCTCGTGCGACTAAACAACTTCATCTAACCATAGAACAAAATATTATGTATTCAATGAATTCCCTAAAACATCGCCAAGTAACCCTGCGACCAATTTTTTGGTGCATGGTCATTGCGCGTGTTTGGGCGGAATTTGTTGATTAATGTTTTAATCGTTGTAAACAAAGGCCGCAGCATAAAAACTGCGGCCTTTTTGTTTTTTTGGGTTCAGTTTTTAAATGAAGTAACTGCTGCGGACAATTTCAATTTCCTCCTCAGGGAATATAAGGAGTTATGCCGTGGCTGTGTTAGTTGCCTATTTTTCCGTGGTGCTTATTTGGGCCACAACGCCCCTCGCTATTCAATGGAGTAGCGATAGCCTTAGTTTTATTGCCGCTGCCGCGGCGCGCATGTCAATCGCGGTGGTATTAGCATTGTCATTGCTGACAATGTTACGCCAATCCCTGGCCATTTTTTGGCGGCATCGCATGATTTATTTTGCCGCGTCGATTGGCATTTTTCCCAATATGCCGGTGGTCTATTGGGCTGCGCAATTTATTCCTTCGGGGTTGGTCGCGGTGATATTTGCGTTGTCGCCATTTGTGACCGGCGTAATGACATTGTTATTGCTTAGGCAAAACCCCTTCACGCTAAAAAAAGTGCTGGCGCTGTTACTGGCGCTAATTGGATTGGTCGTTATTTTTTATCACCAATTGCATTTTGATTTTCGCTCGATTTATGGCATCTCGGGCATTTTGTTGTCCTGCGTGTTATTCAGTTTTAGCACTGTGTGGGTAAAAAAATTGACCGAGGAACAAGCTGTTTCTGTAGATGCTTTTCATCAGGCGACAGGCGGGCTGTTATTTTCGCTGCCGGGACTATTGCTGAGCTGGTGGTTAATGGACGGTGAGTTTCCGCAAACCGTATCCGTTAAGTCGGCCGGTTCTATTGTGTATTTGGCGATCGTGGGATCTTTGGTAGGTGCAGCGCTGTTTTTTTATATTTTGCAGCGCTTGTCTGCCAGTGCGGTATCGCTGATTACGCTAATGACACCGGTGTTGGCGATTTTGTTGGGCAAGAATTTGGCGAATGAGGAGTTGTCGGCGCAAACCTTAGTTGGGGTTGCTCTGGTATTGGTGGCGCTGCTGTTTTATTCCCCGTTTTCCCTGCAAGGGATCGCTCGATGGTGCTCGCAAAAGTTGCTCACGGGTTTGCAATCCGACGCCATTGTGGCGGAAGACGATCCTGAATCCGCACTCCATGAAGCAAGAGACGACATGATTCGCTACAAATGAGTTGTTTTGGTGCGCGCCTGGGTGGCGCGCTTGGTTTTTGTGCACCAAGCTTGTGCTTTGGTGGGTTTTGTTTTGGGTATGCAATCTTGTATTCAATCTGCAATACATTGATTTTTCTATAAAAAATAAAATTGGCGTGCTCCCTGCAATACTCGGGTCAAGCTAGCGTGAATTATCAATAGCTGCCTCAAAACAAACTAGTAAAGACCATTAATTAGAGGACAAACTCATGAAGAAGATGAAACAAACGTTAATTGCTGGTGCTGTAGCGCTGTCTGCTTTTGCAGGTTTTGCGGTTCCTGCGGCGCATGCAGATGTAGCGGCCAGTGTTGGCGTATCCAACATGTACTACTGGAGGGGTTATGATTTGGGCGGCGGTGCCGCGTTAACTGCCGATGTTAATGTTAGCGGTAGTGGTTTCTTCGCCGGTGCCTGGACTTCTTCAGGTGATGAAACATTGGGTACCGAATATGACCTTTACGCTGGTTACGCGGGTGAAGCTGGTATTTTCAAATATGGTGTGAGTGTGGTGTCTTATAACTACCCAGAGCTTGGTGGTGAAGACAAAATCGCGCCAGGTGATTATGTTGAAATTATTCCAATGATTGGCGTCGGTCCAGTGAAATTCACTTATTACGACGCAGTGGCTGCGGAAGTAGCACCGTTGAATAACGAAGATTATTCCTATGCAACCCTCGAGTTAATCTTCGATAAAGTGTCGTTCAAATATGGTCAACACATGGATGACGGCGACACCACCTCTTCTCACTTGGATGCAACTTACAAGTACAACGACAAACTCAGCTTTACCGTTGGCACCTTGATTGATGATGGTGATGATCCTGAGGCAGATGACGCTGCGTTCGTGGTTAACTTGTCGTTACCAATCGAATAACCTTCTAGTTATTCCGAGTAGAAAAAGGCAGGCCCCGGCTTGCCTTTTTTGTTTCTGATCAATGTTTATTAAATAATAATTATATGATTTAATAAAAGATTCTCTTATGGCCCTTATACTCGCGCTCGAACTCTGGTTCAATGCGTGCGCAGCGGCTTCACTCTTTTAAGGAATCTTTCATGTCTCGCTCTTCTATTCTTGTGACTGGTGGTGCCGGGTTTATCGGCAGCCATGTTTGCGTAGAACTAATTAATAACGGTTATTTGCCCGTAGTGGTGGATAACCTCATCAACAGCAAGCCCGAATCGCTCAAGCGCGTAGCCCAAATCACTGGCGTGGAACCGGTGTTTTATGAAGTTGATATCAACGATAAGGATGCTCTGCGCGAAGTCTTTAAAAAGTATGAAATTGAGGCGGTAATGCACTTTGCCGGCTTAAAAGCGGTGGGGGAATCCACCAAAATCCCCATGAAATACTACCGCTACAATGTGGCGGGAACCTTGTCACTTACTGAGGTTATGGAGGAGTTTGAGGTCTGGAAGATGATTTTCAGTTCCTCCGCTACCGTTTATGGCGACCCGGTTTCTGTGCCGATTGATGAAAGCTTTGCAACTGGTGCGACCAACCCTTATGGCCGCAGCAAGTTGATTGTGGAAGATATTCTGCGCGATATCGCCAAAGCGCCGGACAGTCGCTGGAATTTCTCTCTGCTGCGCTACTTCAATCCGGTTGGTGCGCATGAAAGTGGCTTGATCGGTGAAGATCCTGCTGGTATCCCCAATAACTTGTTGCCCTATGTTGCTCAAGTTGCGATTGGTAAGCTGCAAGAGTTGGGGGTGTTTGGCGATGACTACGAAACCATCGACGGTACTGGCGTACGCGACTACATCCATGTTGTAGATTTGGCCAAAGGCCACGTGGCGGCGTTGCGGGCGTTGGAGAAATTTGCCCCAGGGTGTCGCGCTTACAATTTGGGGACTGGCTCTGGTTTGTCGGTATTGCAGATAGTAAAAGCCTTTGAAGTGGCCAGTGGGCGTAAAGTGCCTTACAAAATATTGCCGCGTCGTCCCGGCGATATTGCCGCTTGTTATGCCAATGCAGACAAGGCCAAATCCGAGTTGGGCTGGGAGGCCGAGCTGGGGCTCGAGCGCATGATGCAAGATGCATGGCGCTGGCAATCGCAGAACCCTAATGGGTACGATGCATAAACGCCTCCACGGAGAAGCCCGCCGCGTGCGGGCTTTTTTTTGCACCAAATAATTTTATTTACACTAAATTTACGCTGAGTGGATTCAGCAGTTATAGTGGTACTAACTTTTCTCTTAAGGTGTTGGTGATGGTTCATTTATTTTGGCTATTTGTCGGGCTGGTTTTGCTTACTCTAGGGGGCGAGGCGCTGGTGCGCGGGGCGCTCGCTGCAGCGCGGCGAATCGGCGTATCGCCGCTGCTGGCCGGACTTGTCATTGTCGGCTTCGGTACCTCGGCCCCTGAATTGGTCGTGTCCTTACAAGCGGCGTTAAGCGGTCAGCCGGAAATCGCAGTCGGTAATGTGGTGGGTAGCAATATTGCGAATATCTTGCTGATTCTGGGGATTAGCGCGGTCATCATGCCATTAGTGACGCATATTCAATGTTTGAAACGAGACGGTTTGACCATGCTATTTGCCACCTTATTGTTTATGGGGTTGGCTAGCCTTGGTGGTTTGGGGCGTGTTGAAGGAATAGGTATGTTGTTGGTTTTGGTGGGCTATCTGATTTGGGCTTACCGCACCGAACGTGAAGACACGGCGAGCCCGGAAGCGCAACTGCACAAGGCTGAATCGGAGGAAATTGAGCTGGTACCTATGTCTATCCCTTTGACGCTGTTGACTACTCTGGGGGGATTGGCGATGTTGATTGTTGGTGCAAATCGCTTCCTGTTGGGTGCTGTTGGTTTAGGCGAGGCACTAGGAGTACCTGAGGCGATTATCGGGTTAACGGTCGTTGCTGTGGGGACCTCCTTGCCTGAGCTGGCGGTTTCTATTATCGCCGCCATACGAAAACACGCGGACGTTGCCGTGGGTAATATTATTGGAAGCAATATTTTTAACGTCCTCTGTATTTTGGGGATTTCATCCACTATTAGCCCGTTACCCGTGCAAGGACGTTTGTTAGAAATTGATCAATTTGTAATGCTCGGGGCCGCGGTTGCCCTGTTGTTATTTTTGTTTTTCGGCTTGCGTTTGTCGCGCTTGAAAGGCGGCTTATTATTGGCCGGGTACGTGGTTTATATTGCTGCGATGTTTGGTTTGCAGTCGTAATTCGTCAAGGTTATTCCTTTCTCCTGAAGCTGCCGCGAGCAATCCGGCGGCTTTTTTGTCGTTAAAACATGTGATCTGTTTTGCGAAAAAGCTTCTCACTTTTTACTCAATCAAGTGAGAGGCCCCAGCTTTGAGGGAATCTTCAAAAGTGAGAAGAGAAAATACGCTGACTGCTAGAAGCTTACTCTGGTGTTAGTTCACCAACACGACAATAACTTTAATAAGTAGTAAGACAACGCACACTTTTCTGGCAGTTGAAAGCTGTGCCTAACCATCAGCCAAGAGTTTTCTTCATCGCTACTCACAATTTTATAACGATAAAAAGCGTGCCTACCTTGCGACCACTTTGGGAGCAATGAGCTGGCCGCGATTGTGGTGTATCTGAAGGGAAATTTAGTGGAGACATCGATATGCAACCCATCAATTTGAGTCGGATATTATTCCTGCTCTGCAGCGTTTTATTTAGTCACAATCTCTTTGCGCAAACCAATCTTGCCTTAAACAAAACCGCGACCGCCAGTTCATCGCTGACCGCAGCCGCCAATGCGGTCGATGGGAATGGAGGTACTCGCTGGGAATCGGCACATGGAAATGGCCCCTCATGGCTTAGCGTGGATTTGGGGGCGAACGTTAACCTGTCGTCGGTCGTGATCGATTGGGAAGCGGCAAACGCAGCCAACTACGATGTTCAGGGTTCAACCAACGGCTCTACCTGGGTAAATCTTGCATCGCGCTCAGGCGGCACTTTTGGAACCCGAACCGATACTGTTGCAGTAACGGGTAGTTATCGTTTTGTTCGCATTAATGCCACTCAGCGCAGCGCCGGTAATGCCTGGGGCTATTCAGTATGGGAGTTGAAGGTTTACGGCAGTACTGCCGCCAGCAGTGGCTCCAGTAATTCAGCCAACACAAATCTGGCGCAGGGCGCCATTGTCGCGGCAAGCTCTCAGGTGCAACCCGCCACAATGGCGATTGATACCAATGCTGGTACGCGCTGGGAGTCTACTCACGGTGTGGATCCCGCCTGGATCAGTCTGGATTTTGGCTCGGCGAAACCCTTGGCGTCCGTTGTAATCGATTGGGAAGCGGCAAATGCAGCCAACTACGAGGTGCAGGGCTCCACTAACAATAGCAGCTGGACCACGCTCGCAACGCGCACCGGGGGAACCTTTGGTGCGCGGACCGATACTATTGCGCTAAACGGTTCATACCGCTACCTGCGTATTTATGGCACGGCGCGCAGTGCGGGTAACCAGTGGGGCTATTCGATTATCGAGCTGAAAGTTTATAGCTCTGGCGGTTTGGCGAGTAGCGCATCGTCGACTAGCAGTGCGCCAGTGGTGGTTTCCAGTCGCGCCGCTTCGTCCGTGGGCGTTGCCAGTTCCGTCAGTATTCCCGTGAATGTGACTTACAAGCCCTTGTACCCGAATCAATCCACGCCGGAAATTTCACGTAATTGGCGCATCGAAGCCGATGGCACCATTGTAACTTTTGGCAGTGGCCGCGCTCGCGCTCGCCACGAAGCGGAAGATATTTTCTATACCTTTCCATCGTTTTATCACGAGCATCGCACGTTTAAATTTGAAGTGCACGATCACACACCCAAGGGGGAATCGCGGGTGGAGATTTTCTACGAACCTGAATACGCCAACTTCAACGATATCGGTTGCCGCAAAAGTTTATTCAATCCATACCGTTCCTACTTTGGTGATAACGGCGGTTTCACCCGTATTCGCAATGCTGACCCCGCAACGGGTAAGGGTGAGTTGTGGCGCTGCACCGGGACACGTTTTGTGCCGGGCGAGCGCGAAGGCCAAACCGCATTGCGCACCGGGGAGTTCTACGATTTTGAATTTCAGCAATGGCTCGGGTTTACCGATACTGATCCGCGTGTGAGTGCGCAACGTGTGTACTACACCGATACTTTCCGCATCAAATTAGGCAGCCCCGGTTTGTATATCGTGAATAACGACGAGTTGAATGCGAAGTTGTCATCCGGTGGTGCTGCAACGGCAGCCCCGGTGCGTGCATTTAAAGGTATTGCGCAAGCGGATGTGATTAGCACATCGGGTGTGTTGGCCGACTCCGGTGCGCCTGGTTATCAATCGATTCGGTCGCCTCAATCGATCGCCAAGGGTTATCAAAAACCGTCTTACTTGCTTACTAACCCTGCCAACAATGCAACGGTAACCTACCGCGACGGCAATCAAACATTTACCGATCAAGTTATTGAATATGCACCAACGGCGGCGAGTCCATTTATTGTGGATCGTCATACACATCTTTGGACGGCATTTTTTCGTGAAGCCTTGAATATCCGCTGGGAGACGCATAATCAATTCTTAAACGGTCGCCGTATTCTTCACACCGATTTTGTAACAGGAAAGCACTTTGAATCAGGCAATCCGGATTTCACTGAGTTAGCAAATCTCTCTACGGGTTTGACGATCAATAATTCGTGTGTGGGTTGCCATGTCAATAATGGCCGCGGTCAAGCACCCGTTGCCGGACAGTTGCCGAATAGCATGGCGGTGAAAGTCAGTTCAGGTGCGACGGACATCAATGGCAATGCATTGCCACACAACTATTTTGGCAAGGTATTGCAGCCACAATCGCGCAATGGTGGTGTGCCGGCAGAAGCAATTACCAATGTGAGTTACACCACCGTGGCCGGAACGTTTAATGACGGCACCACCTATCAATTGCAAGCGCCTAATTATTCTGTACAAGTGCTCGATAGCGCCGGTGGGGCAGTAAATAATTTCTCACCGCGGATGGCACAAACTATTGTTGGTCTGGGTTTGTTGGAAGCAATTTCTGAAACGGTATTGTTGCAGCGCCATGATCCGAATGACAGTAACAGCGATGGAATTTCCGGTCGCGCAAATCAGGTTACTGATTTAAAAACCGGTGAGCAGCGCATTGGTCGTTTTGGCTGGAAAGCTTCCGTTGCAACTCTGGAGCAATTTACCGCTGATGCATTGCATGAAGACATAGGTGTTAGCACGAGTATCTTGCAAGGCCCTGCCTGCGGGATCAATCAAACAGCGTGTCGCAACGCGGGCCCCAATGGTATTGAGCTAAGCGATGCGCGGATGAGTTTATTGACTGTGTATATGCAAGCGCTCGGTGCTCCGGCCCGCCGTGCAGAAACTGTTAATAATGCCGATGTGGTTCGCGGTGAATTGGTGTTCGGTAATTTGGGTTGTGCCGCTTGTCATACGCCGAGTATGGCGACGGATTACGGCCATCCACTGGCGGAGTTGCGCGGGCAAACGATCAGGCCGTACACCGATTTGTTGTTGCACGATATGGGTGAAGGGTTGAGTGATCGTTTAACGTCTAATGCGACCTTGAATCGTGAATGGCGCACCCCGGCGCTTTGGGGTTTGGGGTTGGAAGAAGCGGTGAATGGTCACGGCCGTCTGCTGCATGATGGGCGTGCGCGCAATATTAATGAGGCGATTTTGTGGCATGGGGGCGAAGCGGCCGCAAGCCAATCTGCTTACAGAGCGGCGACTTCGACACAGCGTAACGATTTGATTAAATTCCTCGAATCTCTGTAGTTTTATTGCGTTGATTTGAAAAAATAAAAAACTCCCGTCAATGTGTGACGGGAGTTTTTCTATTTAACCGCAAGTCAAACGCAGTGCGGTTGATTGCATGAAATTCCTTGTGGGCGCGTATGATGCTTCCTTGCTGCATACGGTCACAGATTGAATGTCGGAGGTCTTCCTTGCCGACGCAAATCGTTACACCAAGTCTTTTTCGGTTGCAAACGACAAGGCGAAAGATTTTGGCCCTACGTTAATTGCGCCAGTCATGCTCATCATCGACAACATGGTTTTAATGTTGTGTTGTTTGCAGAACTCTCGGAATTCCACCAGGACTGGTTCGTCTTTAATTTCTTCCAGCAGGCCGCCGTAACTCATGGCAATAACTTCACTGCTTAAACCTTGTTGAATTTGCTTTTTCACATGCGTGAACAATTTTTCCAATGCGCCCAAAAAGCCCTTGCCGGTATCGATCTTGTCCGTTGCGCCGCGATGTAATTGGACGATGGGGCGCAAATTCAAAGCGCTTGCCAGTTTGAAGTTAATCCAGGAAATATTGTTGTCGCCTTTGCGCAAATGGCGACGTTCGCGCATGTAAGAAAGGTCGTTTGGAATTAAATAGCCGTAAACCTGATCGCGCATGTTGTCGATTTCACGAATTGATTTATTCAGCGGCAATTTGTCCACATGAATGCGTTTTACCAATTCGTAAACCAACAGCGCGTGGCCGGTAAACATGGACATTGAATCGTACAGACGAATGCGGAAGGGTGCGCGGCCTTCATTTTTTTCCAGTTCGCGGAATTTTGGTTCGTTCACCAGCGCCGCTTCAGAAACGCGCTTGAATACATCACTTTTTTTGCTGTTGATGGTAACTACTTGCACTAAATCGTATTTGGGTAACAGGCGCTCTTTTAAAATGTTGGTCATGTCATTGACAGACAGTGGATCGGATTGCGCCAAGCCATAAACATCACGCGAGTGATTTTTGTAAAACTTGAGCATGGTTTCCGGATCGCGATAATCCAGTTCCTGGCCCTTGGCGTGGTTGATGTATATCGGCAGCACTTCGATGTTGTGCTGTTGAATAAACTTTGCGGGCAAATCGCAAGTTGAGTCTACGGCAATACACGTCCTGGATGACATTTTTCTCGCTCCCATGATTAGCATAGTTAGTTTTGAATTCGCTATGCCGTCCCTGGCGAGTTATCCTGGCCCCGTTCAAAAGGCGCTATTTGATGGTGTCAGTATGGCGGGCGCACAAAGAATTCAGTAGTCGCATAAATCACTGCGTTTTGTGAGGCGTTGTTACTTCGTGTGTGAGATATGGCTTACACGGATGCAGATTTTTGCGCTAAAGGTTATAAGCGCCATGGGTGTCCAGTAGGGTAGAGCAGGGCCAATGGTTTGGGTAATTAAGAAGGAAAGATCGGGGTTGGGAGAGTTAATCGGCTTCCGGTGTCATGGGTAGCAATATGCTAAAGCACGCACCACCCAATTCTTAGCGGGTAATGCGTATGTCGCCTTCGTAGCTGCGCACAATTTCGGCGGCGACTGACAGGCCAATGCCCTGGCCTGGAATGCTGGTGTCCAGTCGCTGGCCACGTTCCAGAATTCGCTCGCGCTGGTCTTCGGGGACGCCGGGGCCGTCGTCTTCAATATCGATGCACAACTGTGCGCCCTCAATGGAGCTAGTCATTCGCACCTGTTGTTTGCCGTATTTAAACGCGTTTTCCAGCAGGTTTCCGACCAGCTCCATCACATCTTGCTCGTCCCCCGCCACCAGTGAGTTGGGGGCTAGGTCCAGCTCCTGCTGCATGCGTTTTTCGGCATAGACTTTTTGCAGGGTTGCGAACAGGCGTTGGGCAATGGGTTCAATGCGCGTGCGCCGGAAAGTCCCTTTTTGCTGGCTGGATACCGCGCGCTGCAATTGATAGGTCACTACCTGGCTCATGCGCGCGACCTGTTCGCTCAACTCTTTATCCGGGTCGGGTGACTGGTTGATTTTGCTTTGCAATACCGCCAGCGGTGTTTTCAAGCTGTGAGCCAGATCTGACAAGCTATTGCGGTAACGCTGGCGCAATGATTGTTCGCGGTCCAGAACCTGGTTTAAGTTGCTCACTATGTGCTGCAATTCTTTGGGGTGCTCTCCCTCGATACTGCTGGTGTCGCCACTTTGCATCGCCTTGAGCGCAATGGCGAGTTTCCCCAATGGCCGCAGGCCCCAGCGCAGAATCAGCGTTTGGGCAATTAGCAGGAATATCCCCGCAGCCCCCAACCAGCGCCAGAGTTCGCTGCGGTAGGCGCTCAGTTCGGCCAGGTATTCTTCAGCACTGTGAATGACGACAAAGTGGAAGGGGGTAGGGCTGCCTTTGGCGTCTTCCCAATTCACGGTATAACGGGCGACAAAATGGCGTTTGTTATCGAGTAACTTCTCGCTGAACAACATCTTGCCCGGTGTATCGCTTTTGGCGATTTTTTTATACTCCGGTGGATTTGTGATCGCGGCCGAGTTTGAGTGCCAGACCGCCTTTTCTTTACCATCAAAAATATAGCCGTAGAGGCCCGAGTTGGGATGCTCAAAATCGGCCTCGCTCAGTGTGACTGAGGTGATACGCAATCCCGTGATACGGCCATTTCTGGTTTCCGGTTCGGCCACGCTCATCAGCAAATTCACATGGCCGCGCAGGCGCGATCGCTCCGCCACCTCCAGGCTGTTCTCAAAGGCGCGATCAAGAAAAAAACCGGTCAACCCCAAAAATAGCGGCAATAGCAGCGCCGATGCCAGCAACAGGCGCGAGGCGATAGAACTGAAACGTGCGCCCACGCCTATTGCTTGTCCAGGTTAAAGCGATAACCAAGGCCGCGCTGGGTGGTGATCAAGTTGAGGGTGCCTTCCGGATCCAGCTTTTTGCGCAAGCGCCCTACGAACACTTCGATCACATTGCTGTCGCGGTCGTAATCCTGCGCGTAGAGATGTTCCGTCAGCTCGCTTTTGGAGATGTTTTTACCGGCGTGCATCGCCAGATAGGTAAGGGTGTTGTACTCGAAACTGGTGAGCTCCACTTCTGCTTCATCGCGAAAGACGCGCTTGGCGCTGGTGTCAATGGAGATAGGGCCATAGCGCAACACCGAGGACGCGTGGCCGCTAGCGCGGCGCAGCAACGCGTGAATGCGCGCGCGCAGTTCTTCCGGGTGAAACGGCTTGGTTAGGTAGTCATCGGCGCCCGCTTCAAGCCCTTCTACTTTGTCTTGCCAGTTTCCGCGCGCCGTCAAAATAAGGATCGGGAAATTACGCGCTTTCGCTCGCAATTGTTTAATCAGGTTGGAGCCATCCAGCAGCGGCAGGCCCAAATCGATAATTGCGAGGTCGTAATCGTATTCAGTCCCCAGGAACAAACCCTCACGGCCATCCGCGGCGGCATCGCAGGCATACTTTTCCGCTGCCATCAGGCTCTGAATCTGCTCGCGCAGCGGCTTTTCGTCTTCAACAATCAGGATTCGCATAGTGGGTGTCAGTCCGTGCTGGATGGGTAGAAACAACTAGTTGTTAATAATTTGACCGGTTTGGCCGTGGACGCGGACAACTTTCATCCGGCCAGAATTTAACACCTTGACGCCGTAGACAACACCGTTTTCGGTTTGTTGGCTATTGACACTCATCACCTGCCCACCGGTAGAGCGGCGTACCAGTTCAGCGGCTTGTGCGGGGGTTATTTGGGGCGGCGGTGGGTCGGACGGGATAGGATCATTGTCGATACGACGGCTATCGATCATGTCATTGGTGGGGGTGCTGGTGGAGATCCCCATATCGCCGCCCAGTAAATCCGGTTCGGCAGCGGCAGGCAAGGCGCCGAGCAGCAAAGTGGCCAGCAATCCGCTGGCAGCGCAGGTGCGTAAACGGGTGATATGACGAATAAACGACTTCATACTACTGGGTCCGGCAATACTTGATCCAACAAGATTTATGCCTTCACTATCGCTGCTGTTTCCCCAAAGGTCAATTTGACCTTTGGGGTTTTCGGTAAAGCGTTATTCACAAAGTCCTATCTGTGACGAATGCGGTCGCCAGGGTGATGACGAGTTTCGGTCTGGTAAATCCGGCCACCGTACAAATAGCTCACTTCATAACCCACCAGCTGGCGCTCATAACGAGTGCGGTATTGAGTGGAGCAAACTTCGCGGTCTTCATAGCGCGTCACTGTGCGGCCACCACCGGCAACATCGTTACCAATTGCTGCGCCGATCAAGCCTCCCGCTGCCGTCGCGTGACCGCTATGGCCAATTTCTTTACCAATCGCTGCACCGATCAAGCCGCCAACGACAGTGCCTTGGAAAGAGTCACCGCCGCGCTGACGCTCGCGGTAAGCCACGGTTTCAACCTGGCAGGATTCGCGTGGTACATCCACCGCGACCTCGCGGTAAATCGGGCGCACATCAGTCACTGGGGCGTAGTAGTCCCGTTCATAAACCACGACTGTCTCATGGTGATGGTGTCTGTGGTGATCGTGGCCGTGACGATGATGATCGCGATCCGCCAGTGCATTGTTAGCCAGCAGTAGGCTGATGCTGGCCAGGGTGCTGATGAGTAACAAGCGTTTCATGGTGGTATCTCCGTTGGGGGTTAATACAGAGGTTTCTGTATTGGATTAACGTGATTCCAGACTAGTCCTCGTAAACTGAATTCAAACTGAAAGCCCTTCGCGTTTTATTGTGCGCCAGATCGCAATTGCGCTAACTCGCCGGAATTTGTGTGGGCGTTGGAAATAAAGCCCGCAAATGCGCCAATTTGTGGTGCAACTCGGGTTATAATCGCGGCCATTTTTTCCAAACTGCATTTTGGGCTTTCCCGCACACGCACAGGTTGTTTCATGTCTGCATCCAAATCTGAAATAAACGTTAAAGACTACATGGCCGGTCTTGGTCAAAAAGCGCGCACGGCTTCTCGCATCATTGCGGCGGCGCCCACCGCCCTGAAAAACAAGGCATTGTTGGCGATTGCTGACGAGCTGGATAGATCGCGCATTACCTTGGTCGCTGAAAATCAGAAAGACCTGGCGGCTGGCAAGGCCAATGGTCTGGATGCCGCCATGCTCGACCGACTGGCAGTTAAACCAACCACTATCGACGGAATGATTGAAGGGTTGCGCCAGGTTGCGGCATTGTCTGATCCCTGCGGTGAAATCACCGATATGAGCTACCGCCCTAGTGGTATCCAGGTAGGCAAGATGCGTGTGCCTTTGGGGGTGGTGGGGATTATTTATGAATCCCGCCCCAACGTAACTATCGATGCCGCCAGCCTGTGTTTGAAGTCCGGCAATGCGGCGATTTTGCGCGGTGGCAGCGAAGCAATTCACTCTAACCGCGCTATCGCCAATTGTTTACAAGCAGGCTTGAAAGCTGCTGGTTTGCCTGCAGAAGTGGTACAAGTGGTAGAGACCACCGATCGCGCGGCAGTGGGCGAGCTGATCACCATGCCGCAGTTTGTGGATGTAATTGTTCCCCGCGGTGGTAAAGGGCTGATCGAGCGTATCAGCAATGATGCCAAGGTACCGGTGATCAAACACCTCGACGGTATTTGCCATGTCTACATCGACGATAAAGCCGATCTGGATAAAGCCTTCACGATTTCCATGAACGCTAAAACGCATCGCTACGGTGTTTGCAATGCCATGGAAACACTGTTGGTTCATGAGCAAATTGCGGCGCAAATTCTCCCGCGTCTTGCCGCTGCCTATACCGAAAAAGGTGTGGAGCTGCGTGGCGACGATAAGACCCGCGCAATTATTTCTGCAAATGCCGCAACCGAAGAGGACTGGGCAACCGAATACCTCGCGCCGATTTTATCGATCAAGTTGGTGAGCGGTTTGGATGAAGCTGTCGCGCATATCAATCAATACAGCTCCCAGCATACAGACGCGATCGTAAGCGAAGACTACACCCGCGCGCGCCGCTTTATCACCGAAGTGGATTCAGCGTCGGTGATGGTGAATGCATCCACGCGTTTTGCCGATGGTTTTGAATACGGGCTGGGTGCGGAAATTGGAATTTCTACCGACAAAATCCACGCGCGTGGACCTGTAGGGTTGGAAGGTCTGACCTCGCAAAAATGGGTAGTGTTTGGTGATGGGCACATCCGCACCTAAGCCCCATAGCCTGGGTTTATTTGGTGGTACTTTTGATCCGATTCATCTCGGGCATTTGCGTCTGGCGCTGGAGTTAAAGCAACAGCTGGCGCTGGATGAAATGCGGTTAATGCCTTGCTACATTCCACCGCATCGCGCATCGCCCAGTGTGGATGCGCAACAACGATTAACGATGTTGCAGCTCGCGTTAAAGGAATGTCCGCAATTGCACTGGGATGCGCGTGAACTGCAACGCGAAAAACCCTCCTACACTTATGACACTTTGCGCGAGTTGCGCACTGAGTTGGGTGAAGAGGTGAGCCTGAGTTGGTGTATGGGCATGGACAGTTTTGTCGCGCTCGATACTTGGCATCGGTGGCAGGAATTAATCGAGCTTGCTCATCTCGTGGTTGTCGCGCGTCCCGGTTGGGAGTTGCCAGCGCAGGGGCCTGTGGCGGATCTAATCGTGCAACATCGCGCGGATGCTGAAGCAATTCGCTCCGCATCTGCTGGTAAGTTGGTGATATTGGAACAGCGTTTGTTGCCAATTTCCGCCACGGAAATTCGCGCACAAATCAAGGCGGGAGAATCGCCGCAGTTTTTAGTGCCCGATGCGGTATGGAGTTACATCCGCGCGCAGGGGCTGTACCGATCTTAATAAATTTTATTGTTAGTTTTTTAGTAAATAGGTAACTGAATGTCAGATTTAAATAAAGCGATCATCGAAGCCCTTGAAAATCTCAAAGGCAAAAACATTGTCACACTCGATGTACGCGAACTCAGCGATGTGATGGACACATTGATTATCGCGAGCGGTACTTCCAGCCGTCACTCGCGCTCACTGGCGGAGAACCTGGTAGAAGAAACCAAAAAAGCCGGTTTTCGTGCATTGGGTGTTGAAGGCCTTGAAACCGGTGATTGGGTGCTGGTCGACTTCGGCGATACCGTAGTGCACGTGATGCAACAGGAAACCCGCGATTACTACGAGTTGGAAAAACTCTGGTCGATGAAGCCAGCGAATCGTACGTAATTACTGATGAGTGCGTCCCTGCAGATTTAGCAGTGACGGACTGTCGCAGACAGGGGTGAGGCAAGCGTTTGCAAAACATGTTTTGCGCGCAGCTGAACGACAACAGGTTTACCTGTTGGCAGGCCCGCCCAGCGGTCGACGACAAGCCTACATGGATGTATTCACGGCGTGTCCGGCACTGCTAAATCTGGAGTGATGCACGGTGCTAAAAAGTATCACCGAATGCGCATAAGAATTATCGCCGTAGGCACAAAAATGCCCGATTGGGTTGAAGCGGGTTACGCGGAATATGCCAAGCGTATGCCGCGCGATCTCACTGTGGAAATGGTGGAGTTGCCACTCGCCCAGCGCAGCAAAAATAGTGACATCGCCAAAGCCATGGAAAAGGAAGGCGAAGCTATGCTTGCAGCAATTGAAAAAGGCGGCAAAGACGAACAAGTCATTGCGTTAGAGGTCAAAGGCAAACCCTGGAGCACCGAACAACTCGCGGAAAATCTCGCGAGTTGGAAAATGAGTGGCAACAACTACTCATTATTAATTGGTGGCCCGGATGGATTGGCACCGGCGTGTGTGCAAAAGGCGTCGATCAAATGGTCGCTTTCGCCGTTGACCTTGCCGCATCCACTCGTGCGCATTTTAGTGATAGAACAGTTATATCGGGCCAGCAGTATTTTGCAAAATCATCCATACCATAAATAATTTGCAGAAAATAAAACCATCACCGCCACATCAACCTTGATTTAATTTTCGGCCCGACCATGCAAGAAAACCAACATTTTAAAGATCACCAGCGCGAAGCTAAATTATTTCGCAATCGCGTGCTGGTGATGGCAACGTTTATGTTGCTATTGGTATGCACGTTGGTTTATCGCTACTACGATTTGCAAATCGTTAACTACGAAGAATACGCCACTCAATCCGAGCGCAACCGCGTTCACGTGCAACCAGTACCGCCGACACGCGGTTTAATTTTTGATCGTAACAATGAATTGCTGGCCGACAACAAAGCCAGCTTTACCTTGTCGGTAGTCAGTGCGGACGCTACCGAATTAAATAACACCATCGAGCTGCTCAAAACCCTGATCGAAATTACCCCGTCCGATTTGGGCAAATTCTATAAAGCGCAAAAGCAGCGCCGCCATAAGCTCGACCCGGTTCCGCTGCGTTATCGTCTGACCGAAGACGAAATTGCGCGTCTCGCGGTAAACCAGCATTTGCTGGATGGTGTAGAGGTTAATGCGGAGTTGGTACGCAACTACCCGCACATGGATATGTTTGCTCATGTAATTGGCTATACCGGGCGCATCAGTGAAAAAGATATGAATAGCTTTACGCCGGAGCAACTGCAGCGCTACTCGGGTACCCATGCGATTGGTAAGAGTGGTATCGAAAGCAGTTATGAAAATGTACTGCTTGGACAGGTGGGCAGCCAAAACGTAGAGACCAATGCCCGTGGCCGGGTCATGCGCGTGTTGGATCGTATCGATTCGGCGCAAGGCAGCGATTTGCACTTATATTTGGACACGCACCTGCAAGAAACGGCGGTTGCTGCCATGCAAGGGCGCCGCGGTGCGGTAGTGGCAATTGATGTAAAAACCGGCGGCGTATTGGCAGCGGTCAGTAATCCCGGGTTTGATCCCAACCTGTTCGTGACCGGTATTGGGTATCGCGATTACAAAAACTTGAATGACGATATTGATACCCCTCTATTTAACCGCTTCTTGCAAGCGCAGTATCCGCCTGGTTCCACCATTAAACCGGTGATTGGACTGGCGGGTTTGTACCATGGTGTTACTGACGTAGATCGCGCGATTTCAGACCCTGGTTTTTTTACACTGCCGGGCAGTTCGCGTATTTATCGCGACTGGAGTCTAGCCAAGACCGGAGGTGGCCACGGTCGGGTGAATCTTAAAGTGGGTATTTCGCAATCCTGTGATACCTATTTCTGGGATCTGGGTACCCGTATGGGAATCGACAAGATGAGTGCGTTTGGTACCCATTTTGGTTTGGGTCTGGCAACGGGTATCGATGTGCCCAGTGAGCGTAAGGGCATTTGGCCATCGCGGGAGTGGAAGCGGGCCGCCAAAGGTCAGGCCTGGTATCCCGGCGATACGGTAAACATGTCTATCGGACAGGGCTTTGTGTTGGCAACTCCACTGCAATTAGCGGTGGTTGCCAGCACCATCGCTAATCGCGGTGTGCGCTACCGGCCGCAATTTGTGCAGCGCATTGGCGACAAGGTTCATGAGCCGATTATCGAAGAAACGCTGGATGCGAAAACCGAATACTGGGACGCAATTTTTGAGGGTATGGCTGAAGTGGTCCACGGTCCGCGCGGAACTGCTAACCGCTATATGAGCCCCGGTGCGGAATATCGCATGGCGGGTAAGTCGGGTACGGCGCAGGTGGTGGGCATTGCACAGAACGCCAAGTACAAATCGGAATTGCTCAAGGAGCGTCACCGCGATCACGCACTGTTTATCGCGTTTGCGCCGCTGGAAGACCCAAAAATCGCTGTGGCCGTCATGGTCGAAAATGCGGAAGGTGGCTCCAGTAAGGCGGCGCCGGTGGCTCGCTGGGTAATGGATGCCTATCTGCTGGGTTATTACCTGAAACCGGGAGAGCCGGTTCCTCCGTTGGGATTTCACCCAGCCGCTATTATTAAACGCGCGAACAATTACATTGCCGAACGCAAAGCCGCGCGCGAAGCCAAAGCGGCAGAAGAAGCAGCAAAATTGGCGGGCTCATCCGCATCCTCGGTATCTACTTCCAGTGCGGGAGCTAGCCAATAATGAATCGACAGGATTTTCAGCGGCGCATGCCGGAAGCGTCACGTGCGTTCAGTCGTCCGACGCGCTTGGCGGAGCGTTTACACATCGACTTTTTCCTATTGATGTTGTTGCTGTTATTAACCACGATTGGCCTGACCGTACTCTACAGCGCCAGTGGGCACAACTTGCCCAGTGTGGAAAAGCAGGGCACTTTTTTTATCATCGCTTACGTGACCATGTTCGTGGTGGCGCAGATCCCGGTGGATTTAATCCGGCGGATGGCACCATTCGCCTATGTAGGCGGCGTCTTGTTGCTGCTGGCAGTGACTATCTTTGGCGATATTTCCATGGGTGCCCAACGCTGGTTGCAGATTGGCAGCTTTCGCTTCCAGCCCTCGGAAATTATGAAGCTCGCCATGCCGATTACCGTAGCGGCCTTCCTGAGTAGCGGGTTTCTGCCGCCGAGTTTTAAACGCGTAGTCGCCGTATTGGCGCTGATCGGAATTCCCACCGCGTTGATTATTGAACAGCCAGATTTGGGTACATCGATTCTGGTGGCCACCTCGGGAATGATGGTGTTGTTTTTCTCCGGATTGTTGTGGCGCTACATCGCGGCTGCGGCAGTAGTTTTTGGGGCGAGCCTTTGGCACATCTGGCATTACATGTTGTACGACTACCAACGTCAGCGGGTGTTAACCATGCTCGATCCGACGCAAGATCCGCTCGGTACTGGCTGGAATATTATCCAATCCAAAACCGCTATTGGCTCCGGTGGTCTCTCGGGCAAAGGTTGGATGGAGGGCACCCAGTCGCGTCTCGACTTCCTGCCAGAAGGCCACACGGATTTTATTATCGCGGTGATGTCGGAGGAGTTTGGGTTGCTGGGGGTGATAATGCTGTTGACGGTTTATGCGCTGGTAATTATTCGTGGCTTGACCATCGCGGTGAAATCGCAAAACACCTTCGGACGCCTGCTGGCCGCCAGTGTTAGCTCGACCTTTTTTGTGTACGTGTTTGTAAATATGGGTATGGTGTCGGGCATGCTGCCGGTGGTGGGTGTACCCTTGCCGCTGATCAGTCAGGGCGGTACCGCGATCGTTGCGCTCTTTGCCGGGTTTGGTTTGTTGATGGCTATCTCCACCGAACAGAAGCGCGTGATGACGCCCCAGTCCTGAAGCAGATGCGGTTGTTTGTCGAGCAAAAAAATGAGAAGAAAGGTTATGCGTTTTCCCCACATTAAATCCTGGTCGTTAGTTAAGGGCTGGCTCAGCGCGGTTGGTTTAGGCTTGTGCGCGGGTGCCAATGCCGATTACAGCCAGCATCCACTGGCGGCGGAATTTGTGAATGAGATGGTGCAGCAGCATGGGTTTACTGCCGCCGAAATCAATCAATGGTTGAGCAAGGCGGAGAAGCGCCAACCGATTCTGGATGCCATTGCGCGCCCGGCGGAAAAATCCAAAACCTGGAAAGAGTACCGACCGATTTTTATTATCCCTGTGCGCATCACTAATGGTGTTGCCTTCTGGAATGAGAATCGCGCGGCGCTCGCGCGCGCCGAAAAAGAGTTTGGTGTGCCCGCCGAAATTATCGTGGCGATAATTGGAGTGGAAACCAACTACGGTAAAAATACTGGCAGTTGGTATGTAATAGATGCGTTAACCACGCTCGCGTTTGACTATCCGCCGCGCGCGCCTTTTTTTCGCTCAGAACTGGTGAATTATTTCATCCTCACGCGCGAGCAAAAGCACAATCCGCTTGAATTTAAAGGTTCCTACGCAGGCGCTATGGGTTATGGCCAATTTATGCCCTCCAGCTACCGCAATTTTGCAGTGGACTTTAACGGCGATGGTTTTACGGATATCTGGAACAACACTACCGATGCGATTGGCAGTGTGGCCAACTACTTTAAAAAACACGGTTGGCAAACCGGCAAGCCAGTAGTGGTTCCGGCTAAACTGACGCAAGCGCGTGAGCAAGTTAGCGCTCATGCTTCGTTCAATAAAGTGGAGCCGCCCGCGCTTAAAGTAAGTGATTGGAAAAAACTCGGTGTAGCACCAATAGTAAAAATTGCGGCGCGCACACCGGCAATCACTGTTGAATTTGAGGGCGTGAATGGCCTGGAGTATTGGTTTGGTCTGCAAAACTTCTACACCATCACCCGTTACAATCGCAGCCCCATGTACGCCATGGCAGTCTATGATTTGAGTCAGGATATTAAAGCCGCAATGAAACAGAGCGGAAAAAAATAACGCTTACTCAAGGGCAAAGCACATGCAGCAATATTCATCATCGCCAGTTTTTAGCAAGCATCAACCCCGGATGTATCTAGTATTGGCGTTGTTGTGCGTGTTCCTTGCCGCCTGTTCCGGTTCCAAGCCCAAAACCAAAACTACAGAGCCCTACAATCCTAATGATGGTCGTTATAAGCACGATAAGGATTTTGGCCCGAGTGAAGAAGTAGATCTCTCCCATATTCCCGATG
>JACCDZ010155459.1_pt1 | contig 23624 bp, 25 predicted proteins | sample 7449551 | NCBI WGS metagenome assembly JACCDZ01 (sample SAMN15323452, study PRJNA562643) | freshwater metagenome | isolation source: river surface water | place: USA:Blue River Watershed | collected 2017-08-18 | reverse complement strand
GGCGATTTACGCCCTGCGCCCGCTGGATTTTGCCGTTTTCCCCACCATCCTGCTGGCCGCGACCCTGCTGCGCCTGGCGCTGAACGTGGCCTCCACGCGCGTAGTGCTGCTGCACGGCCAGGAGGGCCACGACGCCGCGGGCAAGGTGATCCAGGCGTTCGGTGAAGTGGTGATCGGCGGCAACTACGTGGTGGGTGCCGTGGTGTTCGCCATCCTGATGATCATCAACTTCGTGGTGGTTACCAAGGGCGCCGGGCGGATTTCCGAGGTAAGTGCGCGCTTCACCCTCGACGCCATGCCCGGCAAGCAGATGGCCATCGACGCGGACCTCAATGCCGGTCTGATCGATCAGGCCGAAGCCAAGAAACGGCGTGCCGAGGTGGCCCAGGAGGCTGACTTCTACGGCTCGATGGACGGTGCCTCGAAATTCGTCCGTGGCGATGCTATTGCCGGCCTGCTGATTCTTTTCATCAACCTGATTGGCGGTATCGCCATCGGCGTGGCCCAGCATGATCTGCCATTCTCCGAAGCCGGGCGAATTTACACCCTGCTGACCATCGGTGACGGTCTGGTAGCGCAGATCCCTTCGCTGCTGTTGTCCACTGCGGCCGCCATCATGGTCACCCGGGTATCCACTTCCGAGGACATGGGTGCCCAGGTCAGCCGGCAGATGTTCGCCTCGCCCAAGGCTTTGGCCGTGGCGGCCGCGATCATGATCGCCATGGGCCTGGTGCCGGGCATGCCGCATTTCTCGTTCATCAGCCTCGGTCTGGTGGCTGCCGGTGCGGCCTACTGGATTGCCAACAAGCAGCGCAAGGTCAAGGAAGAGGAGGTCAAGGAGGTCAAGCGCCAGCAGGAGCTGCTGCCGGCGCAGAAGGCCCAGGAGGTCAAGGAGCTGGGCTGGGACGACGTGACCCCGGTGGACATGGTCGGCCTGGAGGTCGGCTACCGCCTGATCCCGCTGGTCGATCGCAACCAGGGTGGCCAGTTGCTCGCGCGGATCAAGGGCGTGCGCAAGAAGCTGTCGCAGGAGATGGGCTTCCTGATGCCGTCGGTACATATCCGCGACAACCTCGACCTGCTGCCCAATGCCTATCGCCTGACCCTGATGGGCGTCAGCGTGGCGGAGGCGGAGGTCTACCCGGAGCGCGAGCTGGCGATCAACCCCGGCCAGGTGTTCGGTACCCTCAACGGCATTGCCGCCAAAGATCCGGCGTTCGGTCTGGAGGCGGTGTGGATCGACCCGACCCAGCGCGACCAGGCGCAATCGCTGGGCTACACCGTGGTGGACGCCAGTACCGTGGTTGCCACTCACCTCAACCAGGTGCTGCACAAGCACGCCCATGAGCTGCTCGGTCATGAGGAAGTGCAGCAGCTGCTGCAACTGCTGGCCAAGAGCTCGCCGAAACTGGCCGAAGAGCTGGTGCCGGGCATGGTCTCGCTGTCGACCCTGCTCAAGGTGCTGCAGACGCTGCTGGCCGAACAGGTGCCGGTGCGCGACATCCGCAGCATCGCCGAGGCGATCTCCAACGTCGCGAGCAAGAGTCAAGATCCCGCCGCGATGGTCGCTGCAGTCCGCGTCGCACTTTCCCGTGCAATCGTGCAAAGCATTGTGGGACTAGAGCCGGAGCTGCCTGTGATCACCCTGGAACCCAGGTTGGAACAGTTATTGCTGAATAGCCTGCAGAAGGCCGGTCAGGGCTCCGAGGATGGCATCCTCCTCGAACCCGGCATGGCCGAGAAGCTGCAACGCTCCCTGGTGGAAGCGGCGCAGCGCCAGGAAATGCTCGGCAAGCCGGTGATCCTGCTGGTGGCCGGTCCGGTCCGGGCGATGCTCTCGCGCTTTGCGCGGCTCGCCGTACCCAGCATGCACGTACTGGCCTACCAGGAAATACCGGATAACAAGCAGGTCACGATCGTCGCCACGGTCGGCCAGAACTGAGGGTTCTAAGCCATGCAAGTCAAACGCTTCTTCGCCGCCGATATGCGTACCGCCATGAAGCTGGTGCGTGACGAACTGGGCGCCGATGCCGCCATCATCGGCAACCGCCGCGTGGCCGGCGGCGTGGAGCTGACCGCGGCGCTGGATTACCAGCCGGCCACCCCGGCGCGTACGCCCAATCCGGCCCTGGAGGCCGAGCTGCGCAAGACCCAGGCGAAAATCGCCAACGCTCAGGCGGAGCTGACCATCCGCGCCGTGGCCGACGAGCGCAAGGATCGCCAGCTGTTCGCCAACGAATCGCTGATCGCGCCTGAGCTGCCGGCTACTGCAGTCAAGGTGCAGCGTCCGGTTGCCGCCGCCCAGCCGCAGCCGGCTCGCGCCGCGGCGGCGCCAGTCGATCAGCATGCCCTCGACGCCATGCGCTTCGAGCTGCACGGTCTGCGCGAGCTGATCGAGGTGCAGCTGGGCTCCATCGCCTGGGGCCAGTTGCAGAACCGCAAGCCGCAGCAGGCCAACCTGTGGCGTCGCCTGCAGCGCATGGGCCTGTCCGCCGAGCTGTCCAAGGCCCTGCTGGAACGCGTGGCCAAGGTCGCCGAGCCGAAGCAGGCCTGGCGCATGCTGCTGGCTCACCTGGCTCACGCGATCAGAACTCCGGCGGTGGAGCCGCTGGAGGAGGGCGGTGTCATTGCCCTGGTCGGGCCGGCGGGTATGGGCAAGACCACCACCCTGGCCAAGATGGCGGCGCGCTACGTGCTGAAGTACGGCTCGCAGAGCATTGCCCTGGTCAGCATGGACTGCTTCCGCATCGGCGCCCAGGAGCAGATCAAGACCCTCGGTCGCATCCTCAACGTGCCGGTGACCCAGGTCGAGCCAGGGCAATCGCTGGTCCAGGCGCTGGCGCCGCTGGCCCGCAAGAAGGTGATCCTGATCGACACCGCCGGCCTGCCGGGCAATGATCCGGCCCTGCGTCAGCAGCTGGACAGCCTGGCCGTGCGCGGCCTGAAGGCCAAGAACTACCTGGTGCTGGCTGCCACCAGCCAGGCTCAGGTGCTCAAGGCGGCCTATCACAGCTACAAGCACTGCGGCCTGGCCGGGTGCATCCTGAGCAAGGTGGACGAGGCGGCCAATCTCGGCGAGGTTCTGGGGCTGGCTATCAGCCAGCATCTCCCGGTAGCCTATCTGGCAGATGGGCCGAAGATTCCGGACGATCTGCAGGTGCCGCGCAGCCACCAACTGGTGAGCCGTGCCGTGAGCCTGCAGACTGCCGAAGATCCGAGTGAAGAAGCCATGGCCGATATGTTCGCGGGCTTCTATCATCCGCGCCGTGCAGGGTAGGGCAGGCGACGGCGGACAAGGCGTTCTAGTGTGTAGGAAAGGGTCGGTGAAGTTGCCCGACCAGCCCAGACCAGGCAAGACAAGGTAAAGAGAAGAACATGGGTAGTATGCATCCCGTACAGGTGATCGCGGTGACTGGCGGCAAGGGCGGCGTCGGCAAGACCAACGTGTCGGTGAATCTGTCGCTGGCACTGGCCGACCTTGGTCGCCGGGTCATGCTGATGGACGCCGACCTTGGTCTTGCCAACGTTGACGTGCTGCTCGGCCTGACCCCCAAGCGCACCCTGGCCGATGTGATCAATGGCGAATGCGACCTCAAGGACGTGCTGCTGCAGGGGCCCGGCGGCATCCGTATCGTGCCCGCTGCATCCGGTACGCAGAGCATGGTGCAGCTGTCGCCGGTGCAGCATGCCGGCCTGATCCAGGCCTTCAGCGATATCAGTGACAACCTCGACGTGCTGGTGATCGACACGGCCGCCGGCATCGGCGACGGCGTGGTCAGCTTCGTCCGCGCCGCCCAGGAAGTGCTGGTGGTGGTGTGCGACGAGCCGACGTCGATCACCGACGCCTACGCGCTGATCAAGCTGCTCAACCGCGACTACGGCATGAGCCGCTTCCGCGTGCTGGCCAACATGGCTCACAGTCCGCAGGAAGGACGCAATCTGTTTGCTAAGCTGACCAAGGTAACCGACCGTTTTCTCGATGTGGCCCTGCAGTACGTCGGCGCCGTTCCCTACGACGAATCCGTCCGCAAGGCCGTGCAGAAGCAGCGCGCGGTATATGAAGCCTTCCCGCGCTCGAAATGCGCACTGGCGTTCAAGGCGATCGCCCAGAAAGTCGACACGTGGCCGCTTCCGGCCAACCCGCGCGGCCATCTGGAGTTCTTCGTCGAGCGTCTGGTGCAGCAGCCGATCGCGGGGACGGCGGTATGACAGCAGCCAGTGGACTTCGCATGTACAACAAGGCGCAGGCGCAGGATTCCCAGCACCAGTTGATCGAGCGCTATGCGCCGCTGGTCAAGCGCATCGCCTATCATCTGTTGGCACGCCTGCCGGCCAGTGTTCAGGTCGACGACCTGATCCAGGCGGGCATGATCGGTCTGCTGGAAGCGTCAAAGAAATACGATGGCAGCAAGGGCGCCAGCTTCGAAACCTACGCCGGCATCCGCATCCGCGGCGCCATGCTCGACGAGGTGCGCAAGGGCGACTGGGCACCGCGTTCGGTACACCGCAACACCCGCATGGTCAGCGATGCCATTCGCGCGATCGAGGCCCGCACCGGAAGAGACGCTAAAGATCAAGAGGTTGCGGCCGAACTCCAATTGAGTCTCGAAGATTACTACGGCATCCTTGGCGATACTCTGGGTAGCCGCCTGTTCAGCTTTGACGATCTGGTACAGGACGGTGAGCACGGGGGGCTGAGCGAGGATGTCAGCAGTAGTCACAGCGGGCCCCTGCATGGTCTTGAGGATGAGCGATTCCAGGCGGCACTGGCCGACGCCATCGCTCATCTGCCGGAGCGCGAGCGCCTGGTTTTGTCGCTGTACTACGACGAAGAATTGAATTTGAAGGAAATCGGCGAAGTCTTGGGGGTCAGCGAATCCCGGGTCAGCCAGTTGCACAGCCAGTGCGCCGCGCGTCTGCGGGCCAGGCTGGGTGAGTGGCGGGTCAGCTGAGAGCCAGCCGGTTCCATGATTTGCGACACTGTCGGGATACCGGCGGTGTTTAGACTGTACGGAGGTCGACTTGGACAAGAACATGAAAATCCTCATCGTTGACGATTTCTCGACGATGCGACGGATCATCAAGAACCTCCTGCGTGATCTGGGGTTCACCAACACGGCGGAGGCTGACGACGGCAACACGGCACTGCCCATGTTGCAGAGCGGCAGCTTCGATTTTCTGGTGACCGACTGGAACATGCCCGGCATGACCGGTATCGACCTGTTGCGCGCGGTGCGCGCCGACGAGCGCCTGAAGACCCTGCCGGTGCTGATGGTCACCGCCGAGGCCAAGCGCGAACAGATCATCGAGGCCGCCCAGGCTGGCGTTAACGGTTATGTAGTCAAGCCGTTCACTGCCCAGGTGCTGAAGGAGAAGATCGAGAAGATCTTCGAACGGGTTAACGGCTGATGTCCGCCGCGAGGGCGCTATGGCACACGATGATTCACATCTGGGCGAACTCGAATCGACCCTGAAGCAACACGCCACGCAACTTGTCGACAGCCTTGAGAAAGGTCGTTTCGGTGAGGCGGTAGGCCTGATTCACGAACTCAACAAGGCGCGTGACCACGGTCTCTATCAGGAGATCGGCAAGCTCACCCGCGAGTTGCACAACGCGATCGTCAATTTCCAGGTTGATCCTCACAACCCGCATGCCCAGGAAATTTCGCAGATTTCCGATGCCACCGAGCGTCTGTCCTATGTGGTGCAGATGACCGAGAAAGCGGCCAACCGCACCATGGATCTGGTCGAGCAGAGCGCGCCGCTGGTCAACGACCTGGGCGACGAAGCCAAGGGGCTGTCTGTCGAGTGGGGCAAGTTCATGCGCCGCGAGATGGGCGCAGACGCCTTCCGTGACCTGGCCAAGCGTATCGAGCTGTTTCTGGCGCGCAGCGAGCGTGATAGTCAGAAACTGTCCAGCCAGCTGAACGACATCTTGCTGGCGCAGGACTTCCAGGACCTCACCGGTCAGGTGATCAAGCGCGTGACCCAACTGGTCACCGAAGTGGAGCGCGATCTGCTCAAGTTGATGCTGATGGCCAGTCATGTCGATCGCTTTGCCGGCATCCAGCACGACATGGATGCGCTGCGCGCCGAGCAAAAACAACAAAAAGAGCCTTCCAGGGGTGAAGGTCCGCAGATACATGCCGATAAGCGTGATGACGTCGCGTCCAGTCAGGACGATGTCGACGATCTGCTGTCCAGCCTTGGATTTTAGGGCTCTAACAGAGCCTTTGGAGCGCACCGATGAGCTTCGACGCCGATGAAGAAATCCTCCAGGACTTCCTGGTAGAGGCCGGCGAAATTCTTGAGTTGTTGTCCGAGCAACTGGTCGAGCTGGAAAGCCGACCCGATGACATGGACTTGCTCAATGCCATTTTCCGCGGCTTCCACACCGTCAAGGGTGGCGCGGGCTTCCTGCAGCTCAACGAGCTGGTGGAGTGCTGCCACATCGCAGAAAACGTGTTCGACATCCTGCGCAAGGGTGAGCGCCGCGTGACTGCCGAGCTGATGGATGTGGTCCTGCAGGCGTTGGACTCGGTCAACGAGATGTTCAGCCAGGTGCGCGAACGCACCGAGCCCACTCCCGCTTCTCCCGAGCTGCTGGCGGCGCTTGCGCGTCTGGCCGAGCCGGAGAGCGAGGAAGAGCTGGCCGGTGCCGTCGAGCCTGAGCCGGTCGCCGAAGCGGCAGCTGGCGATGGCGACATCACCGACAACGAGTTCGAACAGCTGCTGGACGCCATTGGCGAGCAACCTGCGGCCGAGGCGCCGGCTGCAAGCGGCGGTGACGAGATCACCGACGACGAATTCGAGGCGTTGCTCGATCAGCTGCACGGCAAGGGCAAGTTCGCCGGTCCCGCCGAGGAAGTCGCTGCTCCGGCCGCCCAGCCAGCCGCTGCAGCCCCGGCCGCCGGTGCCGGCGACGAGATCACCGACGACGAATTCGAAGCCCTGCTCGACCAACTGCATGGCAAGGGCAAGTTCGCCGGCCCTGCCGAAGAGGCTGCTCTGATCGTCAAGCCTGCTGCCGCGGCTCCCGCCCAGGCGGCTGGCGGTGATGACATCACCGACGACGAGTTCGAAGCCCTGCTCGATCAGTTGCATGGCAAGGGCAAGTTCACCGGCCCTGCCGAAGAAGCGGTCGCCCCTGTTGCCGCCAAGCCTGCGGCTGCCGCGCCGGCACCGAAGGCCCCGCCGAAGAAGGCGGAACCGGCCAAGCCGGCTGCAAAACCGGCTGCCAAGCCCGAGCCGGCCAAGCCTGCCGTGGCTGCCCCGGCGCCTGCCGCGGGCGGGCCTGCCGCTGCCAGCGAGGCGGAGACCACCGTACGGGTCGACACCGCGCGCCTGGACGAGATCATGAACATGGTCGGCGAGCTGGTGCTGGTGCGTAACCGTCTGGTACGCCTCGGCTTGAACAGCGGCGACGAAGCCATGGCCAAGGCGGTTTCCAACCTCGATGTGGTGACGGCGGACCTGCAGACTTCGGTCATGAAGACCCGCATGCAGCCGATCAAGAAAGTCTTCGGCCGTTTCCCGCGACTGGTTCGCGACCTGGCGCGTCAGCTGAAGAAAGAGATCAACCTGGAGCTGGTCGGGGAAGAGACCGACCTCGACAAGAACCTGGTCGAGGCTCTGGCCGACCCGCTGGTGCACCTGGTGCGCAACGCGGTCGACCACGGCATCGAGATGCCCGAAGAACGCGAGGCTGCAGGCAAGGCACGGTCCGGCCGTGTGGTGCTTTCCGCCGAGCAGGAGGGCGACCATATCCTGCTGTCGATTTCCGATGACGGTAAGGGGATGGATGCGGAGATTCTGCGCGCCAAGGCCGTCGAGAAGGGCCTGATGGACAAGGACGCAGCGGATCGCCTGAGCGAGACCGAGTGCTTCAACCTGATCTTCGCCCCGGGCTTCTCGACCAAGACCGAGATTTCCGACGTATCCGGCCGCGGTGTGGGCATGGATGTGGTGAAGACCAAGATCTCCCAGCTCAACGGCATCATCGACGTGCACTCGGCCAAGGGCCAGGGCTCGAAGATCATCATCAAGGTGCCGCTGACCCTGGCGATCATGCCGACGCTGATGGTGATGCTGGGCAACCAGGCCTTCGCCTTCCCGCTGGTCAACGTCAACGAGATCTTCCACCTCGACCTGTCACGCACCAACGTGGTGGACGGTCAGGAAGTGGTCATCGTGCGTGACAAGGCGTTGCCGCTGTTCTACCTCAAGCGCTGGCTGGTCAGTGGTGCCAGCTTCGATGAGCAGCAGCGCGAGGGGCACGTGGTGATTCTCACCGTCGGTAGCCAGCGCATCGGCTTCGTGGTCGACCAGCTGGTAGGCCAGGAGGAGGTGGTGATCAAGCCGCTGGGCAAGATGCTGCAGGGTACTCCCGGCATGTCTGGCGCTACCATTACCGGTGATGGGCGCATTGCCCTTATCCTCGACGTGCCGAGCATGCTCAAGCGCTACGCGCGTCGCATCTGATCGTTCGCGGCCGGTCAATCCGGCCGCTCTGGAGTGTTTATGGCAGTCAAGGTCCTGGTGGTGGATGATTCCGGCTTTTTCCGCCGCCGGGTTTCGGAGATCCTCTCCGCTGATCCCGATATCCAGGTCGTAGGTACCGCCACCAATGGTCGCGAGGCCATCGATCAGGCCCAGGCACTGAAGCCTGACGTCATCACCATGGACTACGAGATGCCGATGATGGACGGCATCACGGCAGTCAGGAACATCATGCAGTCCTGCCCGACGCCAGTGCTGATGTTCTCCTCCCTCACCCACGAGGGCGCTCGCGTCACCCTGGATGCGCTGGATGCCGGGGCGGTCGATTACCTGCCGAAGAACTTCGAGGACATCTCGCGCAACCCGGAGAAGGTCAAGGCGCTGCTGTGCGAGAAGGTCCACACCATCGCGCGCAGCAACCGTCGTTTCAGTACCTTCAGCCCCCCAAGCGCTCCGGCCGCCGCCGCTCCGACTGCCCGCGGTGCCGCGCCTGCTCCGGCAAGCCGCCCGAGCCCGGCTTCGCCTGCGGCGACATCCAGCGCGGCTGCGCCCAAGCGCAAGTCATACAAGCTGGTGGCGATCGGCACCTCCACCGGTGGCCCGGTGGCCCTGCAGCGGGTGTTGACCCAGTTGCCGGCCAGCTTTCCGGCGCCGATCGTGTTGATCCAGCACATGCCGGCGGCCTTTACCAAGGCCTTTGCCGAGCGCCTGGACAAGCTCTGCCGGATCACCGTCAAGGAGGCCGAGGACGGCGATCTGCTGCGTCCCGGCCTGGCGCTGCTGGCCCCTGGTGGCAAGCAGATGATGGTCGATGCCCGTGGGGTAGTGAAAATCCTCCCCGGCGACGAGCGCCTCAACTACAAGCCCTGTGTCGATATCACCTTCGGCTCGGCCGCCAAGTCGTTCAGCGACAAGGTCCTGGCCGTGGTGCTCACCGGCATGGGGGCCGATGGGCGCGAAGGCGCGCGTCTGCTCAAGCAGAGCGGCAGCCAGGTGTGGGCCCAGGATGAAGCCAGCTGTGTGATCTACGGCATGCCCATGGCCGTGGTGAAGGCCAATCTGGCCGATGCGGTGTACGGTCTCGATGACATAGGTCGGCATCTGGCCGAGGCCTGCATCTGATGGATGTACTGAGCCTCATCGGCGTCATCCTGGCGTTTGTCGCCATCATCGGCGGCAACTACCTGGAAGGCGGGCATGCGGGGGCGCTGGTCAACGGCCCGGCGGCACTGATCGTGATTGGCGGCACTCTAGGTGCCGCTTTCATCCAGGCGCCGATGAATGTGTTCAAGCGCGCCCTGGCGATCCTGGGCTGGATTGTCTTTCCCCCGCGTATCGATCTGGTTGGCGGCATCAACAGCGTCGTTGGCTGGAGCATGACCGCACGCAAGGAAGGCCTGCTGGGGCTGGAGTCGGTCGCCGATGTCGAGGCCGACCCCTATGCGCGCAAGGGCCTGCAGCTGCTGGTCGATGGCGCCGAGCCCGAGGCCATTCGCAGCATCCTGGAAGTCGACCTCTATACCCAGGAAGCCCGTGACATCCAGGCGGCCAAGGTATTCGAGAGCATGGGTGGCTACGCGCCGACCATCGGTATCATCGGTGCGGTGATGGGGCTGATCCACGTGATGGGCAACCTGGCCGACCCCAGCAAGCTGGGCAGCGGGATTGCCGTGGCCTTCGTCGCCACCATCTACGGTGTGGCCTTCGCCAACCTGCTGCTGCTGCCGATCGGCAACAAGCTCAAGGCCATCGCCATGCGCCAGTCGCGTTATCGCGAGATGCTGCTGGAAGGCATTCTGTCTATTGCCGAAGGCGAGAACCCACGCTCCATCGAGCTGAAGCTGCAGGGCTTCATGGATTGACCCATGGCCCGCCGGCGCAATCACGAAGAGCATGAGAATCACGAACGCTGGCTGGTGTCCTACGCGGACTTCATCACCCTGCTGTTCGCCTTTTTCGTGGTGATGTACTCGATCTCCTCGATCAACGAGGGCAAGTACAAAGTCCTGTCCGAGAGTCTGGTGGGGGTATTCAGCGAGCCGGAGCGGGCGATCAAGCCGATTCCGATCGGCGACGAGAAGCCGCGTACCACCGAGCCGGATCGCTCGATGATCGAGGACAATCCCAACAGCAGCACCTCCAGCGATGAGCCGAGCGACCCGCTGCAGCAGATCGCCAGCAGCATGCGCGATGCCTTCGGCGACCTGATCGCTTCGGAACAGCTGACCGTACGCGGTAACGAGCTGTGGGTAGAGATTGAGCTGAACTCCAGCCTGCTGTTTCCCAGCGGTGACGCGGTCCCGAACGAAATGGCCTTCACCCTGATCGAGAAGGTGGCGAAGATCCTCGCGCCTTACGAGAATCCGGTGCATGTCGAGGGCTTCACCGACAACCTGCCGATCAACACCGCGCAGTACCCGAGCAACTGGGAGCTTTCCTCGGCGCGGGCGGCCAGCATCGTGCGCATGCTGGCGATGGATGGGGTGAACCCGGGGCGCATGGCGGCGGTCGGCTATGGCGAGTTTCAGCCGGTGGCGGACAACGCCACGGCGGAGGGGCGTGCGCGCAATCGCCGGGTGGTGCTGGTGGTGTCGCGTAATCTTGATGTGCGCCGTAGCATCAGTGGTGTCGGTAGCAGTAACGCCAAGGCCGACCCCGCGCTGCAGCGTGCTGGCACGCAACCTGCACCGGCACAACCGGTGGTGGCGCCTGCAGCTGGTTCCGCCAATATTCCGACGCCCGCACCCTGAGGCGTCACCCAGTTCTCGGCAGGGGGCGGCCAGGCCGGGAGGACCAAGAAAATGAAAGTCTGGGCAGTAGCCAATCAAAAAGGTGGAGTCGGCAAGACCACCACATCCATCGCTCTGGCAGGCCTGCTGGCCGATGCCGGCAAGCGCGTGGTGGTGGTCGACCTTGACCCGCACGGGTCGATGACCAGCTATTTCGGCCACGATCCGGATACCCTGGAGCACAGCAATTTCGACCTGTTTCTGCACCAGGGCAACGTGCCGCAGGGGCTGCCGGCCAGCCTGCTGCTGCCTACCAGCCATGAGAACATCTTCCTGCTGCCGTCCAGTACCGCACTGGCCACGCTCGAGCGCCAGTCGCCCGGGCAGAACGGCCTGGGGCTGGTCATCGCCAAAAGCCTGGCGCAGCTGTGGGAAAAGTTCGACCATGCCATCATCGATAGCCCACCGTTGCTCGGCGTGCTGATGGTCAATGCCCTGGCCGCCAGCCAGCAGCTGGTGATCCCGGTGCAGACCGAATTTCTCGCGGTGAAGGGGCTGGAACGTATGGTCAGCACTCTCAACATGGTCAATCGCTCGCGCAAGCAGCCATTGCCCTACACCATAGTGCCAACCCTGTTCGACCGCCGTACCCAGGCCTCGCTGAGTACGCTGCGAGTGCTGCGCAACGCCTATCCCGAGCACCTCTGGCAGGCCTATGTGCCGGTGGATACACGGCTGCGTGACGCCAGCCGGGCAGGGCTGACGCCTTCGCAATTCGATGGCAACAGCCGCGGGGTGATCGCCTACCGCGCGCTGCTCAAGCACCTGCTGGCGGCCCAGCCGGCCACCCAGGTGGCCTGAGAGTTCGGACTATGCTGAGTAGGCAGGCTCAAGTCCCGCACGGGCCCTGCCGATAGGCTGTACAGACTTCTTTCGTGGATTACCTTATGAGTCGCACCGCAACCACCGTCACGCGCCCCCAGCAGGCCCTGCAGTCCTATCTGGATGCTCTGCTGCAGGAGGCGGCTGTCGAGCTGGAGGAGAGCGGTGTGCTCGACGAATTCGAGGCTGCCGTCCTCGAAGAGCAGGTGCGTGACGCCCGGCGAGTGGAAGCCAAGCCGGTACTGACCCGGCCACTGGCGCTGGCCGAGGCCAAGCCGCAAGTACTGCCGACCATCGATCTGCGCCTGCCGGAGGTGCCGCCCCAGGCCGAAGTCGTCGTACCGCAGCCGGTGGTGGTCGCCACGCCGGAGGTTGTGGTCGCGGTCGAGCCTGCGCCCAAGCCGGCGGCGGTGAGCCTGGATGGCCGCCCGAGCTGGGCCGATGAGCCTTTCGAGTGCCTGCTCTTCGACGTTGCCGGCCTCACCCTGGCGGTGCCGCTGGTGTGCCTGGGGACCATCTACCCGCTGGCCGATGCGGAACTCACGCCGCTGTTCGGCCAGCCCGACTGGTTCCTTGGCATACTGCCGAGCCAGGCGGGCAACCTGAAAGTCCTGGATACCGCGCGCTGGGTGATGCCCGAGCGCTATCGCGACGATTTCCGCGAAGGCCTGCAGTATGTAATCTCCGTGCAGGGCTACGAGTGGGGGCTGGCCGTGCATCAGGTCAGCCGCTCGATCCGCCTGGAGCCGAGCGAGATCAAATGGCGCAGCCAGCGCTCGCAGCGCCCCTGGCTGGCCGGTACGGTGATCGAACACATGTGTGCGTTGCTCGATGTCTCGGCCCTGGCCGAGCTGATCGCCAGCGGCGCTACGCGCAACGGAGCCGTCCGCCCGCACTGATGCGGCGGGGGCTCTATAGTTAACGACAAGCGGGCATACCCGCGAACGCCGCCGAAGGCGGCACTAGACCGAGGCTAGGGACATGAAGAAAACGTCAGCGCAAGGTTCCGAAGATCCTATCCTGCAGTGGGTGACCTTCCGCCTGGATAACGAGACCTACGGCATCAACGTGATGCAGGTGCAGGAAGTCCTGCGCTATACCGAGATCGCTCCGGTTCCGGGTGCGCCGGCCTATGTGCTGGGCATCATCAACCTGCGCGGTAACGTGGTCACCGTGATCGATACTCGCCAGCGCTTCGGTCTGTCGTCGGCTCCGGTGACCGACAACACCCGTATCGTCATCATCGAGGCGGACAAGCAGGTGGTCGGCATCCTGGTCGACAGCGTTGCCGAAGTGGTCTACCTGCGTCAGTCCGAGGTGGAAACCGCGCCGAACGTGGGCAACGAGGAGTCGGCCAAGTTCATCCAGGGCGTGTGCAACAAGAACGGCGAGCTGCTCATCCTGGTCGAGCTGGACAAGATGATGAGCGAGGAAGAGTGGTCCGAGCTGGAGAGCATCTGACCCATGCTGGAGATCGCGGTGGCCGTGCTCGGCCTGTTCTGCGTGCTGCTTGGCGGCTTCAGCTACCAGCTGGCGCTGAAGCTGCGCCAGCAGGCTGAGCTGCAGAAGGAGCGCGATGCCTTCCGCGATCAGCGTCTGAAAGAGCTGGGCAAGCGCCTGGATGCCTACCTGACCGGCAGCATCCGCATGGGCGAGGAGTTGCACGAACTGCGTCGGGTGGTGGCGCCGCTGCCCGACAAGCTCAATCAGATGGAGCAGCGCGACCCTTCCAGCCTGTCTTTCACCCAGGCCGCACGCCTGGTGGGCATGGGCGCCAGCGTCGATGACCTGACGCACTCCTGCGGTCTGACTCAGGCCGAGGCCGAGCTGGTCAGTCGCCTGCACAAGGCGCCCAAGCAGCGTTCCTGAGCCCTTACTTCTTTCGGTTCTCACTTCTCGACCGTGCGGCGCTAAGCGTTCCAAGCGCGTGGCCTCACTGTGCCTAACCTGAACACAGGGGGATGGCTTCTCGAGGAGGTCCGCCATGCGTGTTGCGTTGATGTTGCTGCTGTGCCTGGGCGTGCCCAGCGTCGGCGCCAGCGAGGCGCCTCTGTCGGTCAAGGGCGCGACGACGATCAATGCCGTGCAGGCACGTCAGCTCTACGAGTTCGGGGTTCTCTTCATCGATGTGCGACCGGCCCGCGAGTGGGGCTGGGGGCATGTGCATGGGGCCTTGCATCTGGCACTGGAGCGGCGCTTCGATGAGCTGGCCAATCCCGACTGGCCGCGTGCCATGCCGATGGTCCTGTACTGCGACAGCGAGGTCTGCCCGCACAGTGCAGAGGCTGCACGCCGCGCTGTGGGCTGGGGCTTCCAGCAGGTCTATTACTTCCGTTCCGGCTATTTCGCCTGGCAGCTGCTCGACTTCCCGCAGGGCAAGGGCAGTGCAGGCGAGATGCTCGCCTTCAATCCCGGGGCGCCGGCAGCAGCTGCAGGGGTGACGCGGGACTGACGTCGCGCTCCGCCGGCTCTTCGACGAAGCCTTCCGGGCGTTTGCCCTTGAGGTACCAGGCGAAGGCGATGATCTCGGCGATGGTGCGGTACAGCGGCTCCGGAATCGCGTCACCCAGTTCCAGGCGCGCCAGCAGGCGTACCAGCTCGGCATTCTCGTAGATCGGCACCTCGTACTCGCGGGCGATGGCCAGGATGGCCTCGGCCAGCTCGTCGTCGCCCTTGGCCGTCAGGCTGGGGGCGCTGGCGCCGTCGTAGGAGAGGGCGATGGCCTGGCGGGGCGCCTTTTTGTCCTGCTTCATGCGGTCTCGTCCACCCAGCGCTGTTCCAGATGGGTTTTCGGTCCCTGCGGCGGCATGCCCTGGCGGCAGCTCAGCTCGCCGACTTCCAGGCCTGCACCAAGCAGGCGCTGGCGCAGGTTGTCCAGCTCCTGGTCGATCAGCTGCGCCGTTTCGGCACGCTCGGCCCACAGCTGGCTGGACAGGCTGCCGCGCAGCAGCTGCGCCTGTACTTGCAGTGGTCCCAGCGGGTCGAGGTCGAACGCCAGGTCGATGCGCCACAGGACTTCCTTCTGTTCCTTGCGGTTTTCCGTGCCGGACTCCTCGCGTTGCAGCTTGACCTGCAGAGGCACGACGTCCTGCTGGTTGCGCATCGGCAGCTCCAGCTGCCAGGTGGTCAGCAGGTTGCCTTCCGGGGTCAGCTGGTTTTGTGCCAGGCTGGACAACTGGTGCGTTTGCAGGCGCGACACCGCGGCCGCAGCCAGCTTGAGCAGTGTTTCCAGGTCGGCTTCCTCATCCATCGACTGCAGCAGGCGCGAGGGCAGGGGGAAGCTCATGGCTTGCTGGCGCAGGCTGGCCTGGCCGAGCGCGCCGAGGGCATTGCGGACGAAGGCGGGCAGCGCTTGCGCCAGGGCGTTACCGGCGCTGGCCGCCGGCAGTGCCGCTGCGCCAGGCAGGCTGGGCAGCAGCTGGGCGACCAGGCGCAGCAGGTTGGCCTTGAGGTCCTGTGGCAGTTGCTGGGTTTGCCCGCTCAGCAGCTTGGCTTCGAGAAACACGCCACTCTGCTCCATCGCTTTGGCCAATCCGTCGGCGCTGCCCAGCTGCTTGCCGTCCGGCAGCAGGCCGAGCAGCTTGTCGATGCTGTTGCGCAACTCGGCGGGCAGGCCGTCCTGCTGGGCCATGCCCTGCAATCCCTTGAACAGGCCCTCCAGCGAGCCCTGGCGACCTTGCTGGGCCGCCAGTTGCTGGCCCAGCACCAGTTGGTCCAGGCGGCCACTCAGAGGCAGGAATCCGAGGCTCTGGCTGCCCTGCACCTGGGCGGTAAGCAGGCTGCCCAGCGGCAGGGGCAGGGGGGTTTCGATGCTCAGCTTGCTGCCGGCCAGGGGCGTGTTGAGCAGGCTGACCACCACCCGATAGAGCGCTTGCTGAGCCTTGAGCTGGGCGATCAGTTCACGGGATTCGACCTTGCCCTGCAGCAAGGTGCCGACCGGCAACTGCTCCAGGTCCAGGCTGCTCAGCAGGCGTGTATCGCCTCCCTGCAGGGCCAGTGCCAGACGCGTCTCGGAGAGCGCGGTAACGGCGAGTGCCGTGCCCTGGGCCAGGGGGCGCGGGCTGCTGGCTTCCAGCGTGGTCTGCTTGCCGCTGTCCAGGGTCAGCTTGAGCAGCAGCTGGAAGCTTTGTGCGGTTTCCTTCGCCGCCAGTACTTCGGCCTTGGCGGTTTCTCCGGCGGCCAGCAGGCCTTCCAGCGGCTGCAGCAGCTTCACTGCCAGATCCGCGGCGCTGACCTGGGCAGGGCGGACGGCCGGCGGCGTCGCGGGAAGCGGGCGAGGACTGCTGATTTCTGCCATGGCCGGGTCACACCCTGTCAAAAAGCCGGCTTCGGGGGGCGAAGCCCGGCATGTATAATGCCGCCCCGTTCGGGCTGGCTGTACGGTCAACTTGCCCCAGTATAGCGGCCAGCCCCCCTCCGACTTGAACCCCTCCGGGATGCCATGCAGTGACCAATCCGCGACTCCAAGCCGTTGCCCTTGCCTGTGAGCGGGACTGGCGCCTGTTGTTCGAGGGGCTGGAGCTGGACCTGGGCAGCGGTACCCTGTTGCAGGTGGCCGGCCCCAACGGCAGTGGCAAGACCAGCCTGCTGCGCCTGTTGGCCGGGCTGATGCAGCCGACCGCTGGCGAGATCATGCTCAACGGCAAGCCGCTGGCCCGCCTGGGCGGCGAACTGGGTAGCACCTTGTTGTGGATCGGCCATGCGGCCGGCATCAAGGGCCTGCTCAGCGCCGAGGAGAACCTCGCCTGGCTCTGTGCGCTGCATCGCCCGGCCAGCCGCGAGGCGATCTGGCAGGCCCTGGCGGCGGTCGGCCTGCGCGGCTTCGAGGATGTGCCCTGTCATACCCTGTCGGCCGGCCAGCAGCGCCGCGTGGCGCTCGCCCGGCTGTATCTGGATGCACCGCCACTGTGGATCCTCGATGAGCCTTTCACCGCACTGGACAAGCAGGGCGTGGCGCAGCTGGAGGCCCACCTGGCCCAGCACTGCGAACGCGGCGGCCTGGTCGTGCTGACCACTCACCACACGCTGCAGCAGGTGCCGTCCGGCTATCGCGTGCTTGACCTGGGGCAGCGCCGCGCATGAACAGCGTCTTCCTTCTGCTGCTGGCCCGCGAGGCGCGCCTGCTGTTCCGGCGCCCGGCCGAGCTGGCCAACCCGCTGGTGTTCTTCGCCATCGTCATTGCCCTGTTCCCGTTGGCAGTCGGTCCCGAGACCAATCTGTTACAGACCTTGTCGCCGGGGCTGATCTGGGTGGCCGCGCTGTTGGCCGTGCTGCTCTCGCTGGACGGGCTTTTCCGTAGTGATTTCGAGGATGGTTCGCTCGAGCAGTGGGTCCTTTCGTCGCACCCGCTGCCTCTTCTGGTGCTGGCCAAGGTGCTGGCACACTGGCTTTTCTCGGGCCTGGCGCTGGTGTTGCTGGCGCCGCTGCTGGCACTGATGCTCGGCTTGCCCGGGCGCTGCCTGCCGGTGCTGCTCGGCTCGCTGCTGCTGGGCACCCCGGTGCTGAGCCTGCTCGGCGCCGTCGGCGCGGCCCTGACTGTCGGACTCAAGCGCGGCGGCTTGCTGCTGGCGCTGCTGATTCTGCCGCTGTACATCCCGGTGCTGATTCTCGGCACCGGGGCATTGCAAGCGGCACTGCAAGGATTGCCGGCAGCCGGTCACCTGTTGTGGCTGGCCAGCCTGACCGCCCTGGCGGTCACCCTGACACCTTTTGCAATTGGCGCCGGGCTGAAGATCAGCATCGGCGAATAACCGCGAACCGTGACCGTAGCCCGGATGCACTCCGGGCCCGGCCTTCCCGGACCGCATCCGGGCTACGTTGAGTGATGAGTTGAGCGATGAACTGGACCTGGTTTCACCAATGGGGTTCGCCCAAGTGGTTCTATGAGCGCAGCGGCCGCTGGCTGCCCTGGCTGGCCGCAGCTGCCGTGCTGCTGCTGGCCGTCGGTATCGTCTGGGGCCTGGCCTTCGCGCCGCCCGAGAAGTACCAGGGCAACAGCTACCGGATCATCTACATCCACGTGCCGGCGGCGTTTCTCGCCCAGTCCTGCTACCTGATGATGGCGGTGGCCGGCCTGGTCGGTCTGGTGTGGAAAATGAAGCTGGCCGACGTGGCCCTGCAGCAGGCCGCGCCGATCGGCGCCTGGCTGTGCTTCGTCGCGCTGATCACCGGCGCCATCTGGGGCAAGCCGACCTGGGGCACCTACTGGGTGTGGGATGCACGCCTGACCTCGATGCTGATCCTGCTGTTCCTCTACTTCGGCGTCATCGCCCTGGGCAATGCCATCTCCAACCGCGACAGCGCGGCCAAGGCCTGCGCCGTGCTGGCGCTGGTCGGCGCAGTGAACATCCCGATCATCCAGAAGTCGGTGGAGTGGTGGAACACCCTGCACCAGCCGGCCACCTTCAAGGTCACCGGCAAGGCCAGCATGAGCATGGAGATGTGGCTGCCGCTGCTGCTCTGCGTGCTCGGCTTCTACTGCTTCCTCGGCGCCGTGCTGCTCTACCGCATGCGCACCGAGGTGCTCAAGCGCGAGGCGCGCAGCAGCTGGGTGCGTGCCGAAGTGGCGCGACTGGTGGAGGGCAGGGCATGAGCTTCGAATCCTTCGGCGATTTCCTCGCCATGGGCCATCACGGGCCCTACGTGTGGTCGGCCTATGCCATCAGCCTGGCGGTGCTGGCGCTGAACGTGGTGCTGCCGATCCTCGCGCGTCGACGTTATCTGCAAGACGAGGCGCGCCGTCTGCGCCGGGAGAAACAACAGTGAACGCGGTCCGCAAGAAACGCCTGTACATCGTCCTGGCCATCCTGGTCGGAGTCGCCGTTGCCGTCGGCCTGGCCCTGAGTGCCCTGCAGGAGAACATCAACCTGTTCTACACCCCGACCCAGATCGCCAACGGCGAGGCGCCCAAGGACACCCGCATCCGCGCCGGTGGCATGGTGGCCAAGGGTTCGGTCAAGCGCTCCGCTGACTCGCTGGACGTCGAGTTCGTGGTCACCGACTTCGCCAAGAACGTCACCATCCGCTACCGCGGCATCCTGCCGGACCTGTTCCGCGAGGAGCAGGGCATCGTTGCCCTCGGCAAGCTGAACGACGAGGGTGTGCTGGTGGCCGACGAGGTGCTGGCCAAGCACGACGAGAACTACATGCCGCCGGAAGTGACCAAGGCGCTCAAGGAGAGCGGCAAGCTGCCGGCCGACGCTGAGGTCAAGCCATGACTGCCGCTCTGATGATTCCGGAACTGGGCCACCTGGCCCTGATCCTCGCCCTGTGCCTGGCCGTGGTACAGGCCACGCTGCCGCTGGTGGGCGCCTGGCTGGGCGACCGCCAGTGGATGGGCCTGGCCCAGCCGGCGGCCTGGGGCCAGTTCGCCATGCTGGCGTTCTCCTTCGCCTGCCTGACCTGGGCCTTCATGGCCGACGACTTCTCCGTCGCCTATGTGGCCAACAACTCCAACAGCGCCTTGCCCTGGTATTACAAGTTCAGTGCGGTATGGGGCGCCCACGAGGGCTCGCTGCTGCTGTGGGCACTGATCCTCGGCGGCTGGACCTTCGCCGTGGCGATCTTCTCGCGCCAGCTGCCGGAAGTGATGCTGGCCCGCGTGCTGGCCGTGATGGGCATGATCAGCGTCGGCTTCCTGCTGTTCCTGATCGTTACCTCCAACCCCTTCGAGCGCCTGTTGCCGAACAGCCCGGCCGATGGTCGCGACCTCAACCCGCTGCTGCAGGATTTCGGCCTGATCGTCCACCCGCCGATGCTGTACATGGGCTATGTCGGCTTCTCGGTGGCCTTCGCCTTCGCCATCGCCGCCTTGCTCGGCGGCAAGCTGGACGCCGCCTGGGCGCGCTGGTCGCGGCCGTGGACCATCGTCGCCTGGGCCTTCCTCGGCGTCGGCATCGCCCTCGGCTCCTGGTGGGCCTACTACGAACTGGGCTGGGGTGGCTGGTGGTTCTGGGACCCGGTGGAGAACGCCTCGTTCATGCCCTGGCTGGTCGGCACCGCGCTGATCCACTCGCTGGCGGTCACCGAGAAGCGTGGCGTGTTCAAGAGCTGGACCGTGCTGCTGGCCATCGCCGCGTTTTCCCTGAGCCTGCTCGGTACCTTCCTGGTGCGCTCCGGCGTGCTCACCTCGGTGCATGCCTTCGCCAACGATCCTGAGCGCGGCGTGTTCATTCTGGTGTTCCTGCTGATCGTGGTCGGCAGCTCGCTGGCGCTGTTCGCCGTGCGTGCGCCGGTGGTCAAGAGCCAGGTCGGCTTTGCCCTGTGGTCACGCGAGACCTTCCTGCTGGCCAACAACCTGGTGCTGGTGGTTGCGGCCGCGATGATCCTGCTCGGCACGCTCTACCCGCTGGTGCTGGATGCCCTCAGCGGTGCCAAGCTGTCGGTCGGCCCGCCTTACTTCAATGCCCTGTTCGTACCGCTGATGGCCCTGCTGATGCTGGTGCTGGCGGTGGGCGTGATGGTGCGCTGGAAGGACACCCCGGTGAAATGGCTGACCGGCATGCTCACTCCGGTGCTGATCGGCGCGGTGGTGCTGGGCTTCCTTGCCAGCTGGGCCTTCGGCGATTTCCACTGGAGCGTGCTGGCGGTGTTCCTGCTGGCCTTCTGGGTGCTGCTGGCCGGCGTCCGCGACCTGCTCGACAAGTGCCGCCACAAGGGTCTGTTCAAGGGCATGCGCAGCCTGTCCAGCAGCTACTGGGGCATGCAGCTGGCGCACCTCGGCATTGCCGCCTGCGCCATCGGTGTGGTGCTGGTCAGCCATGGCAGCGCCGAGCGCGACCTGCGCCTGGCGCCGGGCGAATCGCTGGAGCTGGGCGGCTATCGGTTCGTCTTCGAAGGCGCCGAGCATTTCGAAGGCCCCAACTTCACCTCGGACAAGGGCACCGTACGGGTGCTGGAGGACGGCGAGGAAGTCGCCGTGCTGCACCCGGAGAAGCGTCTGTATACCGTGCAGCAGATGCCGATGACCGAGGCGGGCATCGACGCCGGCTTCACCCGTGACCTCTACGTCGCCCTCGGCGAGCCGCTGGAGAACGGGGCCTGGGCCGTGCGCGTGCACATCAAGCCCTATGTGCGCTGGATCTGGCTGGGCGGCCTGATGATGGGCCTGGGCGGCCTGCTGGCAGCCTTCGACCCGCGCTACCGGGTCAAGGTGCGTAGCCGCGTGCGCGATGTGCTGGGCATGAAGGAGGCCGCTGCATGAAACGTCTGATCCTGCTGCTGCCGCTGGCGCTGTTCCTCGGCGTGGCGGTATTCCTCTATCGCGGCCTGTTCCTCAATCCGCAGGAGCTGCCTTCGGCGCTGATCGACAAGCCGTTGCCGGCCTTCAGCCTGCCGGACCTGAAGAACGAACAGCGCCTGATCACCGAGAAGGACCTCAAGGGGCCGGCCCTGGTCAACGTCTGGGCCACCTGGTGTCCGACCTGCAAGGCCGAGCACCAGATGCTCAACCAGCTGGCCAAGGCTGGCGTGGTGATCCATGGCGTCAACTACAAGGACGACAGCGTGGCCGCGCGTCAGTGGCTCAAGGACTACCTCGATCCCTACCAGGTCAATGTCGCCGACCCGCAAGGCTCGCTGGGCATCAACCTGGGCGTGTATGGCGCGCCCGAGACTTTCCTGATCGATGCCCAGGGCATCATCCGCCACAAGTACGTCGGCGCCATCGATGAGCGCGTCTGGCGCGAGGAACTGGCGCCGCGCTACCAGGCGCTGCTGGAGAGCAAACCGTGAAGCGCCTGCTGATCGCCTGCCTGCTCGGGGCTGCCGTGGGCTTGGGCCTGGTCGGCGCCGCCCGCGCCGCCATCGACACCTACGAGTTCAAGGACGAGGTGGAGCGCGAGCGCTTCCGCAGCCTCACCGAGGAACTGCGTTGCCCCAAGTGCCAGAACCAGAACATCGCCGACTCCAACGCACCGATCGCCACCGACCTGCGCCGGGAGCTCTACCGCATGCTCGACGATGGCCGTAGCGACAAGGAAATCGTCGATTTCCTGGTGATGCGCTATGGCGATTTCGTCATGTACAAGCCGCCGCTGGACAGCCGCACCTGGCTGCTCTGGTACGGCCCCTTCGGCCTGCTGGGCCTGGGCGCCATCGTGCTGTGCGTGCTGGTACTGCGTCGCCGCAAGGTAGAGAAGGCGCCCGCGCAGGTCGCCCTGAGCAAGGCTGAACGTGAGCGCCTCGACGCGCTGCTGAAAGAAAACCGGGATACCCAAGACTGATGATCGAATTCTGGCTCGCCGTCGGCCTGCTTCTGCTGGTCGGTACGGCTTTTCTACTGGTTCCCGTGCTGCGCGGTCGTCGCGCCCAGGCCGAGGAAGATCGCACCGCGCTGAACGTCGCCCTGTACCAGGAGCGTCTGGCCGAGCTCACTACCCAGCGCGAGGCGGGCACCCTGACCGTCGAACAGTTCGACGCCGGCCAGGCCGAGGCGGCGCGCGAGCTGCTGGCCGATACCGAAGGTGCGGGCCCTGGCCGCGGGCTGCGCCTGGGCAAGGCGTTGCCCCTGCTGCTGGCGCTGGCGCTGCCGGTACTGGCCTTCGGCCTTTACTGGCACTGGGGCGCCAGCCAGCAGCTGGCAGCCATGCAGGAGCAGCCGTCGATGCAGCAGATGGCCGCCCGGCTGGAGCAGGCGGTCAAGGACAACCCGGATTCGGCCGAGGCCTGGTATTTCCTCGGGCGTCTGTACATGGGCGAGGGCCGTGCGGCCGAGGCGGCCAAGGCCTTCGAACAGGTCATCCGGGTGGCCGGGCGCGAGCCCGAGCTGCTCGGGCAGTGGGCTCAGGCCCTGTACTTCTCCGGCAGCAAGCAGTGGAACGCGCAGCTCCAGGCGCTGACCGACGAGGCCCTGCGCCAGGACCCCAACGAAGTCACCAGCCTGGGCCTGCTCGGCATTGCCGCCTTCGAGGACCAGCGTTTCGCCGATGCCGTGGGCTACTGGCAGCGCCTGCTGGCGCAGATGCCGGCGGATGATCCGTCGCGCAGCTCGATCGAGAGTGGCATCGCCCAGGCCCGTGAGCAGGCGCAGGCAGCCGGGCAGTCGCTGCCGGAGGCCGTGGTCAACAAGTCCATGGCGGTGATCCGCGTCAGCGTCGATCTGGCGCCCGAGGTCAAGGCCAAGGTGCAGCCGGGCGATGCGGTGTTCGTCTTCGCCCGCGCCGCTTCCGGCCCGCCCATGCCGCTGGCGGTCAGGCGCCTGACGGTGGCGGATCTGCCGGCCCAGGTCGAGCTGAGCGATGCCGACGCGATGATGGCGCAGCTCAAGCTGTCCAGCTTCCCCGAGATCCAGCTGGTCGCGCGCATCTCGCGCAGCGGCGTGGCCACCCAGGGCGAGTGGGTCGGCCGTGGTCAGCCGATTGCCAGCTCCACCCGTGATGCGCAGACGCTGCTGATCGACAGCCCGGAGCAGGCCCAGTGAATCATGCATGGCTGGTCCTGACGCTGCTGGTGCTCGGCGGCTGTACTCTGCAGCCCGGTATTGCTCCCGGTCCGGACGAGCCCGTGCGCCAGCAG